>WNFX01000250.1_pt1 | contig 48887 bp, 33 predicted proteins | sample 5400111 | NCBI WGS metagenome assembly WNFX01 (sample SAMN13153363, study PRJNA577476) | soil metagenome | isolation source: 40 cm soil or saprolite under grassland replicate 1 | place: USA:California | collected 2016-06-15
GCGATGTCTATAACCTGGCCTTCGAGCAGGAGTCTTTCGACCTGGTGATCGCCATTGGTGTCATTCCCTGGCTCGAGCAGCCAGAGTTGGCCATGCAAGAGATGGCTCGCGTGACCAGGCCGGGGGGGCATGTGATTCTAACGGCTGACAACCGGATCAGGCTGAACTGTCTGCTCGACCCGTGGCTGAATCCTGCGCTGGCGCCGCTCAAGCGGCGGGTGAAGCACACGCTCGAGTGGCTCGGACTCCGTCGCCGATCGACAGATGAGAGGGAGGTGACCTTCAACAACTTCCACGACCGTCATTTTATTGACGAAGCATTGACGAGGGTCGAACTCATCAAGACCAGGGGCAAGACACTCGGGTTTGGACCATTCTCGCTCTCCCGCCACAAAATCCTTCCGGAACCACTCGCTATTGCAGTCCATCATCGCCTACAGCGGCTTGCTGATCGGAATGTGCCCGGCCTGAGCTCCACAGGTGCGCACTACATCGTTCTGGCCAGAAAGGTGCTATCCCGCTCTGACTTGCAATCGACGAGCGCCGAGCAAGCGGTCTCTGACACCATCAAAGTACTCTAGGTAGGTATGTTCTAAAGAATGACTTTTTGTAGACATCGACCACAAGTTCACCATTGGACTTCAATATTGGAGTCAAGGCGAGAGGCAAGAAAAGCCTTAAAAGAGCATTTTATAGGCTAGCAGGAGACTCTTTTTGCTATGATCCCAACTTAACTCCTCTTCGATGCGCTTGCGCCCTAAAGCACCCATTTTGAGTCGGAGTTCTTCATCATCAAGCAAGGTTTCAATTTTGTTAGCAAAATCCTCTAATTGATTCGGTATGGCATAAAGTGCCGCATCCTGTGCCGAATAGCGCGTTTCAGTGAGATCAAAAGCCACGCTAGGCTTTCCCATCGCCATATATTCCATCGTCTTGATCATCGTGCTGTGTTCATTTAGTGCGTTTTGTGGGTCAGGTGAGAGTCCTATATCTGCCACTGTAAGATAGCGCACAACATCTTCAGATGTCGTCCAGCCAGTGAAATTGACATACTCATCAAGCTGTAGTTCATGAGCTAGCCTTCGCAATGTAGGTGTCTGATTGCCCCGTCCCATCAGGACCAATGAAACATCTTGACGACCACGTTTATGGACGAGATCATGGAGCGCGAAAAGTGTGTTCTCAACACCATCTTGAACTTCCATAACACCTACATAAGCCAGTAAGTAGGGGCGGCCTCTTTTCAAGTCCGGCTCAGGTGTGACAACTCTCAGACGCTTCAGATCAGGCCCGTTACGCACGATAAACAGCTTGTCGGGATGACAGCGTCCGCGTTCAATGGCAAGCCGTTTTTGTGATGCATTTGTCGTGATAACCAGATGAGCTGTTTGATAGGAACATCGTTCTAGGAAGAGCAGAAGCTTATGAAGTAGCTTCACGGAACCCGAGAATTTAACCTGGAATAGCTCGGGTGACAAGTCATGCTGGTCAAATACGAATTTTTTGCCAAGGAGTCTATAAAACAACCCGATGATGAAGAACATATCTGGAGGATTAGCGGCATGAATCACATCAAAGCCATCATGAATCAAGACCTTTAAGCTCAGCCAGAACGTCATGAGCATGGCAATGCCATACTCCACAACGTAGGCAATATACTTGTTCCCCAATGTAGGCATCTGATATCGATAAATATGAATGCCCTCAAGACAAATATACGACTCTTGATTCTCTGAAGTTCCTTTAGGACTGATAATACTCACCTGGAAGCCATAATCACGTAGTGTAATGGCTTCAGGCCAGACCCGGCGGTCGGGGGGCACCGGTAGATTTTCTACCAACATAAGTATTCTATTGACTCTTGCCATGAATGCTTTCCCCCTCTAAGGCAAGAAGTGTTTTTTGACTTCTTGCCTTTATACCAGTTACTTTTTCGTAGACTGCTATGACCTGCTTAGCTACGATCCTGGAATCCAGGTGTTTGATATCGTCTCTACCAGTTGTTGGCTCTGTATGTTGAAGTGCCTTATCGAGTCCGGCCGCCAATGCTTCGGGATCATGGGGGCAAACAGAACAGCCCTTTGTGTGACTTATGACCTGGTTTACATCGCCTACATCAGTGGAGACGACCGGTACATTACAGGCCATCGTTTCCTTGACGATGTTCGGTGAACCTTCAGCAATCGATGGGAGAATGAGAGCATTGCTCGCGTTTATGTATTGCACAACAGTTGTTTGTGGTAGGCCGTTAGCGACTATCAGTTCGGCACATATTCCTCTGGCACGTAGACGTTCAATAGCAGCCTTTGCCAGTGGGAAATTTTTTACAGGTATCTGGGGGTCATTGCCAAAGAGGACATAGTAACGATCTTGATCCCAGCCCAGCTCGGCACGAGCCTTAGAACGTGGAATAGGGTGGAAAAACTCAAAGTCTACTCCGTTCGGAATGACGAAGATATTATCTTTGCACAACGATGTAGATTTCTTCATCCCCTCGGATTTAACGATCACAGCATCCACTCGATGGCACAGCCAGTGCCCGATACGTGCAACAAATGCCCCCTTGCTGCTGTAGCCACCATCGGTTGTCACTGTCCCCAGCAGATCATCTCCCAAGAAAGAGGCGACAACGGGCGTGGTCCACTGCATCCGCGCTGTCAAGCACCACAAGCCATAATGTCCATGTACAACGTCGAAATGCCCTGTGAGCGTCTTGAGAAAGACCTGGAGTGTTGCCGCTGCATAGCGGAGTGGTGACGGGCCGGGTTTGGGATGTAGAACTTCTACCTCTAGTCCTGCTGCAAGGAGCGAATCGATCTGGCTCTTGATAAAGGTGCCCGCATGTGGAATCCGCTCTGTCGGATAGATTCCTGTCACCATCAAAACGCGCAATGGTTTGTTTGGCACTTGTCGTTTCGAGTTTGTGGACACTGTAGACACTATTCCTTTTCCTTAAGCTGAAACTATAAACTTGGTACTACCTTCTTTTCTTCCGACCCCAAGAGTTCTTCGACCGATACCTGGGGACTTTCCAGTCGAGAACTATCAATAAAGATGCGGAACCAGAGTTCAAGGCTAGCCAGAATGAACAATTGTGCCTGATAGTTCGTTCTACCTTCCAGGTGATCACGCAGCAAGCTCGCTACGAACGCATCATCAAAGAAGCCTCGACTACGTGCTTGCTCGGAGAGCAGTAGTTGGGAGATGAGGCGGCGCTGACCCTCACGGAACCAAATGCCAGTTGGTACGTTGAAGCCCATCTTCTTGCGTGTCAAAATGGGCTCAGGAAGGAAGTCTGCGAATGCTCGTTTTAGCAAGTATTTCGCCTTGAACAACTTGATCTTAACGTTTGAGGGGATACTCGCTGCATACTCGACCAGTTTGTAGTCGAGGAGAGGGATGCGTGTCTCTAGTGAGGCCGCCATGGTCATTTTGTCGCCTTTCATAAGTAGATTGTCGGGCAGCCAAATTTTGGTGTCCAGGTAGAGCATCGACGAGAGATCGTCGCGCTGTGGGTTTCCCTCGAGCCAGCGACGGAAGATACGGCTGGAATCACTATCAATGCTGGCCTTAGTGCTTTCAGAGAGCAACTTGTTTTTCAACTGTCCATTAAATACACCGAACCAACTCAACCAGCGCTGTGGTGCAGGTTGTGATAACGTTCGTGCGGCCATTTTGAGTTTTCGCATGCCATAGGGTAGGCGGTCAAGTAGAGGTAAGATTACTTGCTCACGTAAAGGAGTAGGAAGCAGATGATAGTAACTTGCTAGCCAATCGACGACGTATTTGGGATAACCCGCGAAGAGTTCGTCTCCTCCCTCACCAGAGAGTACCACCTTCACGTATTGTCGAGCCAACTTGGAGATCAGATAGACTCCCAAGTCTGACGGTTCGCTGACCGGTTCGTCGCGATGCCATGTAAGGAGTGGCCAATACTGTGTTAGGTCTGAACATTTTACGATCAGTTCATGATGCTCGGTGCCAAAATGCTCCGCAACGAGACGAGCATAGGGTAATTCACTGTACTCTGGCACGTCGAAACCGACCGAGAACGTTTTGACAGGCTCGTTCATCAATTGGCTCATAGTCCCGGTAATAATACTAGAGTCTACCCCCCCACTAAGCATTGCTCCCAGTGGTACATCAGCCATCAAACGTTCTTCTACGGCACGGCTGACATGCTGTCGAATACCCTGGATATACTCTTCAATGGGAAGGCGCTCAGTCTTGCCGAATGTATAATCCCAGTAACACTCCTCGCGAATGGTATCATTTTCATAGAGCAGCCAATGACCGGGTAGTACTTTGCGTATATTTGCAAAGAGTGTTGCTGGTCCAGGAACGTAACGCACACTGAGAAAATCTGCCAAAGCCTGTACATCGGCTTGCCTTTTGACGGATGGATGGCCAAGTAGTGACTTAATCTCAGAGGCGAATACAAGACTGCCAGCGAGATGAGTATAATAGAGCGGCTTCTTGCCAGCGCGATCTCGTGCCAAAAGCAGGCGCTTTCGAGGACCATCCCAAATAGCAAAACCGAACATACCGTGCAGGCGTGCAACACAATCCACGCCATACTCTTCATAGGCATGGACAATCGTCTCAGTATCACAGTTCGTACGGAACTTGTGACCCTTCTCAGCCAACTCCTTGCGAAGCACCTTGTAATTCCAGATCTCACCATTGAAGACAACCCAAATATCCCCAGCTTCGTTGGACATTGGTTGATGCCCACCGCTCAAGTCTATGATGCTAAGGCGCGCAAATCCGAGACCTAGGGAGCCATCAAAATAGGATCCGACATCATCTGGACCCCGGTGAGAGATCAGGCGGGTCATGTGTTCAATCAATTGCTGTGAAACCGGTTCATTGCTCTGTGCATTGTAGACACCACAAATGCCACACATAGTTTTTCACCTCTCTTCTACCTATTGCTAATTATCTGTACTGGCGAACGCTGCTCAACGCCAAGAGGTGGCTCGTCCATGTAGACCTGGAACCAGAGTTCCAGGCAGAGTAACGCCCAGATTGCTTCACTATGGTTTACCAGTTTTCTATCGGTATGTGCTTTTAGCAGTTTACGAATGAACTCCGGATTAAAGATCCCGCGTTGGTGCGCTCGTGGTGAATCGAGAAGATCATGAGCATAGTTGGTCAAGTCACCTCGGAACCAGTGCTTGATCGGGGCAGCAAAGCCGTGTTTGCGCCGCGTCAAAATGGAGGCAGGTAACATGTCTGAGGCCAGCTTCTTCAGCAGGTATTTCAACACGCCATTGCGCATGCGTACCGTTGAAGGCAATGATGCCACATATTCAGTCAGGCACTGATCAAGCATGGGGGTGCGTGCCTCTAATGAGTTGAACATGCTGGCCTTGTCCACCTTGACCAGTATCTCGTCGGTTAGATACGTGCATACGTCAACATACTGCATCTGTGCCACAATGTCGAGATTCGATGCTCTACGGAATGCACTTAACTGTCGTTCATACGGATCATGGTCGCTTATATGAGTGAAATACTCACTACTATATATTGAAGGACGTGAGCCAACAGGGAAGAGCATAGAGCCTTGCACACAGCGTATGGCTGCGTCGTGGTGCAGGTTGCGGAGACGTTTTTTACCGTGCATTCCATCGGGCATGAAGATGCTTCCATAGCCCAGCAAGAAGCGCAAAAACCCTGGCATGCGGCTGATTGCCAATTCACGCTCATACTGTCTATAACCCGCGAAGATTTCGTCACCACCATCACCGGTAAGGACAACAGTGACATGTTCACGCGCCAACTTGGAGACATAGTAGGTGGGTAACATGGATGCATCACCGAAAGGTTCGTCGTAGGCCCAGGCCAATTGTGGTAGCACTGATACGAGGTCTGGTCGAACAAAGAACTCTTGATGGTCAGTGCCGAAGTGCTTCGCAACCTGACGGGCGTAGGGAAGTTCACTGTAGTCGTCCTCGTCAAAGCCGATGGAGAACGTTTTAACCGGTTGCGACATCATCTGGCTCATGAGCCCTACGACAATGCTTGAATCGATTCCACCACTCAGAAATGCGCCTAGTGGGACCTCGCTCATCAAACGAACCTGCACTGCATCCTTGAGGAGTGCCAGTGTACGCTCCATGACTGTTGCCTCATCATCTTGACATGTAGGAGTAAAGGGAAGTTCCCAGTAGCGTTTCGTACTGACCCGACCATCTTCGTAAATCAAGATATGGGCAGCAGGTACCTTCATGACGTCCTTGAAGAGTGTATTCGGCGTGGGAACATAGCGATATACTAAATATTCGTCAAGAGCGATGTGGTTGATTTCACGCGGGATTCTGGCCTCTAGGATGGATTTGATTTCAGAGCCAAAAATCAATCTCTGTCCATCCCAGTAGTAATTCAGAGGCTTCTTACCAAAGCGATCACGTGCAGCAAGGAGCCGTTTGCGTTTTCTATCCCAAATGGCAAAAGTGAACATGCCCCGCAGATGTTTAACGCAATCATCACCGTACTCCTCATACGCATGAACAATGGCTTCTGTATCACAATTGGTACTAAAGTGATGACCACGCTCCTGAAGTTCTTTTTGAAGCTCACAATAGTTATAGATTTCTCCATTGAAGACGATGAGAATGCTCTGATCTTCGTTAAAAATGGGCTGATGGCCACCAGCCAGGTCAATAATCGAGAGACGGCGCATACCCAGTGCAACTCCATCATCTGACCATACTCCCTGATCGTCTGGCCCCCGGTGTCGAATGACCTTGCACATATGATCTATTAGCTGTTCTGCCTTGTTAAGGCTAAGCTCTGGGTCTATAAATCCAGCTATTCCGCACATCAACGTGCATCCTTTCAAAAATTCAGGACGGTAAATGGTAAATTTCAGACGATAGCTTATCCTCAGTGACTGACCACCTGTGATCTGCAATTCTTTGGTAAAGATCTACATATATGTCTGTGATGCGTTCCAGTGAATAGTATTTTTCAACGCTTTCGCGAGCGGCGTGCCCATATTTCTGTGCTAATGCGGGATCGCGCAGTAGGGTAAGCAGTGCCTGTGCCATGCCCTGATAGTCTTCAGATTCGACCAGCAGGCCATTGACACCATGCTGAATAATATCTTCACTACCGCTCATACGGGTTGCTACGCAGGGTAAGCCACAAGCCATTGCCTCCAGGACGGCATTCGGCATGCCCTCCCAGCGTGAGGGAAGTACTGCCACTTCCCCTCGGTGCAGTTGCGCGGGAACATCGCTCTGCAAACCGGCAAATTCGACACTGTCCGCGATGCCAAGTGCCTCTGCCATGTACTCGAGTTTGCTTTGAAGAGGCCCATCACCAACAATGATGAGCCGGGCGCGCTGAACCGGTGGTAACTGCTCTTGGACTAAGCGCCAGGCTTGCAGTAGTACATCGATGCCTTTTTCGTAGCGTAATCTGGAGATGCAGACGACGATTTTTGCTCGCTCACAGCTGGAAGTGTTTACACATGAGGGGTTAAACCGTGTGAGATCTACTCCATTGGGAATGAGTTGCATACCAGGTAGGTTAAAGTTGCGCTCAGCAAGGGAGTTCTTCATGCGCGAACTAAGTACGATTACCACAGCATGGATGCTGTTGAGCAGAGAGTGGGTAAATCGTACGACAGCCTTGCCCACACGCTCCAATTCCTCTAAATCCCCATACACCCAGGTTTGCTCATCAACTCGCAGCCATGACGCAGTAGCATCAAGCGGCCCGGCAACAAGTGATACGTTGTCGTGTAGCTTTTTCCAGCCCGAACCTGCGCTACGTACTCCAACAATCATTGGTTTGTTGGTCAAGCGACACATCAATGCGGCTGACAATGCCAGCAAGTTGAGCTGATAGACGTGCAAGATATCGTAGCGATGGCGATGTTGCCAGAGCGTCCAACCCATAACTAGCAAAGCCATCAGGTAGAACAGTCTCTGAAGCGGTCTGGGTAGCTTCTCTCGACCTCCCAGCAGCGTACCGGCTACACGAATAACCGGCACCCCTTCGATCACTTCACGCCGCAGCCATTGCCTATCATGTAGCAATGTGATAATGCTTACCTCATGGCCCCTCTCACGCAAGCTTCGGCTTTGTGCAAGAGCCTGCCTTTCAGCTCCGCCAACCAAGGGAAGAAAGGTAGAAATAACGATATAGATGCGTGGATTACTCACTATTTACCCTTTCCTAGAATGAGTTGTGAGAAATTTGTACCTGTTCTATTCGTTGTATTGCCCGCATTCTTGGTACTGTATCCTCGTCATCAAGAATTTCTTTATCTATCTCAAGTGGTTGTCTCGGAGGGGACCAACAGACTGCAAATGGTAACGCTATAATGATCCAGAAGTAGACGCTGAATACTTGAGTCCAAAAGTTGTTTGAATCAAGAGACTGAACTAACACGGTGACAAGGACTGCTAATGCCATCGCGAACAGCGCACGATGGTCTCCAGTAGCTTTTCGCATTCCAATGATTATACTGATAAGCAGCGTGATAAATACCAATGCGAGCAAGATCACTCCAATGATGCCGTGATCATAAAGGGTACCCAGAAAGAGACTGTGCGGCGAGGTATCGATCAAGCCACGGGCATTGATACCTATATGCAGGTAAGTCAACAGTAAGTCGGAAGCGTGGAGTCCTTTGCCCAGCAGTTGCGTTGGGTCAAAACTGGCGAGTACTGCTTGCCAGAGATAGGTACGTCCATTGAATGTCGGAAGATCTTGATTGAAGAAGCGGTTGAAGATGGGAATATTGGTTACTGTCACTATCAGAACCGCCAGCGCTACTATTGCCGCAATACCGCTGAGCATACCTATCTTCATCTTGCGTGAAGGCAGGAAGATAGCCATAATGATGATGCTTAAAGGGACGCTTATATAGGCAGCGCGTGTGAAAGTCAATCCGAGCGCCACCAGCAAGACGAGGACCAATACTGCGGCGATACCACGCCTGAAACCTCCTAATATGGACGCGCGATAGATCGCAAGAGGAATAACTATGGACAGAAAGATAGACAGTGTTGTCGGCGAATCAGCAAAGATTGAGCTAATGCGGAAGAGAGTTGGGGTTGCAGGGTCATAAACTCCATTTTGCTTAGTGATGTAACCGTAGATACCATACAATGCAATGAACGCGGAAAATAGCAAGATGGCGTCGATGATGGCCAGCATGCGTTGCCGCGTGTAGAGGACATTTACCGTGAGTATAGCAACCGCCAGACAATCCAACTTGAGAGTCCAATCTGTCAGGAAGTCTCCAACAGTAAAGGGGGAAATTCCAATGCCGGCCAACACCCATAGAAGGTAGATAAACAGGAAGGCCAGTGCCGGCAGGCGCTTAAACGTTTGCTTGATTGGCATACAGGCCATCAAGAGCAGTGTTGGTATCGTCAAGCCTATAAGAATGTTGCTACCTCTAAAGCCTGGCAAACCATTGAGTGCATTGATCAGCACCCAGGCAACCAACAATACAAAGCGGTAGCGCAGTAGGACCAATATGGGGATCGATGCAAAGGCAGCACGTAGCGTATAGAGGGGATTCTGAATCACTCCAACAACCCCAACTGCAAAGATTGCTATTATAATGCCGAGACGTACAATCTGTCGGCGCATGCTATAGGGAATGCTCAATGGATTTTCTTCCTTCCAGATAATCCAGCGCAGATAGTACTTACCTAAGCCAATCTTCCATATCGCCCCCAGTACCTCGCGTGGTGGTGTAAAAAGATGAAGTTTGCCAATCATGCGTTGCAGTATGACGAACAAGACGAACATGTTGCAAAAATACACTGCCGAGGTAGCTAGGGCGATACCGAACGCCTGCCACCAGTGAAAAAAGAGATAGTCAAAGACAGCGTTAGCTGCCACGGTGAAGATAGTGATATACATATTCACGCGGGTCTTGCCAAGAGCACTAAATGCTCTCAAGAGGATAAAGCTAAACGCCGTGGGCACCAGGCCAATCAGAAAGCCTATCAGTATGATTGCAGTACGCTGCGTATCAGCGGCAGTAAAAGCACCACGCTGAAAGAGGATTTGCACGATTGGATGCGCCAGTACAATCATGAATGCAGTCAGTGCTAATGTGACAATACCTACAGCCCACAAGTAAAGACGCAGCGTTTCCTTGAAAGCTTTCATATCATTTATGGAAACTTGACGTGAAAGATAAGGTAGCAGGGCGCGTCCAACTGAAACAAATAACACGCCGACAGGAACACTAATCAGCTTTAGCGCGTAGCTGAGTGCAGAGATACTGCCCGCTGGAAGGAATGAGGCAAATATTTGATCGACCAAGGGACCCGCCTGAGTAATTAACACGCCAAAAAATATTGGCCATGCTCTCATCATAATCGAACCGACGTCCGGGTTATGCAAGTCCATCACAGGCCGATAGCTGACCCCTACGCGTCGTGCGCGAAGGATAACCACGCAAAGTTGCAGGCAAAGTCCAACTATCGCGCCAATACACAGCATAACTACCCCCAGTGACTTGCCTGCCGCCAGCACGAGTACAACAGTGGTGAGTGGCACCAGAATTCCAGCATAAGCGGGCCAGCCAAATTGACCTTCTGTGTTAAGAATGCATTCCAGGAAGCCGATCACTACTGTTAATACAAGCACTGGGAAGATAAAAGGAGCCAGATCGATAGCTAATGCTGCTACGTCAGAATGAATCCCTGGGGCTGAAAGAAAAATCACCTGCTGACGAAAGATGAACATCACCAGTGTCAATACTGCTGCACCTACAAATGAGAGATTCAGTAGAGTGCTAAAGAGTATAGATGCTTGCTCTTTGTTTCCTCCCGAACGGACGCGCGCATAAACTGGAATGACTGAGGACTCAGAAGCGCTGGTTATTAACTGCGCCACGAAGAGAGGCACTGACGAGGCGACAAAGTAGGCATCCATGCTTGCCCCTGCCCCAAAGCGTGCAGTGACGACAACCTGATTGACCAAGCCCGCTACACGGATCAAAAGAGCCGCAGACGCAAGGCTCAGCAGCGCACGAAAAATCCATCTATTGGCGGATTTGAGGTGTACCGCCACCAGGCGCGCACTAGTAGTGCCTAAAGGCTGTGTAGTACCAGGACCTAAAGGCTGAGGAGGCTGAGACATTTTTTATGACCATTCTATCTGAAAGCAAAAATCAAATAAGCAATGCATAAGCAGAGAGACTCTTGTCCATTCAGAGCAGAAACACCTTTTCATCGTTATAACCTCGTGTCATGTTGCGAGTGTCTACGATGCAACGTGCTTCCCGCACGATCCACGAAACATCGTAGTAGCTATGGTCCGTGACGATGACGACACAATCTGCAGCTTGCAACAGACCACTACTGAGTGGCTGTGAATATAATGTCCGATCACGTAGCGTCAGGGATGACACATATTCGTCGTTGTAGAGTACCACTGCTCTGCGTGACATCAACGCCTGAATAATATCAAGCGCAGGAGACTCCCGTACATCGCCCACATTGCGTTTATAGGCAACTCCGAGCACAAGCACAGTTGCACCATTGAAACAGCGGCGCTGTTCGTTCAGAGCCTCACTGATCTTATTCACCACGTAGTGTGGCATACTGCTGTTGATTTCCGCCGCTAGTTCAATAAAGCGAGCTGTGTAATCAAGCGTTTTGAGCTTCCAGGAAAGGTAGTGGGGATCCACAGGAATGCAGTGCCCTCCCAATCCTGGACCAGGCATGAAGGGCATGAAGCCGAAAGGCTTCGTCGCTGCCCCCTCAATGACTTCCCATACATTGATATGAAGTTTTTCGCAAATAATAGCAATTTCATTCACCAGACCAATGTTGACTGCTCGGAATGTATTCTCAAGCAATTTGGCCATCTCAGCAACTCGCGCAGAAGAGACAGGCACAACCTTCTCAATAGCCGCCCCATAAAAGGCCTGCGCCAGTTCTGTGCAGGTTGGTGTGATGCCGCCAACGATTTTGGGCGTGTTGCGCGTGTCAAAGTTGGGATTGCCTGGATCGATACGCTCGGGCGAAAAGGCCAGGAAGAAATCAACCCCCACTTTCAGGCCAGTGGACTCTAACTCCACAAGCACGACTTCATCAGTTGTACCAGGATAGGTTGTGCTTTCCAGTACAATGAGTTGTCCAGGATGCAGATGGGTACGCACTTGTTGTGTGGCTGAGATAATATAGGAAACATCGGGTTCGCGCGTCTTTCGCAATGGAGTAGGAACGCAGATACTGACTGCATCGATGTCATCTAGCACTCCGTAATCACTCGTAAAATGGAGGCGTTTTGTATCAATGAACTCCTGTAATGTACTGCTAGAAATATCAGGGATGTAGCTCTCACCGCGGTTGGCCCGAGCGACTTTTTGTTGGTCTATGTCAATGCCAGTGACGTGGAAGCCAGCCGCTGCAAACGTCGTCACGAGTGGCAATCCTACATAGCCAAGGCCCACAACACCAACGCGCAAGGAGCGGGTAGAAATCTTCGCTTGCAATGAGCTTTCCATGGCGCTCTCCTTTCTCGATGTTGTGGATTATAGTTCTGCAAAGATCACGGCTTTTTACCTCGATCGTTTTCTCGATGAGCAATGGCAACTGTGATATTCGGATCTATCTTCGTGGGCCTATCAGCGATTTTCATACCATCCACAGGGCGTGAGCCAGGAGGAGGCATTGTCATATCTATGTCTGTTTTAGGCTGCCATGTATCACTGAGATATTGGCGAATGTCACTATAGTCTGACCAGCGACTCTTATTTAGTGCAACGCCTATTATTGTGGTGCGCGTTTTGTCCAATATACGCTTTGCACGCAATAGCACCTTTCGAGGTGTTTTAGAAGCATCAATAACTAGCACGGTTATTGGGATGTATGAAGCCAAAATCTGTGCGTCTGCTACAGGAAGTAATGGCGGAGTATCGAATATAACATAATCAAAATCTGATGCCTTAAAACGGTCGAAGAGTTGATGAGCCAACGGCGATTGCAACAGTTCAGCAGAATTGGAAGGGGGCACCCCTGCTGTCAGCACCTGTAACGTGGGAACTTCGGTTGGCTGACCATCTAGCTCTACCTCGGTCTGCAACCACATTTCCATGAATGCGCCTGAAAGCCCCTGGTGATTATCAAGCTGAAAGTGTTGGTCTAGCACTGGATGGCGTAGATTCGCATCTACGAGTAGCACTCGCTTACCCGTCTTTGCCAAAAAAAAGGCGACATTCGCAGCAATAGTACTTTTGCCTTCACCCGCAAGAGCACTTGTGACCATTACTAACTTGAAAGGTTTGATCAGCTGTGTGGCATTTAGGTTGGCGCACAGTATGCGACATCCCTCCGCCAAGGCCGGTATCTCCTCAGCACCTTTGATACGCTCATTGCGTGAGAGTTGGGGAATAATGGCCAGTGGATCCAAACCCAAATTCTCTTGCACTTCTTCAGGACTTGTTGGACGATCATCGATCCACTCAAAAACAACCATTAATGCTATAGCAAGGCCAAGCCCAACCAATGCACCAATGCCTGCATTTAGTAGTGGCCTGGGCTTAACAGGAGAAGTAGGCACATCGGCAGGTACGATTTGTATGCCACTTGAGAATTGAGTGTTTGCATAATGTGCAAAGCTCAGGCTAACATCATTCGCAAGCTGCGCCGCCTGTCGCGGATCGGTACTCTCGACATCGAGTTCAATGATTTGTGTGCTGGTTTGAGGCTTCACAGAGATCATTGAAGTAAGCTGATCTAATGTCAGTCCCCTATGCTCTGATACAACCGGCTTAAGTACAGCGGAACTCGTAAGCAAGTAAGTATATGTTGGTAAAGCTGCTAAGCTGGCACTGGTATTATCATAGGCTGATGTGTTGGTCGAACCCAGATTAAGGACAGCGAACGCAGAAGCTTGATAGACACGAGGTATAAGCAGACTGATGATATAGCTTACACCACCACAAATGACTATTCCGAGTGCTATCACCCAAGCCCATCGTTTAACGAGCATGGCATAGTGTCTCAACGGATTGTTCAAAGGGTTTTGCATATGTGAGAACCATCCTTATCCTCTTGGTTATGATACAGTAAAGTTCAGATCCATTTATGGGTGTTATGATGCAATTTGGCATCAACGTTAACTTCCCAAATTGAGTATGCGCTTTCAATCCTCTCAAGGATACGGCCTCTTCTATGAGAATATGGTTGTTGCCTGTGTTTAGATATCGTTGCGAAAGTCATATCGTGGTGTAAATTCCTCTCCTCTGAACGGCTTTGGAGAGAAGCATTTCTCTACAACTTTCCGCAAAGCATCACTGATTCTTTACCTCCATAAACATCATATCAACACCATTAGATGATATCTTCTTGCAGGAAGATACTTTTCTTCCTTTTATTAATGCAGTCTTCCATTTTGAATGGTGCTGTGATTCACGGCTATGTTCATAAACAACGTGGCTACTGGATATATGGAGGTACCTACTTGAGATTGCGACTTATTGTGGGTCTCATAGTGTTCTTCACGTTGGTTGGAGTTGTGCTGGGGGGGGTGTTATTCGGCCCAGGTCTGCTTTTCGGGGCGAGCAGCAGAAGCATAGATATTCCACAACCAACAGCGATTGCAGGTAACGCAATCGTGCGTGAGAACACCCAACCTGGGACAATCAGTTGGAAGATTCCTAGAGGCCGAGATGCTACTACACAAATCCAGGCATATGCTAGTGCCACATCTGTACTGCCTGGGAAGACACTCACTTTTTACGTGAGCACGGAAAATGAGGGGACTCACTATTGGATCGATATCTACCGGATCGGCTGGTATGGGGGTGATGGTGGACGACTGGTGACTTCAATAGGAGATCAAGTTGGTCATATCCAGGGATTCTATGAGGCAGTAAACAATCAACTGGTACGCTGTAGTACTTGTTTCGTCAATAAAACGACTGGTCTCATTGAGGCAAATTGGCGACCTTCATACACACTCACCGTGTCGCCTGACTGGACCACAGGGGTTTACCTGGCTAAATTCACTGATACTAATGGCTTGCAAACCTACGTCCCCTTCGATGTACTTGGGAATTTCCACTCCAGCTATGTTGCTGTTACGCCGGACACGACATACGCAGCGTACAACGAATGGGGAGGTTCCAGCCTCTACAATGAGGATAACACCCTCTTTGGCGAAAAAGATACTTCTTCAGCAAGAAGTGTGAAGGTATCATTTGATAGACCCTATGCAGAGGTAAATGGTTCGAGTCAGGTGCTTGTTTTTGAGGCAGACGCTATCCATTGGATGGAGCGCCAGGGCTATGATCTCTCCTACATCAGCAACGTCGACCTACACAATGACCCCGCACAGTTACTCAATCATCGCGCCTATATCTCACTTGGTCATGATGAATACTGGACGAAGGAGATGCGTGATGGAGTAGAGCGGGCTCGTAATCTTGGCGTAGGTCTCGCGTTTTTAGGTGGGAACGCAAGCTATTGGCAAATGCGCTTCGAGCGAGATAGTGCGGGGATACCAAATCGGACAGTTGTCTGCTATAAAGTATCGACAGTCGGCAAAGACCTGGTGCATGATCCATTCTATGGCAAAGACAATACTCGCGTGACTACCCAGTGGCGAGATCCTGTGCTCGCTCGTCCAGAGAATGCTCTCATCGGCATCATGTATACCGATCTCACACATCAACAGCTAGGCTTTCCCTGGCAAGTGAGTCTCAAGGCAAATTCGCCGCTTTTACAAGGTACTGATCTGCAAGCGGGGCAGCAATATGGCTGTGGTCTTGTAGGATATGAGTGGGATCGTATCTACGCGAATGGTGCTACACCTGCGGGATTGCAGGTACTTGGTACCTCAAGCACTAAGAATGACGAAGGCAAACTTGGCATCAGCAATACTACTTACTATATCGCTCGCTCGGGTGCAATGGTTTTCGCTACGGGCTCTATCTATTGGACCACTGCACTGGACATCTACCGATTCGAAATAAACAAACTATGTTACTATCAGAATCCTATAGTGCCTGGCATGCAACAGTTGATGGCAAATATCATGGAGGCACTACTAGTCCATCATCCTTCCCAAGGAGTATGAATCATATCGATTGGAGGTATCATCTGTTAGCTTGTATGTCAGCAATCAGTTCTATTAGTTACTTGTTGCGATGGCGGAGGAATGATTTTTGAGGAGGAAGTCTCTATGAGCGTGTCATTGGACGTACAGAAGACGCAAGACTCTGTACCTACGGCGCATTATGATGTTGTAGTGGTAGGAGCAGGTCCTTATGGGCTCTCAGTTGCTGCACATCTATTAGAACGAGGGTTGAAGGTAGCGGTCTTCGGGAAACCTTTGAACCTCTGGAGTGAACATATGCCCAAGGGAATGCTTCTGCGTTCATATTGGTGGGCTGTCAATCTTTCTGATCCGCAAAAGAAGTATGGAATCGGGCAATACTTTCGATTACATGGGCAAGATACACCTGATCCTCTACCTATAGAAACATTTATCGACTACGCGCTGTGGTTTCAAAAGCAAGCCGTACCCAATGTGGATGAGACCTATGTGGCTTCTGTTGAACACAAAGATCGATATTTTGAAGTGACCTTGGTAGATGGTCGAGCGATACAGAGTCCAATCGTGGTGATGGCCCCGGGACTCGCCTACTACACCTACCGACCTCCTGAATATAGCCATTTGCCTGCTGAGTTGGTGACGCATACGTCTGATCACTATACTTTCGATGGCTTTGTAGGTAAGCAGGTGGTGGTCATAGGGGGGGGACAAAGTGCTTTAGAGATCTCTGCACTGTTGCACGAAAACGGTACAGATGTGGATATAGTTTCTCGTCGTAGTATTCGCTGGCTTACGGGTGACTCTTTAAAAGATCGTACGCTCATCAAGCAACTCCGCTATCCGAAGGCAGGGATTGCCCCTGGCTGGTTTAACTGGGGGTTAGAAAATCTCCCTTATGCCTTCCAGAGATTACCCAGATCTACTAAGGATAGATTGCTGCATGGTCGTGGTCAATACGGTCCTGCTGGTGCTGCCTGGTTGAAGCCACGCGTGGTGGGTAAGGTAAGACTCCGCGAGTTGCAGCAAGTACAGGAGATGAAGGAGACTGATGATGGCGTAGTACTCACGCTTTCAAACAACGAGACACTGAGGGCTCATCACATTGTTCTCGGGACCGGCTACCGCGTCAATATCTGTAACTTGCCCATGTTGCATCCATCACTAGTTTCAAGAATACAGACCTATAATAACGCGCCTATCTTGAACAATCGGTTCGAGAGTAATATACCTGGACTGTATTTTGTAGGTATCTCATCAGTATCCAGCTTTGGCCCATTCTATCGCTTCGTAGTGGGCGATGACGCAACGGCACGGCGTATAGTAGGTGCGGTGACACGGCAAGTAGCACAAGCAAAGTAGGTGGAGAGAAGGAGTGCATGCGTAAGCAATTAGGAGTAGTTTTCGCAGCTTGCTTGTATTACAGCGGACTGGTGAAATTTGCACGCTGGTTGCTAAAACGCTCAGGACAGCGCCTGATTATTTTGAACTATCATCGTGCAACTGGCGGAGACTTGCGCCGTCATCTCCTCTATCTGCGCCGTCATTACCGCATGTTGCATCTTGAAGAAGCGCTCGAAGAACTTTACGGTCAGCATCGTGAGGAACGGAAATCAGCGCAAGATCGACGTTCGCCTCTGGTGCTGACATTTGATGATGGGTACCATGATAACTATACTCATGCTTTTGTGCTTGCACGTGAGTTGCAGGTGCCCATCACCATTTTTCTCATTCCAGGCTACATTGAGAGCGGAGAGTATTTCTGGTGGAAAGAGGGTGAACGCCTGGTGGGCCGTACGGGAGTGGACCAGGTAACGATTGAGGGGAGGACCTATCGCCTGAAATGCCCGGAGGAGCGTAACCTGCTTGCGAAGAAAATCGATGCCAGTCTGCGTTATGCCAAGTCGATTGCGGAGCGTGAATCTTTCCTTGTGGATATTCGCAAGGCCTTAGCTATCCCTTCAACAGTGACAGCGGAGGAGGAGGCTGAGCGACCGTTGACATGGGAAGAGGTACACAAGATGGAAGAGAGTGGATCGATCTCATTTGGAGCCCATACAATGCATCATCCTGTCCTGACATACCTAGCGGACCCTATAGAGGTGAAACGTGAAGTAGTGGAGTGCCGTAAGCTGCTGGAGCAGCAATTGGGCCACCCGGTACGAGTACTTGCTTATCCTATTGGAAGACCTGAGCATATTGGTGACGAGGCGCTAAGAGCTGTGCGAGAGGCAGGCTATGACTGGGCAGTAACAACTGTTAATGGCATCAATACCCCTCAGAGCGATCCTTTTCAGCTTCATCGTGTCTTAGGTGATGTGAGTCGGCATTGGCTGGTGATGGCAGCAGAGACAGCTGGTATATGGCGCTTCCTTTCGCCGCTATGGAAGATTTTTTTGGTTGCCGAGTAAAGAAATACTACTCTTTCTGTTAGTGTATGTAATATCAGAATATGGCGGATAGGAGGCACAGTCTGGTGAGCAATTCTCTAGAGGACTTTCGTGTTGCCGGTAGCCAATTACTAGTGGAGAGTGAGGAAGTTACAACGCGCGGCCCTTACCCTGCAAAATATGATGCGCTGGTCCTTGATGCCAGGTTGCGGCAATCCCTGGTTGCGATACGTTCACTAGGCCACCGGGGATTGCGTGTTGCGGCACTGGATACCTCCTCTAAAGGGGTGCCCGCCTTCTCATCGCGCTGGTGCCAACAAGCGTTTTGTGCCCCATCATATGAGCAGAGTACAGAAGCGTATCTTGCCTATTTAGAGCAGTTGCTTGATCAAAATCGTGCACGTGTGTTGATCCCTTCATCAGACGGTACCTTGGCATTGATACGCCAGCATCGTGAGCAACTTGATCAGCGGGTACGTATTGCGTTGGCAAATGAACCTACTCTGGGAATAGCTATCAATAAGAATCAAACGTTAGAGATAGCCAAACGGCTGGGGCTTGGCATTCCGCAAAGTGTGAACATAGCCTCAGTGAACGACGTATCGGCTGCAGTTCACGAGATCGGGCTACCAGCTGTTATCAAGCCGGTCGAGTCATGGTTGTGGGGTGAGCAACAAGGTGCTAGGCTGGTGTGTCGGCTCGTGACAACTCTCGACGAGGCGCGGTGTTCAGTGGAAGAGCTGACGAGTTTAGGTGGTAGCACGCTCTACCAGCAGTACCTCTCAGGTAGACGCGAGGCCGTAAGTTTGCTGTATGCAAACGGGGAAATATATGCGCGTTTTGCCCAATGGGCCAAGCGTACCAATCCACCGTTAGGTGGTATATCAGTGTTGCGTCAGAGCATTGCCGTCCCGCAGGACATTGGTGATCAGGCTGAACGCTTAGTGCGTGAAATCGAGTTGGAAGGTTATTCCGAAGTAGAGTTTCGACGCGACAGCACTGGCAATCCCTTTCTGATGGAGATCAATCCCCGTCTCTCGGCTTCAGTTGAGGTTGCTGTACGTGCAGGCGTCGATTTCCCCTACCTTCTTTATCAATGGGCAAATGAAGACCCTATTGACCATGTGAAGGGCTACCGTGAGGGAGGTTGGATGCGCTATCTGGAGGGCGACTTCTTAACAACGGTGCAAGCATTGATCCAACGTGGCAGACCAGGAGTTACACCGCCAGCACGAGCGATATTTGATTTCTGTACTTCTTTCTTCAAGCCAATGGGCTATGATTATGTTGACTGGAGAGACCCTTTTCCAGCTTGCACTGCAACCACCGATTTTGTTCGTCGTCTACTGAAATGGCTGAAGGATGGTTCACCGAGGAGGCAGTACTCATGAGCATATCATTAGTGGCGTATACAAAGTCGGCAGATGGAGAAGTAACTCATGCGTAAGCGGATGCTAACGCTGATTGCTGCATGTTTCTACTATAGCGGCCTAGTGAGTGTTGCACGCTGGTGGACAAAACTTCGGGAACAGCGTTTAATTGTCCTTAATTACCATTGTGCAACTGGTGGAGACTTACGACGTCATCTGCTCTATCTGCGTCGTCACTATCGCGTTCTGCATTTAGAAGCTGCACTGGAAGAACTTTATACCCCTCACAAAGATAGGTCATATCGGTGGGACCACCGTACAATGTTGGTGCTGACATTTGATGACGGTTATGTCGATAATTATACCCATGGCTTTGTGCTTGCGCGCGAGTTGCAGGTTCCGCTCACCATCTTTCTCATTCCAGGTTACATCGAGAGCGCGGAGCATTTCTGGTGGCGAGAGGGGAAACGTCTGGTACATCGCACACAGGTGGATGAAGTGACAATTGAAGGGCATACCTATGATTTAAACCAACCAGGTGAACGAAAAGCTCTGGCTCAAGCAATTGATACTCGCCTACGTCATGCCACATCGGTGGCAGAGCGAAAAGCGTTTCTGGCGTCTACCCGCAAACTACTGGCAGTGCCCGCATCTGTAATTCCTGAAGAAGAGCCTACTTTACCACTTAAGTGGGTTGAGGTACGAGAGATGGAGGAAAGTGGAAGGGTTTCATTTGGTGGGCACACGATGCATCATCCGATCCTGGCGTATCTAACCGATCCCACTGAGGTGCAGCGCGAGGTAGAGGAGTGTCGTACAATACTGGAGCAGCAACTAGGGCATCCAGTGCGCACTTTCGCCTATCCTGTTGGACAACTCCAGCACATCGGGGATAATGTACTTCGTGCTGTGCAGCAAGCAGGCTACGATTGGGCATTCACGACAGTGTATGGCTACAATACCTCACGAAGCGACCCATATTTACTTCGACGAATTGAGGTGGATGTAAGCCAACATTGGCTAGTGATGGCTGCGGAGACGGCAGGTTTATGGAGCTTCTTCTCTCGCCTGCGTTGGATTCCTGCAATTCGGAAACATCTTGCAAATTTTATATAGCGGTAACAAATGATTATACTGATTGTACTTTTCGGATTGGTGAAGTATTATTGAGTTTGAAGCAACCTTCTGTTAATGTTGATTTAGAAAGAGTCCAGAAGGCGCTTCTGTTAGGATGGGAGGTCACGCAATGAAGGGTTATAGTCAGGCTGTAGCGGCATCTCAGCAGAGTAGACCTGTCTTTCGCGGAAACAACAGGCTTCGCCATTTAGCTCGATCTATCGCCAGGGCTCTGAACAGAGATTGGCATACCCATAAATACGCTTTTTTTGCGGCTCTGCTCGTCCTGTTTACGACCATAGTGGTCTTGGCGTACTACCTCAACCATCCACAACCTGAGCTAAAGGGGGACACTCAAAGCTATCTCGACCTCGCACAGCAGATTCAGACGAAAGGCCAATTGATCGATCCCAATCGAGTTCCTGGCTTTCCGCTCTTGATCGTCCTCGTCTTCGCGCTCACAGGACAGGGCAATCTGATAGCGGTGAGCGTTGCGCATGCCCTCCTCTTTATCCTGGCTACGCTCGAGATTTACGTGCTCGCTGCACTCATCCTCCGTTGGGGATGGGCAGCCTTGCTCATCGGTCTGCTCGTCGGTGCGAATGTGATGCTGCTAATGTTCATCAAACCGATCGTGTCTGAAACCCTGTCGCTCTGGCTGCTCGTCTCACTGGCTCTGGCAGCCGTGCTCTTCGTGTACAGGTTGCAAGCACGCTACATTTGGCTGGTGACGGGGTTCACCCTGGCGCTGTTCTTCACCCGTGTAGAGTGGATCTATGTGCCGGTGCCTTTGTTTGCCTATCTGCTGCTGGCGGCAGCGCGGCTTGGCTCTGCACGTCGTATGCTGATCCATATCCTAGGCTCAGTGCTCCTGCTCTATGCCTTCTTAGGGTGCTACATCTACATCAACGCGACACAGAACCATTTTACTGGAGTGACGGATACTTCAAACATCAACTCCTGGGGCAAGGTAGTGCAGTACAATATGCAGGATGAAGCCCCGCCACAGTACGAGGCGGTCATGCAGATCGCTGATCGCTATCTGGCTCAGGGCGTAACCGACCCCCGATACATGCTTGACCACGAGCCATCACTCGAACGCAATTACTATGCGCTTGCCGGTGCATATGCACAGTCCATTATCCAGGACCATCCTACTGAGTTTCTCACTAAATCCGGACCACTCGCACTCTCGTCGCTCACCTACGTATGGTACGATGAGTCTCAAGTTGACCCTGCTGGGCCATTCAGCACGCCCCTGCTGTGGCTACAGTCGGTGTTCCAAGGCCTGTACGAGTGTAACCGGTTCTTTCCGGTGTGTGCGCTGCTCTGGTTCCTCCTGCTGTGCTTGCCACGGACGGCACGCTTGCGGACTGTGCAGGCAATGGGATTGGTAGTGCTCCTGGTGCTTTACGGTCTCATCCTCACCACCGTTGGCGGCTTCGAGGACTATATGCGCCTGCATATCCCTTTCAGTCCGCTGCTAATCTTCGTTGTCTGGGGAAGTCCACTGGCTTGCTTACTGCTGGTTGTCGGCCGTAGACGAGACATTGGCCTTATCGCACCTGGACATACAAGCACTGCCACGAAGGGGCGGACTGCCGTGGTAGTGCCAAGCAGCAGAGAAAGAACAGGCAATATCTTTGTCACTCCTATAGGTGGTATCGGTGTGTTCCTCAGGAGAGTCTTGCGTCCTTCAAAGCCTCAGAGAAAGCGAACCGCATCAAAAACGAGCTTGCCGGCCCCTATAGTGCCAAGATCAATGGGTGCAGCCCAGTCGGCAGAAAGCGACCGAGCAGATATTCACCACTAGTAAACCAATAAATTCTACTCGTGTTTATTATGATGATGTGAGCTCCAATACGGCGATGTCTGCAAAGAGCATCTGTAACTACATCGCATACTCTTGCGAAGCGGATTGAAGAGAATGTCTCAGACATTCTTCATTAGGAGCAAATTATCTATGGTATTCTATCCGGGTTTTGAGAAAATACCGGTGCCTTTCAAGTCTAAAGTGAGGTTTATTATCTAACATGCGATCAATAGCCAATATTTCACCTTCTTATCGTTTACGTATTGTTGGCTTTCTTCTAGCTAGCCTACTTCTTCTCGTAGTTGCCTTTTCTCTCACCTTGCATTTTATACAACAAAAACAAACAATCAGGCCAGCGGCGGTTAATACTGGTCCTCTTTTTGGTTCTTTTGCCAGTTTTAATGGCTCCATTCCACAATGCATAACCCCTGATGGGACACGGATTTGGACAGGAACATGGACAACCTTTGGCAGCGACTACGCGCAATGCCGCAGGCAGTTATTGTCTGATTACGATTTCTTGGGTCAGAATAATGTTAAAATGCTTCGTATCTGGCCATTACTTTCAACATTCACATATAACAAAAGCACAAATTCGTGGGGACATCTAAATAGTTATATTACAAATCTTGATGAAGCCTTGGCAGAGTTTAGGAAAAATCACATGAAGGCATATGTAACCCTTCTCAGTTCTCCTTCTTGCAGCACTCCTTCTGAGTATACTTCAGAGCGTGGTTATCTTTTCAACCCTGATCTGGTGCAAAATCAAACAATTCAGGACGAGTTTATTAGCTCTTTTACTGAATTTATTACCAGGTATAAAGACAATCCTACTATTGGCGCCTATGATTTTCTCAATGAAGTGGATAAAGAAATCACTGCTGAACCACCCACTGGCGTAAATGATGGACTCTGTGGCCTCTATTATGATGATAACAGATCGCTAAAAATAAAAGCGTTTTTAACGCGGATATACAAGGTAGCTAAAAGCATTGACAAAATGCATCCCATGACTTTCTCCTCCGGCGGAGATTATCCTCTCCACTCCCAGACTATGGATGTGCTTCATAATATTGTAGATTTTTATGACGTACATCTTTACAGCATCGACCCAGCCAGCAGTTATAGAAGCTTTCCAACTTATGACAAGCCAGTCATACAAGGAGAAGTTGGCATTTCCTCCTTTGACAAGTGCGAACCTGATAATTGGGATCTTGCTCCTGAAATGAGCGCTCAGTGTCAGCAGATATGGCTTGCTAATGCAAAAGCATTTGTCCAACAGGCACGGATACACCATGTACTATATATCTTTTTCCACTTTTGGCCTTCATCTAAAAGGTATGGCATCCGTATTGATGACGGCTCACATACCTTCACCGAACATAAAATGACTTTAGCAGGTCAATATATCATAAATTTAGACAGTACAAATATAGCCTTTGACCCACCCACTGTGTTGTACAACCGATTAGCTGCACTTTGGAAACAATGGTACAGGCCGCGACAAAATTGGTTAGTTTCTTCGAAAATCTGAGCGCATACATGGCTAGATAAACAACAACGATATGGAGAAACGTCGATTTGGCAACGTCGACATGGCAGGTGAGCAGGTTAGGAGTTGACAGCTATAAGATGAACTGGTCCGTTACCACCCTATCATCGAGAGAAAGGAATTCTGGTGGAGAGCACCGCAGGGAGGGATGTGGGAGAGGTCCGTCCTCACCTTAAGATTCCCACTTGCGCCTTGTTTAGACAGGCTCCTAAACATTCAGCAAAAACGTGGAGTTGTTCGGTTACAAGAGACATGTGATTGCCAGGAATGATATATATCTCTACCTGATTAGTTTTCATCACTTCACGCCAACCCCTGCGAAAGGGCTCCAAATGAAACCAATCGGTACTCCCCCAAATGAATGTGATCTTGCCTGGATACAGGCTAGGTGGCGCGTAATCCAATGCCGCCCAGGTAAATACACTCTCATAGTCTTGACGGAGGGTTTCAGTTGTTGGCCCAAACGAGTGGAACTTCGGAAAGGCAACACCCGCTCTGTCACCTTTGCGCTCAAGCTCTAGCTGTCCAGCCTTTCTTAAAGGGACGAAGCCATCCGATCTCCTGAAGTATTTTGGCACAAAATCATTCAGAAATTCCTTGATGTCTAGTAAATAGACATACCTGCGTCGCAAACGTGTAAACCAATTTAATTGCTTTTCTTGGCCGATCCGTAACAGGTTGCCAAAGCGAGTGATTGCTCCGCGACTCAATTTGGTGAGGATAGGAGGGGCAAGAGGCATAGGGTTCATCATTACTAGCAAGTCAACCTTTTGCCCTTCCGCGTGAAGTTGCCGGGCTATTTCATAGGCCATCAGAGCCCCATTGCACCAGCCCCCCAGGAGATACGGACCTTCTGGCTGAACGGTACGCATCGACTTAATGTGAGCAGCCGCGATAGCCTCAAATGTGGGAGGAACAGGTAGACTCTCAAACGTATACGGTTCAAGTACGTAGAATGGTTGGTCAGGTCCCAAATAGCGCGCCAGTGGAAAGCAAAAGAAAGCTTTCCCTTTCCACTGTCCATGTAAAAAGAAAAATGGGCGCTTGGATCCACTTGTCTGAATCGCCACCACCTGTTCGCGTGGACCAGCTGGTTTTACTTCTATGGGTTGAGGGATAGTACTTACTGGCGTTGGAGTCCGCGGGAGATCCCCACGCAAATACTTTTCGAGCAGGGCACGCTTGGCCTCTGAAAGTTCCGGTGTATCTGGCATTACATCATATCCATTTATATCAGCAGGGGCCACTTCTATTGATGAGACTTCCCGAAGCAATCACTGGCCCCCGCGGTTAAATACTCCGGGATAGAGAAGACTAAAAGGTAACGGGTAGTGCGGTCAGTCCCCGTAGCCCTAGATTTTCTCGCCAAGTGATTGGACCAGGTTTCAGGTTCATGTTGGGCATACGGCGTAGCACTGCCTCAAAGGCGGTCTGGCCCTCGATTCGTGCTAGCGGAGCGCCGAAGCAGAAGTGGCTGGCCCAGGCGAAAGCCACGTGTCGGTTATCCTGACGACCGAGATCGAGCCGATCCGGATCCAGGAACCGTTCGGGATCGCGATTCGCGGCGCCCATCACTGCAATGACCGCCTGACGCTTGCGGATCAGTTTTCCTCCGAGCACCACATCATCGGGAGCTAGACGCGCCGTGTGCTGGCTGGGACTCTCGTAGCGCAGCAGTTCCTCGACCGCTGACGGGATCAGCGAGAGATCCGCCCGTAGTCGCTCGAGCTGATCTGGATGGCGCAGCAGGGTGAGTATTCCATTGCCGATCAGGTTGGTGGTCGTCTCCTGTCCACCGACCATGGTCACGATAGTATTAGCAATCACTTCTTCCTCGCTCAGGCGGTCGCCATCAATTTCAGCAGTCAACAATGCGTGGATTAGACCATCACCGGGATTCCGCTGTTGTTCCCTGATGGCAGCACGGAAGTAGACAATCATCTCTTCCAGGCTACGTATCACCTTTGGAGCGCGTTCGGGGTTGTGCTGAAAGTTGCCGAGCACCTGAGCGAAGTCAGCTGACCAGGCGGTCAACTGCTTCCAGTCGGAGGTAGGCACTCCGAGCATTTCGGCAGTAACGATGGCGGGCAGGGGATAGGCCAGATCAGCGATCACGTCCATGTGACCCTTATCCTGCACTGCATCCAGCAGGCTATCAGTGATATCCTGGATGTGTCCACGTAAGACCTCCACCCGACGAGGCGTGAAGGCTTTGGAGGCCAGGCCACGAACCCGCCCATGGGCAGGTGGGTCCAGAAACAACATCTGAAGCACCATCACCTTCGCCAGCGGTGTCAACGCAGACAAGCCGAGCGCGGTCAGTTGTTCAGGTGTGGGCGTGCGATTGGCTGAGAACCGCTGGAACACCGTCACCACATCGGCATAGCGTGTCACTACCCATGCGTGCAGAAAAGGATCCCAGTGCACAGGGTCTTCACTACGCAGCAGTTGATACAGGGGATACGGGTTGGCGAGCACCTCCGGATCCAGCAAGTGGTAGAGGCTGAGCGGCGGGTCTTGTTTGCTCGTTGAGTGTGAAGTGTCCGAGTATAGAGTCATGCTTGTTCCTCCTTATGGATAGGCGACCTGGTGCTACGATATTGTGTTTCCTTATGTTAGCAGGCGCCGAGCCTCCTCCTCAGTCATCGCCTCTAGCTTGGCAAGAATGTGTTGTTCGATCTCGGTGGACAACTGCCTGATGGTGGGAGCCTCAAACAGGGTGCGTAGAGAAAGATCAACTCCGAAAGTCTCGGACACTCGTGTGATGAGTTGCGTGCCTAGCAAAGAATGTCCGCCCAGCATGAAGAAGTTGTCGTCTCTTCCGATTGCCTCGACATTCAGGAGGATGGCAACGATCTCGGCCAGGCGCTCTTCAAGAGGTGTGCTGGGAGCAACGCTAGCCCCATCCCGCACGATATTGGTCGCGTCTGGAGCAGGCAGCGCAGCACGATCCACCTTGCCATTGGGTGTCAATGGCAGCGCATCCAGCACCACAAAGGCTGTAGGAACCATGTACTCTGGTAGTTGTGTTGTGAGGATATCCCGCAATGAGCCCGACAAGATATGCGCTCTGGGAACCGGCACAATGTAGGCCACCAGGCGTTTGTTCCCAGGGGTATCTTCACGGGCCACCACCACGCTCGATTGGATGGATGGGTGACTATTCAGCACAGACACAATCTCATTGGGTTCGATACGGTAACCGCGGATTTTAATCTGATGGTCAGCGCGTCCCAAAAACGCAATCTGACCATCCGGCAGGTAGCAGGCCAAGTCTCCCGTCTTGTACAGGTGCGCACCGGGCTGGTCGCTGAAGGGGTGCTGGATGAACTTCTCAGCGGTAAGTTCGGGGCGGTTAAGGTAGCCCTTTGCCAGGCCGGCTCCTCCAATGTAGAGTTCGCCCGGCTCGCCGATGGGGACCTGCTGCAGGTGCTCATCCAGGATGTATATTTGCGTGTTAGCAATGGGGCAACCAATCGATGGCGGCACCTCGGGATGTTCTACCGGGAGCACACGTCCAAATGTGCTCACAACTGACACCTCCGTTAGCCCATAGTTGTTGATCAGCGCGAAGGGCAAGGAAGGTGATGGATAGTGCTGGAGCTTGTCGGCCCCAGTTAGCAGAAAGCGTAGCTTAGTCATCGACGGCCACTCCAGGGCCATGAGGTTTTCGGCCAACGCGGTCGGCTGGAACGTGATAGTGATCCCGTTACTTACCAGCCAGTCGCGAAGTGCCGGAGGTGTGATACGGGTGTCCTCATCGGGCAGGTACACGCTCGCTCCGATCGTAAGATAAGGCCACAGTTCCCAGCCAGTTGCATCGAAAGCAGGACTGGCGACCTGGGTCGCTCGGTCGGCAGCTGTGACAGCGAAGGTGCGCTGATGCCAGAACACGAGATTGAGCAAGCCATCGTGGGTGATCAGGGCTCCCTTAGGTTGCCCTGTCGAGCCCGATGTGTAGATAACATAGGCCAAGTCATCAGCCGTCGCGGAGGGCACTGGATCAACTGAGCTCTGCCGCTCCAACAGTGCCGTATCGGTATCCAGGCAAACGACCTTGGCTCCGAGAGTGGGAAGGCGCGTGGCCAAGTATTGGTGCGTAACCAGCACGGGGGCACTAGCATCTTCCAACATGAAGGTGAGGCGCTCGGGCGGATAGGCGGGATCCATCGGTACGTAAGCACCACCGGCCTTGAGGATACCCAGCAGCCCGACAACCATATCTAAGGAGCGCTCGACACATAACCCTACTAACACATTGGAATGCACGCCAACAGTTTGCAGATAATGGGCGAGCTGATTGGAACGCCAGTTCAGCTCCCGGTAGCTCAAAATCTGATCATCTGCCACTAGCGCCACAGCATCAGGCCTGGAGGAAGCCTGCGCCGCTACTAATTGCGGGATACATAAATCCCGGGGATAATCCTGCTGTGTAGCGTTCCAGGCTTTCAATTGCCGCCGCACGTCCGTGCTGTGTTTCTCCCATTCCTCAGTAAGGAATTCATAAACCGGCATATCGTGAGAGCGCCTTGCAATCTCACCACTCTCGGTACTCATGACCGTAACCTCCTGATATTTAGTATAAATGGTAAGTATATCACCAGCTATTATTAGGGATAAAAGTTCTATGCAAAGCAGAAGTTCAAGATTCGCTCAGGACTTTGCTAAGCTAAGAATACACCTGTTAGATACTAAATTGGTTTATGTCGGTGTTTAGAAGGTGTTAAAAAGGATACGCTCTGGTGCACATCCCTATGCCTAAGGATAGAGCCGTTCCTTATAAGAATATGATTTTTGTTGATGTTGAGGTATTGTAGCCAGCGTAGTACAATGGTAGATATTCCTAACCTTACATTTTACAAATTGAACGCAACAGGATAGTATTAATACAAAGACACACAACTCATGGTATTTAGCCCATAACCTTTACTGGATGTACTTCTGCTGGAACCCTGTGTTGTGCTGCCGATTGTGCAGAGGTTAGTGGTCGTTCCCCTTTCCCGAATCACACAATCAACTAATATCAATCATTCTTTTCGGAGAGAGAAGCTGTATGGACTTCAGTAGAGTACCGAAAGTAGAACTTCACCTTCACCTCGATTGCTCATTGAGCTTTGCAGCAGTTTCTAGAATAAACCCTTCTGTTACATTGGATGAGTACCGGCAGGATTTTAACGCTCCTGCCAAGTGTACAAATCTGGAAGAGTTCTTCAAACGCGCACCCAAGGGTACCGCCCTCATGCAAACAGCAGATCAACTACGCCTCGTAACTTTTGACGTATTTGAACAGCTTCAGCAGGATAACATACTCTATGCAGAGATACTACTTGTTCCATTTATGCATACCGATGAGGGGCTCTCGCCGGAGAACGTCGTAGATATCGTCAATGACGCGGTTTCAAGAGCAAGTCAAGAAACGGGGATTGAAGCCCGCATCATTCTCAGCACGTTACGTCATTACTCAACAAAGCAAAGTTTAGAAACGGTGAAACTAGTAGAGCGCTTCAAGGAAACGTGTGTTGCTGGCATCGATCTGGGGGCTTACGAAGCAGGGTTCCCCATTTTCGCTCATATACCCGCCTTCAAGTATGCAGCACAAAACGAGATTCCGCGTACCGTCCACGCAGGAGAGGCACGTGGAGCTGAGAGCGTTTGGGAAACACTGAAACACCTGCGACCGTCTCGTATTGGCCATGGCGTGCGCAGCATCGAAGACCCTGCCCTGATTGAGCACTTGAGGAAAGAACGCATCCATCTCGAAGTGTGCCCTACCTCCAATGTGCAGATCGATCTCTATGACACCTACGCTCACCATCCGATAAATATATTCTATGAATGCGGCCTCTCGGTTGGTGTTAATACTGATACCCGCATGATCGCCAATGTCACCCTGACACAAGAATACGAGAAGCTGCACCGGGTTTTTGGCTGGGATAAGCACCACTTTCTCCAGTGTAACCTGAATGCCATTCAAGCTTCATTCTTGCCGGAGGATGCCAAGCAGCGCTTAGAAAAGCAGATACGTGCAGGCTATGGGGTGTAGGGAGCAATGGTTCGAAGGTGTAAGTGAAGCATAGAGATTGTCTTAGAGAACTTTTCTTCTTGTTCAGGGTAAATTATACTGGAGGGAGTATATGCCAAATCTATCTTTCTACGTTCATCCCACGGCTGAAGTATCAGCTGATGCACATATTGGAGCAGGGACATGTATCTGGCACCAGGTACACGTGCGGGAACATGCACAGATCGGCGAAACATGTAATATAGGGAAAGGCGTTTACATCGGCGCACATGTACACATCGGTTCCAACGTAAAAATACAGAATCACGTTTCTGTATTTGAAGGCGTCACACTCGAAGATGGCGTCTTCGTCGGCCCTCATGTATGCTTCACAAATGACCTGCTGCCCCGCGCCATTACTCCTGATGGCAAGCTTAAAAGTGCTGATGATTGGGAGATCACACCGACCCATGTGAAGTATGGGGCATCCATCGGCGCCGGATCCGTCATCATCTGTGGCATAACCGTCGGTGAGTTTGCTCTCATTGGTGCGGGATCTGTTGTAACACGTGATATTCCTCCACATGCACTCGTCTTTGGCAATCCAGCTCGCCAACACGGATATGTCTGCCGCTGTGCTCGCCGCCTTTCGGATGTACGCGATCAGGATAATGGACTGATGGGCTGGTGTGAGATGTGCGGATTGGTCGAGTTTCCCTCCTCGCCTCAAACAGAATAGAGGCTACATTGACACCATCGAATTCTAAGAAGTAGTATTAACACAAGAAGTACCTATTGATGGTGTTTATAGCAATCCTATGCCCATCTAAAGTAATCACACATAATCAATCTGGAGGATGGAGTGTCATCTATCTACTATGTTGCGCGCAGTGGCAACACATTGGCCAAATGGACACCGCAAGGCGTAAGACATGCCATGGGATTCTCTATCGGCGCAGTTAGCTATCTTGGATGGCCTTCCAAACGTTTGGTTACGCAGTTAAACATGGCCCAGGTGACAGGGCGTTGTGCGTTTGATCCCTATGTACGACACCTGGCCTTTGCTTCATGGCGTAATTATGGCCGCTACGCCGCCGATTTTATGAATTTTCCACACCTCGACCCGGACCTCATCGATCGGAAGATACGCGATTTGAGCGAGGGGGATGATGGCTGGCAGGGTCATATAGGGCATGCTCTGCAAGCAGGTCGAGGAGTTATAATGGCTACCGCTCATTTTGGCAACTGGGACATAGCAGGAGTTATACTTGCTCGTCATCTACCTGTCTCCGCTGTAGCAGAAACCTTTAGCGATGAACGACTAAATCGGCTATTGCAGAATCAACGTAAGGGGAAAGGTGTATGTATAATCCCCATGGAAAGTTCTCCGCGTCGTATTTTGCGCGTTCTGCAAAAGAATCAGCTTGTTGCCATCGTGGTAGACCGCCCTGTAGCTGAAGATCAAGGTACCGAAGTCACGTTCTTTGGACGCAAGACATATGTACCGGGCGGCCCAGCAGCCCTGGCGCTTAAAAGTGGAGCCGCGATTGTACCTGGTTATGTCTGGTACGGCCATCACAATGAATTTAATGTTCGCGCATTCCCTCCCATTTATCCGCGAGAGAGCAGAGGAGAGCAAAAAGCAAATGAAGTAGCTCGTTTGACCCAGCGTTTATATGATACATTTGAAGAAATGGTCCGTGAATGGCCTACACAATGGTACATGTTTCGTCAATTTTGGCCATCAGAATAAGAATTCGGTGTATCCTATCCCCATTTACATTGTAGGTGATGTGTTTGAATAACAAAGCGCGAGTTATTCCGACGATAAGAAATTTAAGCATGGTTGAAAAGAATGTATAATGTATTCCGATTCGCTTCAGTTGTTATACCACGCTTGCCTCGTTGGTTTGTGCTCTTTTTAGCCGATCTGATAGGGCTAGTGACCTGGCTCGTAGCTAGCAAAGCAAGAAAACAGGCAACCGCCAACATTATCCATGTACGCGGCACAAAAGTATTGGCAACCCGCGCTGGTCCAAGGCGGCTTCGACGAACTGTGCAGCAAATGTTCCAGAATAACGTGCGTAACTACCTGGATATGTTTTCTCTCCCATATACACAACCAGAAACGATTCTGAGCCGCACACATATTGAGGGTGTTGAACATCTCGAGGCAGCACTGTCATTAGGAAAGGGTGTGATTATCTTTTCTGCCCACTTGGGGCCATTCAATTACCTGGCTCAATGGATCTCCATTAAGGGTTACAAGATAACCATCCCGGTTGAACGGCTGAAAGACCAACGTATGCTTGATTTGATGCTCAAGTTACGAAGCAGTAAGGGTGTTCAATTTGTACCGTTGGGTGGCAGTGCACCAATGCGTACAATCATCAAGGCACTGCGGAACAAACAAATTGTGTTGATCACGGCTGATCGTGCTGTAGAGGGTGAGAGCGTCGAAAAGCCTTTCTTTGGCGAGCCTGCGCGTCTCCCAATTGGTCCTGTATTGCTGTCACAGCGCACAGGCGCGGCTCTAGTTGGCGGATGTGGCTGGCATACAACTCGTACGCATATAGAAGGACAGTTCGTTCCGCTTTCACTTGAGCTTACAGAGGAAGAGCGAGCCAATACTGATACGTTGATGGATGCATTGATAGAAAGAATGGAGAATTACATCCAAGCACATCCTGAGCAATGGATGGTATTTTCCCCTGTTTGGACTAGCGATCATTCAAAGACCGCATGATGCGCCGTGGAGGATCAACAAACCAGCTCCAGGCACATTGGGCAACATAAGCACCCGCAGGAAGACGTGCTGGTGGTAATTCCTGTCCACCTGAACGGACACTGCGTTCGAGAATGGCGCAGCGCAGATCATCGGGGCTGCTCCCGGGAAAGAGAGTATAAGCCGATCCGATATGTTGCCTGAAATGTGCATCACTTCCTCCTGTTTCAGCAAGTCCCCATTGCTGATTAGCCGTGCGAACGGTAGATCTCATCGATGCATTTGCTGGTGAGGGATTGTATACCTCGATGCCATCAAGGGCATACCCCTTTTCAAGCAAAGCGTCGATCTTCGCACGGCTCAAACTGGGTACGAGTCGCCCAAGAGGATGAGGCACAATGACTATGCCACCTTGCTCTTTAATTGCCTCGATGCTTTCTTCGACTGATCGCAATGCTTTGGGAGCCTTCTTTATGAAAAGGCCAAGTAAATGGCCCTGGCGCGTCGAGACTTCAACCCCTGTAATCATCTTTAGTGGACTGTTCTGCTGCGCCAAAAGTTCTTCAACGTGCTTTGCACCCTCTATATGATCGTGATCGGTGATAGCGATCAAACATAACCTTCGACGAGTGGCTTCTTCAACTACCCGTGCGGGGCTTGCCCAGCCATCACCGAGATTCGTATGTATATGTATATCTGCACGGCTATATCCTTTAAGTATAGTGTAGGAATCGAATTTAACCTGTTGATCTATGGCATCCATCGATGAGTGTTCCTTAGTAAAGAAATAGTATGAGCAGGCTGCACTAAGCGCGCCACGCTTGTCTCAACGGCCCCTTGCTCCGCTCATTAAGCAACTCGTTGTAATAGTCCATAATATGCTGCGCAACATGCGTCCAGGCATACTCACGAGCTTTTTGCAATCCAGCGTGGATAAATTGTTGGCGTAAAGGCTCATGTTCAAGCAGGTATCCTATCGCCCATGCCAGTTCCTCGCTTTGGCGTGGAGTCGTCAATAGTCCGTCCACGCCATGGCTTACGACAGTATCATAACCACTTATATTGGATGCGACTACCGGCTTGCCAGAAGCCATAGCCTCAAGGAGTACGATACCCATGCTTTCACCGCCAGTGGCAGGGGCACAGAAGACATGGGCGCTGGCAAAGTAGCGGGGTAAGTCTTTATCGGATACATAGCCGGTAAAGACAACATCTTGCCAACCCTGCCGCTCGACAAATTGCTGGAAGCCACGCCGCAGGCGACCTTCACCCACCAAGAGGAAGCGAGTCTGAGGAAACCGCTCGCGAATATATGGTATGGCTCGCAGCAGGTACTTCGCGCCTTTTCTTTTCTCGAAACGACCAACGAATAGAATATTCTGCTTGCCGTCCATAAATTGTGGCAGTGGCGCCACCTGGGGACTGAAGTGTTCAAGATTGACCCCATTGGGAATTACGCGATAATCCGCCGGGAAGTAGCGCGAGACAAATTGGAGTGCAGCAGTGGAAACTGCTATGCACCCAGCCAGGCGTCGAAACAAGGGACGTAGAAAGGGATAGGTAGAAGCATATGCCAGGTTCGAAGTAGAGTAGATACTTGGATATGAAGATGCATGAAATGTCCCCACGGTGACGGTGCGCGAACAACGCAGTACCGCCTGAGATAGGCCCGGAACCAGCGGCTCATGCACATGAATTACATCAAAATGTTCCCGCTGTAGCACCCTCCGGACACGCAGAGCCAGCGATGGATCAAGCATAATACGTGCAATTGAACCGTTGATAGGAATGGGGGTAGTCCAACCCATCTTATAGATGTACTTCTCAGTCAGCTTGCCCTTCGGTCCCGAAGCAGGAGCCATTATGCGTACATCATGACCCATCGTAATGAACTCGTTAGCAAGATGCCAAACGTGGTCACGCACGCCCCCAGGATAACTCCAGTCGTACGGTGATACAAGGCCAATTTTCATGCGTTACTCCCCGCGCTCACTACAATAGACACAACAGAATCTTCCATGATCAACCACGCCACACTCTGTTCATTTTACCACTTTTAACTGGATCCTAACTGAGCTTGCGTACGAACTCAACGAAATACTGCATAGCTTGTGGATTGCTCATCGAGTCGACGCTGATCGCTTTCTCCAAAGGGGCACCCATGAAGAGTTTCTTGATGGGTACCTCAAGTTTCTTGCCATTGAGAGTTCGCGGCACTTCAGCAATGGCAAACACCTCATCAGGCACGTGATGCGGAGAGAGGTTGCTACGAATCTTGTCTCGAATTTTAGCTTTGAGAGCGTCATCCAGTTCCGTGCCTTGTCTGAGTACAACGAAAAGGGGCATATAGTAGTCACCACCTGGACGTTCCACACCTATGACCAGGCTATCGAGAATCTCAGGGAGATCTTCCACGACACGATAAATTTCACTACTGCCCATGCGAATACCCTTGCGGTTAATTGTAGAGTCCGATCGACCATAGATGACCGCGCTGCCCCTGGAAGTGATCTTTACCCAATCACCATGCCTCCACACACCGGGGTACACATCGTAGTAGCTCTCGCGGTAGCGTTTGTTCTGTGAATCATTCCAGAAGAATAGAGGCATAGAAGGCATTGGTTCAGTGATGACCAACTCACCCATCTCATCAATTAGAGGTTTACCATTGTCGTCGAACGATTCCACCTTGGCCCCTAATGCGCGACACTGCAGTTCTCCAGCGCACACTGGCAGCAAGATGGAGCCACCCAGGAAAGCAGAGCATACATCGGTGCCTCCACTGACTGATGCAAGCCAGATATCCCGCTTGATCTTATCGTAGACCCACTGAAATCCTTCCGGTGGTAAGGGAGAGCCAGTTGAGCCAAGCCCCCTCAATTTGCTTAAGTTATAGGTTTTGCCTGGCTCAATGCCAGCTTTCATGCAGGCAAGAATGTATCCGGCACTGGTGCCAAAGAATGTCATACCCGACTTCTCTGCAAACTCCCAGAGTACATTTATGTCGGGATAGGATGGACTACCATCGTAAAGTAATACGGTGGAGCCTACTAACAGCCCACCCAGGAGGAGATTCCACATCATCCAGCCGGTGGTTGTATACCAGAAGAATCGATCTTCGGTTTTGAGGTCGAATCCCAGGTACAAGCTCTTCAAGTGCTCGAGCAGAATACCACCCTGGCCTTGAACGATAGCCTTTGGCAGGCCCGTTGTGCCGGAAGAATAGAGCACCCATAAGGGATGATCAAAAGGAACTTGCTCAAAGGTTAGCTCTGATGTAGCAGGCGGCATTTCTTGCCAGAGCATAGCATCACGGTAAGCTTCTGTACTTAAATCTGGGAAGAGATAGGGAACCAAAACCGTTTTTTCCAATGTAGGAAGCGATTGCTGGAGTTCGCCAATTGTCGAGCGCCTATCAATGGCTTTTCCGTTATAGCGGTATCCATCGACTGCAAAGAGCACTTTTGGTTCTATTTGTTTGAAGCGATCGATCACGCTGCTCGTACCAAAGTCCGGGGAACAGCTAGACCAGATCGCGCCGAGGCTGGCAGATGCCAGGAAAGCGATAGCAGATTCTGGAATATTGGGCATATACGATACAACCCTGTCGCCGCGTTGCACTCCCATCTTGCGTAGAGCCTCGGCAACTGTGGATACCTTCTGATACAGTTCGTCCCAAGATATTTCGACTAAAGTCTGTGACTCAGACTGAAACAGTAAGGCGGGACGGCTGGAAGTCGCATTGCGAAATATGTGTTCAGCGTAATTGAGTTCAGCGCCAGGGAACCACTGCACTCCAGGCATTTTTCTTTCTGATAGTACTGTACTATAAGGCTTCGAAGTTTTTATATGAAAATAGTCCCACAGCGATGCCCAAAAATCTTCGAGGCTGTTGACAGACCATTGCCATAGTTTTTCAGGATCGTCGAAATACAATCCTTTCTCGTTTTCGAGCCATTGCATATATTGAGTGCTATTGGCCTGACGTTTCATTTCTTCCGAAGGTTCCCAGAGAAGCGTACCTTCACTAACTGGAGCTGCCATAAATATCCTTCCTCCTTTACCAGCGAGCACTTGTATTGCTGTGTGCAGGGGAGATGTTAATCTGTAACAAATTCGTTAACCTGGCACGAACCATTGTAGCGTGGTTAGGTGAAGAGAGTCAAGCCCAGGGAATGCTTGTCTGTCCCTGACATAAATTGATAATGGATAGCGGCCCTACAACGTTAAAATCGAGCTAAGACCTTAATTCGCTACATTCACCTGCTGTTGACTACGTTGCGCAAGGTAGCTACTGATCCAACGATATATCACTATGCACATGAGTAGCCAGAGAGCGCCGGAAAGGTAGCCTGCAAGTACATCGGTGAGCCAATATTCACCTTCCAAGATACGCGAAAAGAGGTGATCGTATTTGAAGATCATGCATACTTTCAGTCGATATGGTGCAACTATCGCTCATTTTGCGCAGTAATATTTTTCTAGACCGCATTGATTGCTGGCCTACTCAAGTGACGAGTCTTCGGGCATCAGCGGAGATCCCAAAGTATCGTTATACATTCGAGGAAAACAGAGCAGGGAATATGCGTTACAGTCACTTAATAATTTCACACTCCATTGTTTGTTACATGAACGTGTAACTTTTCAGGTTACTCATGCGTGTATATTTTGCGTTAATATGATAATGGGTTGAGATGCATACATAAGTGAGCGAGCATAGTTTTGAGGAAGTAGAAGAGAGTGTTGAGCGCGCTCTTTTTTTTGCTGCCTAGATATGCCGGGATCGGTTAACGATTATCCCTAGAAGACAGGAACGAACGTGAAAATCGCACAAATTGCCCCCCCGTGGCTCCCCATTCCACCGAAGAACTATGGAGGTACAGAGAATGTTATTTATCATCTTGTTGAGAAGCAGGTAGCTCAAGGTCACGATGTGACCTTATTTGCGACGGGTAATACTAAAACATCAGCCAAGCTGGTTTCATTTTTACCGAAATCTCTGATTGAGTCAGGCGTGCCCTGGACGATGCATCTCAAAGCTTTTTATCACTTACAGAAAGCTGTGGAATACATCAAAGAGCAAAGCTTCGACATCGTACACACACACCTGTCCTCGAGCTCGGATATGTATATCTTTCCCCTCACGGCTAATCTTGCGATACCCCATGTAACGACCCTGCACAGCAATTTCCCCTTTGATCGTGACCCACGCAGTGGACGCAAAGGCGATGCCGATCGCTATTATATGGATTGGGCACCTTCTCTCCCGATGGTGGCCATTAGTGAGAGCGCCCGCCAAAATGTGCCTTACCCGCTCAATTTTGTAGGCGTAGTGCATCATGGCTTAAACATGCCAGACTTTCAACCCTCAAAGAGGAGAAAAGGCGATTACTTCGCGTGGTTGGGGCGCTTCATGCCTGTAAAAGGTGCGCACCTGGCAATCAAGGCAGCCAAGCAAGCAAAGGTACCGCTTGTCCTGGCTGGTATTATTGATCGCCATGAAAAGGAATCTATGGAATACTTCGGAAAGGAGATCAAACCACAGATCGGAACAGAACAGATTAAATATATTGGGCCTGTAAACATGAGGCAGAAGAACAACCTGCTCAGCCGTGCTCGAGGCTTCCTTAATCCCATCGAATGGGAAGAACCTTTCGGTATGGTGATGATCGAAGCCATGGCGCTACGTTGTCCTGTAATCTCGTTTGCGCGTGGAGCTGCGCCAGAAATTATCGTCGATGGTGAAACTGGCTACCTGGTAAACAATGTTGATGAAATGGTATGTGCTATACCGCGTATTGACGAGATCGACCGAGAATCAGTTTGTAAATATGTTGAGCGCAATTTCTCGGCTGAAGTGATGGCTGAGAAATATGTAGAAGTTTACAAAAAAGTCATCGCGATGCAGAAAGTCAGCACTCTGGACACAGAGCCCGGACTTGGGACGCTCAATCCTGTGTGAGGAGGATAGTCATCGTACACTCAGCAAATTGAGTACCCTCACAGGGCGGAATGTATGGGGAACATTCCACCCCACTCTCCATACAAGAATGTGAATCATATCCTACCCGTCCTATTCACTTGCTAGCCCCTCAAAAAGATGGCATACTAAGCAGAGCAGAACAAACATAGAGAATTCGCAGTACTTCTTCATGCCATTGATTATAATCAATCTACAAGAACAAGTATGACTCAAAACTAATGATAATACTGAATCTTTTCAGCAGCGCCACTAGTGAAGAGGGTGCCCTAGAACAACTCCAAACCGTCGTCATCTTATTAGTAGTGACGTTAATCGTGGCGCTGGCCTCACGTCGATTGCGTCTACCGTATACATTATTGCTGGTGCTTGTAGGATTCGTGATTGGGTTGCTGCCGGTCCTCATACAAGTACGCCTCGACCCCAACGTGGTTTTGTTTCTCTTTCTTCCCGCACTTCTATTTGAGGGAGCCTGGAATGTCGAGGTGGAGCAACTTCTAGCGGATTGGCTTCCAATTGTGTTGCTAGCTGTCCCTGGTCTTCTTCTCTCACTAATACTCGTAACGGTTGTGCTGCACTGGAGCATCGGCCTTCCGTGGTTACTGGCGCTACTGTTGGGAGCGATGGTCTCCCCAACCGATCCACTGGCAGTCCTGTCATTGTTTCGCCAGCTTGGCATACCTGGTCGCTTGCGAACCATCGTGGAAGGGGAAAGCTTATTCAACGATGGCGTCGGCGCTGCTGCTTACCAGCTTGTCTTGCTACTTTTGCTTTCCTCGGTGGGGCTGGCCAAAGCAGCGAGCGATACCTCATTCTGGGCGATTGCTCTCGATGCGCTCTGGCTCATGCTCGGCGGATTGGCGCTTGGTCTTATCGTCGGATGGATCGTAGCTCACTTCTTGCGTCTTGTTGATGACCACTTGATTGAAATAACAGTGACCTTCTGCGTGGCTTACGGTGTGTATCTTATAGGAACCATTTTACATACATCTGGCCTGTTAGCGGTAGTTGGGTCAGGGCTGGTGATCGGCAGCTATGGGCGACGCACAGGCATGTCCGAGCGCACCCGCGAGGCGATAGATGCAATCTGGGAGTTCATTGGCTACCTGGCAAACTCTTTACTCTTTCTCCTGCTTGGTATAGAGATTGGAGCATCCAACTTTACAGAAGCGATCTCTGGTATCTTGTGGGCGCTAGGAGGGGTCATCGTGGGCCGAGTGCTGATGATCTACATGCTCATACCATTGCATGATCTTCTGGCCGGCAAGCTGACGCGCAATACAGGAAAGCTGCACCGTTTCTTGCCCTCTCCTCGTCCCATTCCCTCGTCCTGGCGTCCGCTGCTCGTTCTGTCCGGCCTGCGTGGTGCCCTCTCCATCGCGCTGGTGCTCAGCTTGCCAGTAACTCTTGCCCAGCGAAACCTCTTAGCAGACATTGTTTACGGGGTGGTGTTGGTAACGCTGCTGGGACAAGGTATCGGACTGCGTGTGCTTCTACCCCGCTGGCCAAAGGAAGGAACTTCCTCCGTTGATGCATGAAAAAAATGAGGAAAATAGGACACCTAACCCCACTATGCAATAACATATGAGTTAAGAATGATGTGATATAAAATTGCACATTTGACCTTACACTGTTCTATGATATACTGTTCGATGAAGGCACTGTGGCTGCACTGCCAAATCCATATCGTTTTTGCTGAATGGCGCATCCGCAGACCTTAAAGTCCAGGCAACTCAAAGAGGATCACTCCTAGATTAGAGAGGAGAGCAGGATGCAACCTAACCCTTATCAAAATGACCCAAATTACATACAACCTACCGAAACGAACCCTCCCACAACTCCATATCAGCAAGGAGGGCAGTATACGCCACCTCCCTACCAGAATCAGACAGGTGAGCCGACTTACCCTCCCTACCAGTATGGAACTCAGCCTTCTCAAGATGCACAGCGAGCAGCTATGCGCCAACAACAGAGCAGTAAATATGTCATAGCCAAAATCATCGACTATGTACGATGGGCTATTGTTGCATTAGAATTGCTCTTCCTGTTGCGTTTCATTCTGAAGCTGATTGGAGCAGACCCAACAAATCCATTTGCACAGTTTCTCTATAACTTTACCGGTTTCTTTCTCTACCCATTTTTAGGTATTGTGCCCAGTACAAAGCTTGGAACCCATGGGGTTGCTGTCTTTGAATGGTCAACCTTGATTGGTATGGCCGTGTACGGGATACTTTACTGGATATTGATGTTGTTCCTGCGTACGACCATCTCCAGGCCACAAGAGCCGATTGAATAGGAGACCCTGGAACTATCTCGTTGATCAGCGACTGGCCAAGTGAGTAGCTCGAAAGTTGACATTTCGCCAATCTGCTGCTATGCTAACTATAGCAAAACATTTAGGCGCATCGATTTGTGCTCAAACACAAAGACTGACCCGCGTTGAACGAACAGAGTACGAGATTAGCGACCGACAGCGATCCGAAATAGAGTGGAAGTTCGGAATGGGAACGCATCTCAGAACGCCTTCGTGAGCGGCTGACCGAAGAAAGCCTTCTGGAAAGACATACTTTTGTATGTTCTGAAAAAGGCAAGTAGGAACAGGTGGGTGGTTCCCACGCAGCGCAATAACCAGGAAAAAGTGGTCTTTCCACCTTCGCTACAAAGTGGTAGAGGAGGCGTCGCCGGTGTGAGGCATCTCATCTGAGATTGAAAGACAATTAGGGTGGCACCACGGGTGTGTAACCGGGAATGCATTTCGTAGCATTCCGCAGGGCGGAAAAGCATTAGTCCTTACACTCTCGTCCCTTCAATGTCGTTAAGGAAGGGGCGGGGGTTTTTTATTGCAATCGATCGCAAAGAACCCCTCCCCAACCTCCACAACCCTGCCGCTACAGGTGGGAAAGTTGAAGGAGTATCACACAATGGCAAGCAGCAATTCGGCAAACATGACCCAGACCACGGCTGTCGATGACAGTGCGCTCGATCTAGCGTTGCAGAAAATCGCTTCGGTTGACGTACCACAAGGCAAGCACATCGCCCTGGCTTATTCAGGCGGACTCGATTCGACGCTGTGCGTCAAACTCTCCCAATTGAAATATCATGCTCGTAAGCTTACCGCTATTACGGTTGATGTTGGCCAGGGCAAGGTAGAGATAGAGGAGAGTACTGAAAGAGCAGCTAAGTTGGGTATCAGGCCAATCGTCATTGATGCAAAGCAAGAATTTACCGAGCAGTGGCTCGGTAAAGCAATCCAGGCAAATTCAGATTACAACGGTTACCCTGTCTCTACCTCGATGACACGTCAACTCATCGCTGCACATGTTGCACAGAAGGCCCTGGAACTAGGTTGTGATGCCTTGATGGAGGGATCTAGCGGTAAGGGGAACGATCAGTATCGCATGCACAACGTCTTCAGTCTCTTCGCACCCGGTATCTCAGGCTTTGTCCCTGTGAGGGACTTTGATCTTACACGTGGAGAGGAACGGTTGTTGATGGAATATTATGGCGTGCCGGTTGAGGAAGTGATCACAGGTGGTGATGATAAGACCATGTGGTGCCGTTCAATCGCTAGCGGTGGTATCGACCTGACTACGGAACTGCCGGATTCGATCTGGATGTGGCTCATACTACCCACTAAGGCTCCCGATAAGCCAACTACACTTACATTGAGCTGGCAGAATGGTCTACCCGTGGCATTGAATGGTAAGGAACTGCCACTTGATCAGATCATTGAGCAACTAAATATCATTGGCGGTGCCAATGGTATCGGTAAAATTGACCTCTTTGAGGACGGCATTATGGGTATGAAGTCCCGCGAGATCTACGAAGCACCTGCTGCAACTATTCTGTTAAAACTACACCGCGATTTAGAGCAATTTTGCCTGACCAAAGAGGAAATTCAGGTGAAGCGCCAGCTCGATGCGCAATGGGCCGGGCTTGTTTACCACGGCGAGTGGTTCCACCCATTGAAAGATGCCATTGATGCTTTTATTGCGACCACACAGAGGGTTGTGCATGGTGAATATACTATTGAACTCTACAAGGGCAACATTGATATTCGAGAACGCTCATCGTCGAGTGGCCTTTTCTTCCCCGACATTCGCTCAATTAAAAGCGCTAGTTTTAACCAGAAGGAATGCGCTCCCGCAGCGCATATTCGCGGCCTTCCTTATGAACTGATTGCGCGGCGTAACAAGAATATGGAAGCTCAATTATGAAGACTTACAAACGCTATACGCAAGTTTTGAGCGCCGCCTGCGGCGGCGAGAGGGGGAGAGAGCATGGGGGACACCCCCATACCCCCAACAAGGGGCTTGCAGCCCCTTGGATCCCTGCTTCAAAGCAAACATACAAGATAGGAAGAGAGCATGGAGGACACCTCCATACCGCCGCTAGGGGTAAGGGAGTGCAGTCATGACGAAGCTCTGGCAGAAAGGTTATGATTTGAATGAGCAGGTTGAACGCTTTGAGGCGGCACAGAATAGCCTGCTTGATGCCCGGCTCATTCGCCATGACGTGTGGGGGTCACTTGCTCACATCGCTATGCTGGCCAAAATCGGCGTGCTGAGCGAGTCTGAACATAAAGTCTTGAAAGATGCCCTAAGCAATGTTATAGAACTGGAAACGGTTCACGAGTTCACTGTCACACTTGCTGATGAAGATGTGCATACGCGCATTGAGAATTACCTGGTAGCAACGGCGGGTGCGGCGGGCAAAAAGATTCACATGGCACGCTCACGTAATGACCAGGTGCTGGTAGACCTGCGCTTGTATGGTAAAGAGCAACTGCATAACGTAGCTGCTACATTATGTAATTTTTGCTCAGCATTACTGGAGCTGGCTGATGCTCATACTCACACGCCCATGCCAGGCTACACACACATGCAGCGCGCCATGTTATCTTCGGTTGGATTATGGGCAGCCAGTTTTGCCGAGGCTCTGATTAATGATGAACAACTACTCTCGGCTGTCTACAAGCTCAATGACCAATCACCGCTAGGTTCCGCTGCTGGCTACGGTGTACCAATTGCCATTGACCGGCAGTATTGTGCTGACCTACTTGGTTTCTCGCGTGTGCAGAACAATGTCATCTATGTGCAGAATAGCCGTGGTAAGATCGAAGCAGCCATTGTGCAGGCGCTTGTGCAAATCATGCTCGATCTGAGCAAATTAGCACAGGATATCCTGCTCTTCTCGACGGTCGAATATGGCTTTTTTCAGATACCACAGGAACTCTGCACAGGCAGCAGTATTATGCCGCAGAAGCGTAATCTGGGGGTGATGGAGTTAGTTCGGGCTCGCACCCAAACAATGCTGGCGCTGCAACAGCAGATTCTAGGCATTGTGAGTGGCTTGCCTTCTGGCTATAACATGGACTACCAGGAGACAAAGCGGCCTTTTATGGAAGCTCTGGACCTGGTGCAGGAGTGCCTGGAGATATGTACGCTGGTTGTCAGCAAGCTAGAAGTGAACGCCGAGCGCCTGACGTCCGCGTGCACATTTGAACTCTTTGCTGCCGACCGCGCTTATGAACTCGCCACCATTGCTAAGCTGCCGTTTCGTGACGCCTATCGCATTGTAGGAGCTGAAGTAACGGCACAATTGGACCGTCATCTCCCATTACCGGTAGAGAGCCAGGAGCAACTTGCCGAACGGCTGGCTGCCCGTAGCCACGTGGGTGGAGCAGGGAATCTGGGGCTTGCGCAGGTGAAAGAGCAGCTCGAGGAGGCCAGGGCAGTATGGGAGAAGCGTATAGAGACTTTTACAGCAACCATACAAAAGTTGTTAGGGACGTATGTTACGCCCACGCAGGAGGGATAATATTATGGAAACAGTAGTACTTGCTTATTCGGGCGGATTAGATACTTCGGTGGCTATCCGTTGGATCAAAGAGCAATACAACCTGGATGTGATTACGCTGACAATCGATATCGGCAATGCACGTGATCTCGCTGCTATCGCTGCACGCGCAGAGAAAATCGGGGCCATTAAAGCGCTGGTTGTCGATGGCCGCGCCGACTTTGTGCGTTACTTTGTATGGCCCGCGTTGCAAGCGGGAGCGATCTACGAGGGAGAGTATCCTCTCGCAACCGCCCTGGCGCGCCCACTGATTGGGCGCCTGCTGGTCGAGGTAGCACGTGCGGAGGGGGCAGTTGCCGTGGCACATGGCTGCACAGGCAAGGGCAATGACCAGGTGCGCTTCGATGTCGCAATCAACACACTTGCGCCTGACTTGAAAATTATCGCTCCGGTGCGCGAGTGGAGCATGACACGTGACAACGAAATTGCCTATGCTGCCGAGCATCACATACCCATACAGGTGACCAATACCAACCCAAATCTTGAAACTGATGCAAACGACTCTGCGCGTCTACGTTCTGCGAGCGTTCTGCATCAAAACAAGTATTCGGTCGATCAAAATCTCTGGGGTCGGAGCATTGAATGTGGCATCCTGGAGGATCCCTGGGCAGAGCCACCTGAGGAGGTCTACGCCTGGACGAGCGATCCTGATCTTCATAAGCAAAACAATGGAGCACTGCTACAAGAACCGGCATATGTCGAGATCACCTTTCAGCATGGTATACCTACAGAACTGAATGGCGAGGAGATGGACGGGGTGACATTAATCAAAACGCTCAACACGCTTGCAGGGAGCTACAGTATCGGTCGCATCGATCACATCGAGAACCGTTTAGTGGGCATAAAGTCACGCGAGGTATACGAGGCACCCGCTGCTGTCGTGCTACATACTGCGCATCGCGCATTGGAGAGCCTGACGCTGAGCCGAGACCAGGCTCGCTTCAAGGAAGTAGTGGCAGGCGAGTATGCACACTTGATTTATAATGGCCAGTGGTACAGCGCCCTACACCAGGACCTGGCGACGTATGTGCAGAGCACACAACGTTTTGTGAGTGGAGTTGTGCGTATGAAATTGGCGCATGGGCATTGCATTGTTGTTGGGCGCAAGTCTGAGCATTCGCTCTATAAGCATAGCCTGGCAACCTATGACAGTGGCGATCAATTTGATCACAATGCTGCACTAGGCTTCATCAAGCTATGGGGCCTGCCACTCACTACTCAGGCACAGGCACAACTTTTACCCGAAATTGGTATTGAGGGTAATTTGCTCAAAGAGCCTGTTTAGTAAGGAGACGGTAAATACAAGGACATTGCTTAATGCAGATCGTTAAGTTATGAAAGAGAAATGACAGTTATTAGGGTCATTTGACCATGAGCCAGGTGTATAACGATGATTACGGTTTCAATTTTGAATGTGACCAGCTACACTGGATTGGAGTTGCTGCGGCTGTTATCGCAGCATCCCCAGTTTGTGGTAGCGTCTGCCACAGCACGCAGTGCTGTTGGGAAACGACTGGGCGAAGTCTTTCCACAACTACAAGTCAGAACAAATACGCACATTGATGCTCAGCTTGTGATAACAGAGGAGCCAGAGCAAACTGATTTAGCATTCGTGTGCCTACCACACGCTGCAGCGGCGGAGTCAGTGGTGACCCTGCTTGAGCGTGGCACAAGGGTGGTGGATCTCTCAGCCGATTTTCGTTTGCGCGATGCCACATTATACGAGGAGTGGTACAAACATACGCATCCTGCACCTGCACTGCTGGAAACAGCAGTGTATGGACTATGCGAACGTTACCGTGCCTCAATGGAGGGAGCCTCTCTCGTGGCAAATCCTGGCTGCTATGCCACTGCTGCTATTCTTGGCTTGATACCTGCACTAGCTATAGGCATCATAGACCCTGATGTCATTATTGATGCCAAATCGGGTGTCAGTGGGGCTGGACGCTCCCTAACACTTGGTACCCACTTTGCTGAGGCTAATGAGGATGTGAGCGCGTACAGTCTTTCTGGGCATCGACATCTACCGGAGATTACGCAGGAACTTGAGGCTGCAGCTCAGGCAGGAGGTCACCCTGTGCAGTCACCTCGTATCACATTTGTACCGCACCTGATACCCATGACTCGCGGAATTTTGGCAACGTGCTATGCTGATCTGAATCAAGATACAACACAGGGGATTTCTACGACGGAAGAAATCCGTTCACTCTATGAAGAGTACTTTGCTGATGAGCCTTTTGTGCACGTGGTAGATCAACCGCCACATACGAAATGGACATATGGCAATAATCAATGCCTCATCTATCCAACGCTGGACATCCGTACCAGGCGTCTCCTGGTGATTTCTTGCCTTGATAACCTCGTCAAAGGTGCCGCAGGCCAGGCAATTCAGAATGCAAATCGGCTCTATGGATTGCCAGAAACCGCTGGATTACCAGCAGTGGCTCTCTATCCATAGAGGATGCCGTAGGAGGAGTTATCTTGGCTAAAGCTACTACTTTTTCAATGACAACAGAAGGACCCTTACTCAATCATCATTACCTGATCGCGAAGGTATTGCGTGAGGCGCTTCCTTACATTGACTTTTTAAGAGAGAAGACACTGGTTATTAAATTGGGTGGGAGTACGCTTGAACACCAGCGGAGTGTCTTACAGGATATTATCTGGTTGCAGGCACTTGGTGCGCACCCAGTTTTAGTACACGGCGGCGGGCCATACATCAATGAATGGTTGGAAAAGCTTAATATGCCGACGCGTTTCGAGAATGGTCTGCGCGTCACCGATGCCAGGACACTGGAAATCGTGCGCATGGTTTTAATGGGCCAGGTGAATTCGGGCCTGGTCTTGATGTCATCGCAGATGGGTGGCAAAGCCATCGGCTTGAGCGGAATAGATGGCAACATGATACGCGCACGCATTGCCGACGAAAACCTGGGGTTCGTTGGCGAAATTGAGTCGGTTGATCCTACCCTGGTGCAAACACTTATCGACCAGGGCTATATTCCTGTCATTGCGCCTTTAGGCCAGTCAGAAAGTGGATCTTGCCTGAATATTAACGCAGACCTGGTAGCAGCACACCTGGCAGGAGCACTCAATGCCGAGAAACTCATCTTCCTGAGCAATGTCGTTGGCATCTGTCGAACTGACGGATCATTGATCTCCGAACTGCCTGAGTCAGAAGCGCTGCAACTAATAGAGGAAGGCGTAATTAGCGGAGGGATGATTCCCAAAATTACCGCCTGTCTCAATGCCCTGTTTGCAGTACCGCGTGTGCACATTGTAGATGGAAGAGAGCCACATGTTCTGTTGCGCGAGTTGTTCACCGATCAGGGCGCGGGAACAATGATCGTGCGCAAATAACAAAGAAAGACTGCATGGAGAAACATGCTCAAGGATGGCGTCCTCTTATGGCTTCATCGCAAATGACTCTTCGTCTACAAGCTCTGTATGATAGGCATGGGCGTCCACATAGTCACATGCTGTTTGGATAGTGGACTGCCCTTGCCCGGAAATAGCACGTGGTGAAACACGCCAGAGAGCACGCTGCATGCGGCTCCACTCAGCCAAAATTTGAGCGGCACGCCAACTGTGCGTTTTCTTGCGATGCCATTGTATGATGGTACGCAATGCCTCTCTTTCATCTGGATTGTCAATGCGTAGCAATTCCACCAGTTCGGTATTGCAGCGCATAGGAAAAGCTCCTGTCATATCCAGTACATACGCAACGCCAGCAGACATGCCAGCACCAAAATTGTATCCAGTTTCACCAAGTACGACTACTATACCGCCAGTCATGTACTCGCAAGCATGAGCGCCCACGCCCTCTACAACCGCCAGCGCTCCGCTATTGCGAACAGCAAATCGCTCACCGGCACAGCCTGCGGCAAAAAATTGCCCGCCAGTGGCTCCATAGAGCGCGGTATTGCCGAGAATGGTATTTTTGTGCGCAGCGAAACTCGCAACGGGTGGAGGTGTTATGACAATCTGCCCGCCCGTCATGCTTTTTCCAACATAGTCATTAGCCAAACCATGAA
>WNFX01000828.1_pt1 | contig 48840 bp, 45 predicted proteins | sample 5400111 | NCBI WGS metagenome assembly WNFX01 (sample SAMN13153363, study PRJNA577476) | soil metagenome | isolation source: 40 cm soil or saprolite under grassland replicate 1 | place: USA:California | collected 2016-06-15
GAACAGCCCTGACAGTTCGGGTCGTCCCCGGCGCAACCTCCAACAGCCTCGCCGGAATCACCGACGGCGCCCTGCGAATCCGTATCGCCGCGCCCGCCGTCGAGGGCAAGGCGAACGCCGCCCTCCTCGCCTTCCTCGCCGATCGGTTGGGCCTGCGAGCGCGAGCGCTGCGCCTGGAGAGCGGCGAGCGTAGCCGCGAAAAGCTAGTGATAGTCCCCGACCGCACGCCCCAAGAGGTTCGCGCCGCGCTCGGTTTGGATGTGGAGACGGACAGGGCCGTCCCCGGGTAGCGCTAGCCAGCATGGGAGCATGCGCTGCCACTCTCTACCTCTACGCTTCAACCTGAAGACGCTGGACGAGATCATTCGCTGTAGGTCCGTGGCTGGCTGATCAGCCAGCCACGGACCTTCAGCGTCCTCCCAGACCTGACCAACCCCGAATAGTCAGGTGTTCAGCACAACGACGCGTTCGTGGAGGGCGCGAACCTCGGGCAACCCGCGGTGGTGGGCGACGAGCTTGGCGTCGAGTTCCTGGAGGTGCTGGGTGGTGCGCCTGGAACTGGCCTGGTTGAGGAGGTCAACCACTTCGTTGCCGACGCGGCACGATTCTGGGATCTCGCCCTGTTCGGCGAGGCTCGTGGCGAGGTCGGCGCGGTAGAACGCCTGGTCGCGAGCGAATGTGCCATCAAGAAGGGTCGACGTTGAGGGCCTGGACCACGTGCAGCAGGTCGTCGAGGCGGTACAGGGGGCGTTTGCCGGTTTCGGCCATCTGCACCCAGGCGGCGGAGGCGAGCTCTACCTGCTGATCAATCGCAAGGAGTTCATGGAGACCGCCGACGACCGCGAGTGGGAGACGCGGATCAAGCGCTGGCTGAACTCCGGCTGAGGTTGCTCAGCCCATCGTGTTGGCGCGCTCCGGGGCGATGACCAGGATCACCCGCTGCTGGCTGGGCGGGGAGGCCGTGTAGACGTCGGCGCCGGTGTACTTCTTGGCCATGGAGTCGATGAACGCATGGTCCGGGTCCTGGTCGATCCGCTCCACCCGGCCGCGGATCTCGATGCGCCGGTAGGGGTCGTCAGGATCGGTGATCGACAGCGCCACGCGCGGGTCGCGCCGCACGTTGCGGTACTTCTGCCGGTCCGGCGTATGGCTGACCCGGATGTAGCGCCCGTCCCACCCGTACCACACCGGCGACACCTGCGGTTCCCCGTTGGGCCCGATGGTGGCGAGGTGTGCGAGGCCGGTCTTGTCGAGGATGTCCGCGTGGCTCTCCGGGATCACGTCCACATGCTCTCCTTGTTGGTTTCTCTCCGCGCTGCCATCCGCGTCGCGCTGTTCGCTGGCCCAAGGCTCCCCGGTCGAGAAGTACGCCTCGTCATCATCGGCGAGCAGCCGCACGCTGCCCATCATTTGATGCTTCACCTGGCACCCCTCTGCGAGGAGGTGGACGGAACGACCCGTCAACTCTAACCGCCTGGCTCAGGCGACCTCGTCCGGGGTGAGCTGTTCGACGGGGAGGGCGAGCGAGGCCGAGGCGCAGGCTACGACGGTGGGTGGCGTGGCCGTGCGGGGTGGGAGGGGGTGGTGGGCGACCAGGCGTTGGAGGAGGGTGGGGTGGGTGGGGATGGCGAGGCGGCGCTGCCAGAGGGTGACCTGGGTGGAGGTGGGGGTGGGTGCGAGTTCGGCCCAGGAGCAGGTGTAGTCGGGGGCGAAGACTGGGGGGAGGCCGAGCCAGGCGCGGACAGCGATCAGGTTGCGGACCCAGCAGCCGGCGTCGACGACCACGCGGCCGTCGGGGGCGGTGGCGAGCATGGGCTGGTGGGAGTGGCCAACGAGGAGGACGTGGGCGTCGGGGTCGAGGCGGGTGAGGACGGAGGGGGCGCGGGCTTGGCGGACGGCCTGCTTGGCGCTGGCTTTGTGGGGGGAGGGGACGCCGTAGGCGTCGCCGGCGCGTTCCAGGCTGCGGCCGAGGAAGGTGGTGAGCAGGGCGACGAGGGGCAGCTCCAGGGCGAGGAAGGCTGTCCCCCAGCGCAGCGCCCTGCCGCTGAAGTCGAGCAGGTCGCGCAGCGAGTCGGACAGGTAGAGGCCGAGCACCAGCGCGGGGACCAGCAGAACCGCGAGGATCCCCAGGGCGGGCAGGGCGGAGCGGCGCAGTGCCCGCTCGACGAAGCGGTAGAAGAAGTTGGATACGATCCACCAGGGCATCATCGCGGCCGGGCGCACGCTGTCGATCTGGCCGAGGGCGAGGTCGGGGTAGCGCTCACCGGCAGCCCCCAGGCGCTTGACCACCTCGGCGATCAGGACGTCGGCGGGCGCCTCCACCACGGCTGACGCGACCGGATCGAAGGGGTCGGCCCCGGCGGGGGTGCCGCTGCTCAGCCCGTGGCCGTGCTCGGCCACCACCCGCAGCTCGCGGCCGCCGGCCACCTGGACCGCCACCCGCAGGCGCACGGCCATCTGGTGCACGCCGAACGCCGCGCCGACCAGACCACGGGCCTCGCCATCCCAGGCCACGGCCGCGTCGTGGTTGCCGACGAGGTACACGACGGTGGCGCCGGACCGGGCGGCAAGCTCGCGGAGGGCAGCGGCGACGGCCTGCGCCTCGGGGCGGGCCAGCGCGCCCGCGGCCAGTTCCGCTGGAGGAGTGCCGCCGTCGGCCGTGGCCAGGTCGACGATGTCGCCGCCGAGGACCAGCAGGGCCGGGCCGGGGTGCTCCCGCAGCGACCCGAGCAGCTCGATCAGCTCGCGGCTGGCCTGGAAGTCCCCCGGCCTGCGGTCGGCGCGCAGATGCAGGTCGGAGACGAACACGAGCCGTCCCCCGACAGGCAGCGTCAGGTCAAGCTCCGGCAGGCACGGACCGGTGAACATGGGCGATCGCAACCCCGGCGACAAGGGTTCTGTCGGCAATGCTTAATCCCGCGCATTGCCGATGGTTCATGAGGATTGTCCTTCCCCATCGCCACACCGGAACAAGCAGGTGCAGTAGCGTGCCTGCGTCCATCGCACCAGCTCAGCATTGCTACGGGTAGGCCTATAGCAGGGCAAGACGCATGTGGAGGGCGTGCACCTCGGGGAGGGCGCGGGAGCGGTGCCCGGTGGCGACCTGGAGGTCGATCTCGCGGAGGAGCTGGGTGGTCCGGCCGGAGCTGGAGCGGTCGAGTAGGTCGGCGGCGTCGGTGGCGACCGTGCAGGCTTCCGGGATCTCGCCCGAGTGGGCCAGAACGGCGGCGAGGTGGGCGGTGAAGAACGCCTTGTCCCGCACGAAGTTGTCGGGCATCGCGGCAACGGCCTCGCGCAGGGCCGTCTGGGCTGGCCCGGAGTCGCCGAGCAATGCGAGGGCGATCCCCCGGTGCCCGGCCATGGCGGCGTGGTCGAAGTAGTAGAGGAACGGCGGGACGCTGGCGGGATCCGCGCCACTCCACTGGTCCTCGGCCTGGTCGAGCGCGGCGCGGCAGGCATCGGGCTCCCCCGCCTTGGCGTGCGCCCGTGCCTTCGCGGAGAGGACGGCGGCACCCAGCGCTCCGGAGGCGGTCCCGCTCTTGCGGACGCGGCGCAGGGCTGCCTGCGCGCGTTGCACGGCCTCCGGGCCGTCGCCCTGGTCGATGGCCAGCAGGCTTAGCCACTTCATCGCGTAGGCCGCCACGGCGTGGTCGCCGACCGTGTCGGCGGCCTCCAGCGTCTTCAGGAAATAGTGCTCGGCCGACCAGCAGTCGCGGGCGTCGAAGGCAAGCCAGCCGACGAGCTGGGCGAACTCGGCCTCGACCGAGCCGAGGGCGGTCTCGACCGACGCGGAGCAGCCAGTGCCGTACAGGCTCTGGACCATCTCCAGGTGGCTGGCAACCCCTTGGCGCAGGCGGAACGGGCCCAGCTCGTCGTCGAGGTGGCGGTAGCTGGTGAGGATCCTGCGAAGGCTCTCGATGCCCGCGGCGGTGAGGGTCTTGCGCCTGCCCGGCCTGGTCGCCTTGCCCGTGCGGCCGGGCCTCGGCCCGGCATGCCCAAGGTCCGCCATGACGCCCCCCGCCTCAGTTACACACTCTGTGATTTCTAACCGAATCGCTGCCAACAAAACAAATTATGGACAGTTCCATGGACAGTTCCGTTGAGGCATTGGCAGGGCCGGCGGTGGCAGCGGGGCCGTGACCGGATCGTCAACTCTGCGGAGAGTATCGCGAAGATCGCCTCGATACCGGACATCGTGTGCGCCCTCAGTGTGACCTTGTCGCGGGCCCCGGGTAGTGTCGCGACATGCCGAACGAACCATTTGTCACTGTGCTGGGACAGATCCGGCGGCTGTCGGAGGCCGAGAGCCGACCGCCTGCACGTGGGCTGGGGCGGGTGAAGGTGTTGAGGCTGCGGTAGCGGAGCCCGGTGGGAGCTGGCTGAGGGAGGCGGTTGCGAGCAGGACCAAGGCGGCGACGACGAGCTCGCTGCGCAGGCCGCGGCGGAGCACAGCGAGCCCGTCTGGCTCGTGCGGGAGGGCGGGGACCACGCGGAAGTGGTGGTGGGCGCCGAAAGCGACCAGGACGCCGAACAGCAGGACCTTGAGGTCGAGGACACGGCCGAAGCTGGAGCCGAAGAGCGCATGCCAGCTGCCCAGCTCGCTGAGGGCGCGCTCCAGGCCGGTGACGGCGACCGCTGCCAGCGCCAGCGTGGCCACGCGGGAGAAGCGCACGGCGGCGACGATCTGGACGGCGCGGTCCTGGCGGTAGAGGGCGGCGAGCAGCCAGGCCAGCCCGCCGATCCAGACGCCGACCGCGACCAGGTGGGCCCACTGCGCCAGCAGGTTGAGGGGGCGCAGTGACGACGGCGCCGCCGCGTGCCCGCCGAGTGCCAGCGCCAGCATGGCCAGGCTGGCGCTCGCGCCGAGCAACCACAGCCGCCGGGTGCTGCCCGGGTTGGCCGCCAGGAGGATGGTGGCGCAGGCGGCAGGGATGAACGCCAGCGCCACCCTGGCGACGTCCCGGCCGGCACCGGCGCGCAGCAGCGTCTGCAGGGAGGCACCGACTGCCGCGTGCTCGGCGGCGATCATCGCGACGAGGCCGAGCATGCCGAGGAGCAGCGGGGCGAGCAGCAGCCCGGAATCGACCGGGAGGCGGCGCCGCTGCGCAGTTCCGAGCACGAACAGCCCGGTGCTGGCCGCCCCGACCAGCAGCGCGAGCGCCCAGTAGAGCGCCCAGCGCCCGGCCACGCCGAGCAGCGGCAGCGAGGGCGAGGGCGGGGGCGCCGCCGAGGTCGCTGGGGAGCGGGCCGCACCGGTCCCGGTCCTGCGGCCGTTCAGCGCGAACGTGAAGGTGCCGCTGGCAACGTGCCCGTCGTCGTGGGAGACGGTGCGCCAGCTCACCGTGTAGGTGCCGCGCGCCAGCCCGCGCAGGGGCACGCGCAGCTGCAGCGGGTTGCCCATCACCGCCGTGGTCGCTCCGGAGACGGTGCGGCCGTGGACGTCGAACACGTGGATGGTGGAGAGGGTGGGCTCCGGCGCCTCGGTGAAGGTGATCACCACCTGCCGGGGCGCACGGGTGAGGGCCGCCCCCACCGCCGGGCTGGAGCTGCGCAGCATTGCATGGGCGCCCGCCGCGGGACCGGTGGCCAGCAGCCACGCCGCCAGCGCCAGCACCGGAAGGGTCGTTCTTCTGAGCGCGGTCATCGCGTCCCACCTCTACTTCGGTCTCATTCCTGGGGGTGAAATGAGAACGATCACTATCATCTGAAATGCCGATCGCTTTGTCGAGTTGAGGCGAAGAATTCCTGATAGTTGGCGGCTCCTCGGCACATCCGGGCACTTTGCTCCGCGCCCATGGTCATGTCCGAAAACCGCCAGCGAACTGTCGGGGTCACGCGGCACAATCGACCCATGGAACAAGATTTCGACACCCTCTACCGGGCGGTGCGGAGCCGCGACCCGCGCTTTGACGGGCGCTTCTTCACCGCGGTCACCTCGACAGGGATCTATTGCCGGCCGGTCTGCCCCGCGCAGATACCGCGGCCGGAGAACGTGCGCTTCTACCAGTGCGCGGCGGCGGCCGAAGCGGCCGGGTTCCGCGCCTGCCGCCGCTGCCGGCCGGACACCAGCCCCGGCTCCGCCGAGTGGAACGTGCGCGGCGACCTCGCGGCCAGGGCGCTGCGCCTGATCGCGGCGGGCGTGGTCGACAGCGACGGCGTCGACGGGCTCGCCAGCCGCCTCGCCACCAGCCCGCGCCACCTGCACCGCCAGCTCGTCGCCGAAGTCGGCGCCGGCCCGCTCGCCCTGGCGCGCACCCGGCGGGCGCAGACCGCCCGGCTGCTCATCGACCAGACCGACCTGCCCGTCACCGACGTGGCTTTCAGTGCCGGGTTCGCGAGCATCCGCCAGTTCAACGACAGCATCCGGGTCGCCTTCGGGGCCACCCCGACGGAGCTGCGCCGCCTGAAGGGCCGCCCGCCGCTGCTCGACTCGACCGGCGGGATGGTGCTGCGGCTGCGCCACCGGACCCCCTTCGACGCCGACGGGCTGCTCGCCTACCTCGGGCAGCGGGCCCTGCCCGGCGTGGAGGAGGCAGCGGCCGGGACCTTCCGGCGGGTGCTGGTGCTGCCCCGCTCGACCGCGGTGGCCGAGCTGGATCTCGTTGCCAATGGCGCGGAGGTGCGGCTGCGGCTGCGGCTGGACGACCTGCGCGACCTCGGCGTGGCAGTGCAGCGCTGCCGCTGGCTGCTCGACCTGGACGCCGACCCGGCCGCGATCGGCGAGGTGCTCGGCGGCGACCCGCTGCTGGCGCCGCTGGTCGCCGCGCGGCCAGGGCTGCGCGTGCCCGGCGCCGTCGCCGGGCTGGAGCTGGCGGTCCGCGCCATCCTGGGCCAGCAGATCTCGGTGGCAGGCGCACGCACCCTCGCCGGCCGGCTGGTCAACGCCCTCGGCGAGCCGCTGCCGCAGGCGGACGGCACCCTCACCCACCGCTTCCCCAGCGCCGAGGCCCTCGCCGCCATCGACCCGGGCACGCCCCAGCCGGGGCTCGGCCTGACCAGGGGGAGGCTGGTGGCGCTGCGAGCCCTCGGCCAGGCGGTCGCCGCTGGCGAGCTGGACCTCGACCGGGGCGCCGACCGGGAGCAGACCGAGCGCACTCTGCTCGCGCTCCCCGGCATCGGCCCGTGGACCGCCGCCTACATCGCCATGCGCGCCCTCGGCGACCCGGACGCCCTGCCAGCGGCCGACCTCGGCCTGCGCCGCGCCCTGGAACGCCACGGCCTTCCCGGCGACCCGGCCAGCATCCGCGCCCGCGCCGAACGCTGGCGCCCCTGGCGCGCCTACGCCGTCCTGCACCTGTGGGCCGGCAGCCAGCAACCCCAACAAGAAAAGGAACCAGCAAAGGAGCGCATCGCATGAGGCTCACCACCGCCACGCACGAAACCCCGATCGGCCCGTTCACCGTGATCGCCACCGACGCCGAAGATGGCAGCGGCGACGGCCTCGTGGCCCTCGCCGCCGGCTTCACCGACCAGCCCGAGGAGCTGCGGGTGCGCCTGCACAAGGACTGGCGCGGGCTGCCGCTGGAGCGCACCGAGCGCCTCGGCGAGGTCTCGGACGCGCTCAACGCCTACTTCGGCGGCGACCTGAAGGCCTTGGACGGCCTACCGGTGAAGCAAGTCAACAACGAGCGGATGCTGCGCGCCTGGGAGGGCCTGCGCACGATCCCAGCAGGCGAGACGATGAGCTACCGCGACTTCGGCGTCAGCATCTTCGGCGACCCGAGCTACGCTCGCGTCGCGGGCGGGGCCTGCGCCAAGAACCTGGTCGCCCTGATCGTCCCCTGCCACCGCGTGATCCGCTCCGACGGCAACCTCGGCGGCTACTACTACGGCCTGGACCGCAAGCGCTGGCTCCTGCAGCACGAACGCAGTCAGGTATAGCCGCCCTCGCCCTCGACCCCGAGGCTCCGCGCCAACCTGCGCGGAGTCTCGCCTACACTACCTTCGAGGGTGTTTTGGGCGAAGCCGCGACTCTCGGAGGATCAGGCGCTATGGCTGACACCTACCTGCAGGTCACGACGACCACCGATTCGCGGGACGACGCCAAATGGCTGGCGCGGGACGTGGTGGAGCGGCGGCTTGCCGCCTGTGCCCAGGTCGTTGGCCCGGTCGACAGCGTCTACTGGTGGGAGGGCGCGGTCGAGACGGCCGCCGAGTGGATGTGCCTGATGAAGACCACGACCGGACGCCTCGACGCCCTCATCGCACATTTGCGGGCCGGGCACAGCTACGACAACCCCGAGATCACCGCCACGCCGATCAGCGCGGGCAGCGCCGACTACCTCGCCTGGATCAGCACGGAGACGCGCATCGGGACCGGGACCGGGGCTGCGGCGGGCTCCTGATCGCCGTCGTCGCGGTCCTATAAGCTGCGGGGCGAACTTGAAGGCGCCCAATCCTGTAGAGCTCACCCCGAGGGGACCCGTATCATGACCGACCACTCGGCCCTGCATTTGTCCCAGTCCGACCCGGAGATCGCCCAGCTCGTCGCCGCTGAGGAGCGGCGGCAGGCGGAGAAGGTGCGGCTGATCCCGTCGGAGAACTACGTCTCTCGCGCGGTGCTGGAGGCGACCGGCACGGTGCTCACCAACAAGTACTCCGAAGGCTACCCAGGCAAGCGCTACTACGAGGGCCAGCAGGTCATCGACCAGGTCGAGACGCTGGCCATCGAGCGCGCCAAGGCGCTGTTCGGGGTCGATCACGCCAACGTGCAGCCCTATTCCGGCTCGCCTGCCAACCTCGCCGTCTACTTCGCCTTCCTGCAGCCAGGCGACACCGTGATGGGGATGGCGCTGCCGATGGGCGGGCACCTGACCCACGGCTGGAACGTGTCGGTCACCGGCAAGTGGTTCCGCTCGGTGCAGTACGGCGTGCGCAAGGACACTGGGCGGGTGGACCTCGACGAGGTCCGCGACCTCGCCCTCAAGGAGCAGCCCAAGCTGCTGTTCTGCGGCGGCACCGCGATCCCGCGCACGATCGACTTCGCCGCCTTCGCCGCCATCGCCAAGGAGGCCGGCGCGCTGTTGGTCGCCGACGTCGCCCACATCGCCGGGCTGATCGCCGGCGGCGCCCACCCCACCCCGGTCGGGCACGCGCCGGTGATCTCCACCACCACCCACAAGACCCTGCGCGGCCCTCGCGGCGCGATGCTGATGAGCGACGCCGAGCACGCCAAGGCGCTCGACCGGGCGGTCTTCCCCGGCCTGCAGGGCGGCCCGCACAACCACACCACCGCCGCCATCGCGGTGGCGCTGCACGAGGCCGCCCAGCCGGCCTTCCGCGACTACGCCCACCAGATCGTCGCCAACGCCAAGCGCCTCGCCGACGCCCTCAGCGAGCGCGGCTTCGAGCTGGTCAGCGGCGGCACCGACAACCACCTGATCCTGATCGACCTGACCTCCAAGGGCGTGCCGGGCAAGCCGGCCGCGCAGGCACTGGACCGGGCCGGGCTGGAGACCAACTACAACACCGTCCCCTACGATCCGCGCAAGCCGTTCAACCCGTCGGGCCTGCGGATCGGCACCCCGGCGGTGACCAGCCGGGGCATGGGGCCCGCCGAGATGGACCTGATCGCCCGATGGATGGACGAGGGCGTCCAGGCCGCCAAGGTCGAGGACGAGGCCGCCCTCGACCGCATTTTTTCTGAGGTCCGGGCGCTGACCGCCAAGTTCCCAGCGCCAGGCCTAGGCCTCGACTGAGGCTGAAGCCTGGAGGGCCTCGGCGACCGCCAGGGACGGGTCGAGGGCGGCGCCCGCCGCCATGGCCGCGTCGACGGCCGCGTCGCCGAGGCGCTCCCGCAGGGCTGCGAGGTCACGGTCGAGGGCGGCGCGCGCGGCGGGGCTCAAGGGGTTGCGGTGGCGCTGGCGGATGCTGGCGGCGCTGCCGAGCAGGCGCGCGGCCTCCAGCGGACGGCCCTCGTCGGCGGCGGTGCCGGCCAGGACCTCGAGCGCCTCGGCGACGAAGCCCATGTCGCGCAGGTCCCAGAAGTGGGTGAGGCTGTCGCGGACCGACTGTCGGGCGCGGCGGGGCTCCCCGTGCAGGCGGGCGAGGGTGCCGAGCTGGAGGAGGCTGAGCGCGACGTGGCGCACGTCGCCGAGTTCGCGCGCCCGCTCCAGGCACTCGGTCGACAGCGCCCGGCTCCGCTCCAGGTCGCCCTGGTCGAAGGCACAGCGGGAGGTCGAGTCCAGGTAGCCGCAGAGCTGGCTCTGGCTGCCGCCGCGCCACGCCACGGCGGTCCCCTCCTCGTAGAGGGCGGCGGCCTCGTCGAGGGCGCCTTCGGCTCTGGCGAGGTCGCCGAGCGCACCGATCACCCAGGCCGCGCCAACGTGGTCGCCGTGGGCGCGGCGCAGGCGCAGGCTCGCTTCCAGGTAGCGGCGGGCCGCCGGGTACTGGCCGTGGTCACGCGCCAGGACCCCGAGGTGGAGCAGCCAGCGGGAGACGCGCCGCTCGGCACCGGCCCGCTGCGACAGCGTGCACGCCTGGATCAGCAGCGGCGTCGCCTTCGCCAGGTCGTTCTGGCGGCCGTGGAGCGTGCCGAGGATGCCGAGCAGGTCCGCCCGCAACGCCTCCTCCGCCTCCGGCAGTGCCTCCAGCGCCCGCCGCAGCCAGCTCTTGCCCTCCTCGAGGCGGCCGCGGATGCGCCAGAACTCTCCGAGCGCACGTGCCAGCCGGGGGCCGGTGTCGCGGTTGTCGCTCCCACCGAACGACCATTCCAGCGCGGCGCGGAAGTTGTCGCGCTCGGCCTCGACCCGACGGTAGGCGTCCAGTTCCCGGTCGGTCCACAGGTCGGCGGCGGCACCCTCGGCCAAGGCGAGGAAGTAGCAGGCGTGGCGTTCCCGCGCCGCCGCCTCCTCCCCGGCTGCGGCGAGCCGCTCGGCGCCGTACCGGCGCACGGTTTCGAGCAGGCCGTAGCGCATGGCACCCACCCCAGCCGAGTGGTGGTCGCGGGCGCTGACCAGGGAGGCGGCGGTCAGCCGTGCGAGCGCGTCGAGCACGCTGCCGGGGCTGGACGGGACGCCGGGGGCCAGCCCGCAGACCGCCTCGACCGCCTCCAGGGTGCAGCCGCCAGCGAACACCGAGAGCTGCCGCAGCAGCGCCCGCTCCGCCTCGCCGAGCAGGTCGTAGCTCCAGCGCATGGTGGCGCGCAGGGCACGCTGCCGTGGCGGGGCGGTCCGCGGGCCGCCGCGCAGCAGCGCGAAGCGGTCGGCGAGCCGCGCGGCCAGCTCGTCCAGCGACAGGACCGTGAGTCGCGCGGCGGCCAGCTCGATCGCCAGCGGCAGCCCGTCCAGCGCCCGGCAGACCCGCACCGCGGTCCGGAGCTGGGCAGGCTCCAGGTTCAGGTGGAGGCCAGGCCGTGCGGCGTGGGCGCGGTCGAGGAAGAGGCGGACCGCCGGGTAGGCGGCAAGATCCTCACCGCTCGTCGCCTCCGGCTGCTCGTCGGAGCCGGGCGTCGGCAGCGGCAACGGCGGGAGCTGCAGCAGCTGCTCGCCGCGTACGCCGAGCGGCTCGCGGCTGGTGGCGAGCAGGTGGCAGCCGGGGCAGCGTGCGGCCACGGCGGCGGCCAGCGCCGCGCAGGCGTCGAGCAGGTGCTCGCAGTTGTCGAGCAGCAGCAGCGCCGGCGCTGGCCGCGCGGCGCCGGCGCTGGAGCTGGCGCCGTCGGCGAGGGTGTCGAGCACGGTGTCGAGGAGGGCGCGACCCGGCCGCTCCCCCACCCCCAGCACCGCCGCGACCGCCTCGACCACCAGCGCCGGGTCGCTGAGCGGCGCCAGGTCCACCAGCCAGACCCCGCCGGGGTAGCGGCCGAGCAGGCGCCTGGCCGTCTCGACCGCGAGCCGGGTCTTGCCGACCCCGCCGACCCCCACCACCGTCACCAGCGGGCCGCGCCGCAGCAAGGCATCCAGGACGCCGACCTGGCGCTCACGCCCGACGAAGCTGTCAAGGATGAGCGGGAGGTTGTGGGAAGGGCCGGCCGCTGCTGGCGCCCCGGCTGATCCCGCTGCCCCGGCCCCGCGCTCCCCAGATCCGGGCCCGGACCCGGGCGGCGGCAGCTCGTGGCGGAGGATCGCCCGTTCCAGCGCCACCAGCGTGGCGCCCGGGTCGAGGCCCAGCTCCTCGAGCAGGGACGAGCGGGCGCGCTGGTAGGCGGCGAGGGCGTCGGCCTGGCGACCGCAGTGGTACAGGGCCTGCATCAGCTCCGCCCACAGGCGCTCGCGCAGCGGGTGGGCGGCGACCAGGCGCTCCAGCTCGCCGACCAGCTCGGCGTGGCGGCCGCAGGCAAGCTTGGCCGCGACCTGGTCCTCGACTGCGGCCAGGCGCAGCTCCTCCAGCCTGGTGGCCTCGGCCCGCGCGAACGCCAACCCGGCGAGATCGGCCAGGGCCGGCCCGCGCCACAGCGCCAGCGCCCGGCCGAGCTCGGCCGCGGCCTCGGCGAAGTCCCCCTCGTCCAAGAGGCGGTGGCCACGCCGGGCGAGCTGCTCGAAGCGCACCGCGTCGATCTGGCCGGGATCGACCCGCAGGAGGTAGCCGGGCGTACGCCTGGCCAGCTCGACCGTCCCGCCATGCCTGCCGGGCGTGCCGCCGTGGGCGGCTTCGTTGGCGGCTCCGTTGGCGGCGGTGCTCCGCAGCACCCGGCGCAGGCGGGAGACGTAGGCGTGCAGGGTGCCGAGCGCGCTTGCGGGCGGGTCGTCGCCCCAGACCGCGGCGATCAGCGCCTCGTCCGGGACGACAGTGTTGGCGGCGACCAGCAGGGCGGCGAGGACGGCCCGCTGGCGGCGGCCTCCGAGCGCAAGAAAGCCATCGCCGTCGCTGGCCTCAAGCGGCCCGAGGAGCCGGAACGCGCTCACGTCATGACAATACCGCGCAATCGCCCGAGTGACACGCATACAAATTGCAAGCGGACTGCAAGCACCGGCCGAGAACATCACACCCGCTTTTCGGCCAGCGGCTCACCTGGTGGGAGGGAGTTCATGCGCATGCGAAGGGTTGCGTTCCTCGGTGCCCTCGTCCTGGCCGTGGCGATGCTCGGCCTCGGCCCGGGGCCGGTCAGCGCCGCGACCAAGGCGGCCAAGCCCAGCGTTCACCCCAACGCCACCGGCGGCCTGGACTGCAACGGCTACAGCCTGGTCCAGAAGCCGGTCCGGCCCGGCATGATGTGCACGGAGATCGCCGCCAACTCCGACGAGGGCTTCATCGACAACGGCCACTACATCGGCCACGACGAGCCCGCCGCCGAGTTCTTCTCCAACAAGCACGGCTCCGGCGGCAGCGAGAGCTACCAGATCAAGCTCCCGGTCGAGCCGCACGGCAAGCCCACCGGCACCTTCAACGGCCGCGTCTGGACCTTCGAGACCGAGGTCACCTTCTGGTTCGGCATGACGCTGTGCGACAACGAGAGCTACCCCGAAGGCACCAAGGTCTGCACGCCCAACAGTGACGGCAACATCCAGGTACCGCCGCAGCCCAACCACGCTGGTGCGGCCTTCCTGGAAGTCCAGTTCTACCCGCCGGGCCTGGAGGGATTCGGCTCCTGCGACCTGCGGCACTGGTGCGCGGCGCTGACCATCGACAGCCTCCAGGCGCAGTTCGGCGCGCTGCACGGGCCCGGCAACGTCCCAGGCGCCGTCGCCAACCCCAACTGCCCTGAGCCGGTGAACTTCGCCTACCTCACCCGCAGCGGCGCCCCGATCGGCCCGCCCGGACCGGACACGCAGACGAACGCCTCGTTCACGCCCACGCGCGACGTGCTGCGCATGAACCAGGGCGACGTGGTCACGATCAACATCAACGACACCGCGGGCGGCCTGTCGGCCAAGGTCAGCGACCACAGCACCGGGCAGAGCGGCTCTATGGTCGCCAGCGCCGGCAACGGCTTCCGCCACATCCTCTTCGACCCGGTCAACCTCACCTGCAACGGCGCCCCCTACGGGTTCCACCCGATGTACGACACCGCCGCGGCGCCGACCGCCAGCGGGCAGCCGCGGGCCTGGACCACCTGGGCGGCACACACCTTCAACATCAGCCACTCGGGCGAAATCGGCCACTTCGAGCCGCCCGACGGCGGCACCGACGACAACTTCTGCGTGACGGGTCCGCTGATCCCCGGCTGCACCGACAGCGACGTCGACTTCGACGGCTACGCCTACCAGGCCGACTGGCCCAACGGGCAGGCGAACTTCGCGACCGCCGCCTACTTCTCCTCACCGCGGAGCCTCGGCGCTGGCGGCAGCTTCGACCAGACCTTTGGCCGCTACGCCTTCGAGACCGACCTGCCCCGCATCGAGGAGTCCAACTCGGCGCCGCAACTCCACTGCGACCACCACACCGGCGACGGCTGCACCAACCCCCCGCAGGGAGCGGCCTTCTACCCCTGGTTCCACCTCGCCAGCGTCCCCAGCCTGCGGGGAGGCTGCGCCTGGGCCCTCAGCAACGACCTCCCCAACCAGATCACCAACTTCGGCGGCGAGCAGGCAGCCTGGGGATCGCTGCTGCTCACCGACTACGGCTTCGACAAGCGCTTCCACAACTTCGCCAGCCAACCCGCAGCCAACCCCTGCAATTGACCCACTGACGCGTTAGCGAGCGCCCCCCGGAAACGCGGCGGCCGAGCCCTCCCCCCCGGCCCGGCCGCCGCTTCTCTGCGCCCACCTGAAGCTGATGTGCTAAAATCGCACACATGACTCTTGGGCAATTTTTCGACCAGCAACAGGTGGGTCAGCGCCTCGCCGACGCCCGGATCGAAGCTGGACTGACGCAATCGCAACTCGGCGAAGCGATCGGCCTGGATCGCACCGCTGTCGCCAAGATTGAGGCTGGCACTCGAAAGGTGTCAGCCGTCGAACTGGCACATGCCGCCACGGAACTTGGCCGGCCGCTCGACTGGTTTCTTCTGGAGGCGCCCCCGTCAGTGGTGAGCCGACGGGGCGCCGCCGCCGCTGGGTACGCGCCGCGCCTCGACCAAGCGGTCGAGAAGGCCGCCGCCGACGTCGAGTTTCTGATCGAACAGGGCATCGTGACGCCTACGATGACCGTCCCTGAACTGTGGCTGCCCAGGGACACCGTTGATGCCGACCGGGCAGCCGTGGCTGTGGGCAAGGTCGTTGGCCGAGACACTGGCCCCCTGCTCGGGCTCGGGGAGGTCGCTGAGCGGCTTGGCGTGTTCTGTTTCGCGCTCCCCCTAGGAAGCCTGAGCGGCGACGGGGCCTACGTGTCTTTGGGTGACTTCGGGGTCACGGTCGTCAATGGCGACACCGATCCTGGCCGGCGCCGCTTCACCTTGGCCCACGAGATCGGCCACCATTTGTTCGGGGACGAATACTCCACCGACATCTCCCTCCATGACGTCGGCAGCGAAGCAGAACGACGGATCAACCAGTTCGCTGTTGATCTCCTCCTGCCTGTCGGACCGGTCAAACGGCAATGGGAGGCATCGACTGAAGAAACCCGCGAACGGACCATACGGCTTGGCGTGGACTATCGTGTGAGCTGGTCCGCACTCTGCAGCCGACTCAAGAACCTCGGGCTGATCGATGACGGCGAGCGGCAGGCCCTTCTCGACCACCCCCCGACCCGGGCCGACTACCTCGAGCTTGGAGCTGGCTTCGTCGCCGAGCTGACCCCACCGTTTGTCCCCCCAGGCTATGCACGTGCGGTGCTGCGCGGATACCGCTCGGGAAAGCTCGGCGCCAACCGCACCGTCGACCTGCTCTGGGACTCGATCACCAACCAGGATCTGCCCGAGCTCGACGCCTTGCCGATCGAGGCATACCAGCGGGAATTCGATCCGCTCCCATGACGCCGCTGGTCTTCGACACTTCCCCACTGAGCCACTTCGCGCGTGCCGGCCGCTTGCCATCCCTGGCCCGGCTGACCGCCAGCCATCGATGCGTCGTTCCGCAAGCCGTGCTCGACGAACTGCGGAACGGGGAGTCCGTCCATCCGCCGCTTGCCGACGTCCGCAACGCCGACTGGATCCAGGTCATCGCCTGCGACGGCCTCGCCGAGCTGCGCGCGTTTGCTCATTATGTGCGGGTGCTGGGCGCGGGCACGCGTGACATCGGCGAGGCCTCGGTGTTGGCCTGGGCGGAGGTCAACGGCGGTATCGCGGTGATCGATGAACGCGCCGGAACCCACGCCGCCCAGGCGCGCGGCGTGACGGTCCATGGAACGCTCTGGCTGATCGCCAACGGCCTCAACACCGGCGAACTGCTGCTTCCCGACGCTGAGCGACTGATCGACCAGCTCCGGACCACCGACGCGCGGCTCCCGTGCAGGGGCTCCGAGTTCTTCGAGTGGGCGAAGGCAAACGGCCTGCTCCACCCCTGATGCCCCTGCCTAGGTCGGATAGCCAGAGAAGCCCATGTGCTTTTCGTAGGCCGGACGGACGAAGACTGTCTGGCGGCCGGTGAGGCTGAAGGGAGGCCGCCGGCCGGGGGCATGGCCGGGGTGGACGACCAGGCCGGGGCGGTCGCGGAGGTGACTGACCAGCGGGTCGAACAGCGTCGGGATGCAGCGCACCGCGATGCCGCGCACGCTGGTGGCGCCTTCCCGCCAGCGGACCACGCGCATGGTCCAGCCGTGGCCGCTGGCCCCCTTGGGGGACTGGGCGGTGAGCAGGAACGGCAGCTCGGCGTTCAGCGCCACGAGCAGCCGTTGCAGCTCGCCGTCTTGGCGTGGGGGACCGTCCACCGAGCCTCCTCAAGTGACCTCGTCGATGCCGGCGGTGAGCTGGCGCAGGGTGCTGACCTCGAAGACGCGGTCGCGTCGGGGCTCGCCGCAACGCATAGCACCTCCGAAAGGAACGCGACCTGCCTCTGAGATGAAGTATGGGGAAGAAGTTCGACAGACACTGGAAGAACCTTCCGGAAAAAGAACGCAATGAGGCCGAAGCGAAATATAAGGCGACACGCGCGAAAGAGGACAAGAAAATGGCGGATCGGGCGGAGCAGATGCGCCAGGAGCAGCAGGAGCAGATGCGCCAGGAGCAAGAGCAGAGGGAGCAGGACTAGTGCGTCCCCTGCGGCGGCGCGCTCGCCTCGGGACGGAATCGTGAGACCGAGCCGCGTCGCCTTTCTCGATCGGCTCATGTGATCTCGTCGATGCAGGCGGTGAGCTGGCGCAGGGTGCGGACCTCGAAGACGCGGTCGCAGTGGGTGGCGTAGAGGCCCATGAGGGAGTCGGTGGTGTCCCACTCGGCGCGGGGTTCGGGGTTGAGCCAGTAGAGGCGGCGGGCGCGCTCGGCGATGCTGCGGAAGGCGTCGAGGCCGGGGTCGCGGTAGTTGTTGCGGGCGTCGCCCATGACCATCACGGTGCTGCGGAAGTCGAGGTCGGGGCCGTAGCGGTCGGCGAAGCGGGCAAAGACGGTGCCGTGGTCGGAGTGGCCGTCGGCCCAGACGACGTTGGCGCGGGTGAAGGCGCCGCGCAGGTCCATGCGGTCGCCGCTGTCGTCGAGGATGGCGGTGACCTCGTCGATCCCGTCGACGTAGGCGAAGCTGCGCAGCTTGGCGAACTCCTGGTTCATCGCCTTGAGCAGCGACAGGGTGAACTTGGCGAACTCGACCACCGAGCCGGACACGTCGGCGAGCACGTACAGGTCGGGCTTGGAGGCACGCACCGCGCGGAACGCCGGGTCGATCGGCACCCCGCCGGAGGAGAGCGAGCGCCGTACCGTGCGCCGCACGTCGAGGCGGCCGTGGCGCCGCCGCCGCCGCTTCTGCGCCGCCCGCGAGGCGAGCTTGCGCGCCAGCGGCGCCACCGCCGCCCGCAGCTCGCGGAGCTGGCTGGCGCTGGCGGCCAGGAAATCGACGTCGTCGAGCTGCTGCTCGCGGTAGAGGTCGGCGACCTGCCCGGCGCCGTGCATCCAGGCTCCCGCTCCTGCCGGTCGGCCCCATCGGCGAGGGCGGCGGCCAGCAGCCGGTACAGCTCCACCTGCCGCAGGATCCTGTACATGTAGTACCGCTCGGAGGCGTCCGGCTGCGCCTCCAGGCCGCCGAAGCGGTCAACCGCGAGGCTCGCGAGAGTCCGCAGCGCCCCCTCGTCGTCGTGGCGGAGGGCGTCGAGCAGCGCCTGCAGCAGCTCGTCGGATGGCGCCTCCTCCACCCCGGCGTCCAGGCCATTGATGTTGAGGGCGTCCGTCCCGGCCAGCGCGCCGTCGGTCCCGGCCCCCGCCCCGGTCGCCGTGACGGCGCTGGACACTACCGCCGGGTCGCTGGTCAGCGGGAAGCAGACGTCGAATAGCACCTCGAAGCCCCGCCAGTCCTCCGGCCGCTTGACCAGAGGACGGGGGGGCCTTCGAGGTGCTATTCGACGAAGGCCCGCCAGTCCTCCGGCCGCTTGACCAGCGTGGCGGCCAGGGCGATGCGGAACTGCGCCCGGTCGGCGAGGTCGAGATGCGGCAGGCACGCGACCGCGTCGAGCACCTCGACCATGGAGACCGGCACCCCCGCTCCCCGCAGGCGGTGGAAGAACTCCAGCAACGCGGTCTCGATCGTGGAGGTTGCAGCCATCCAACCCGCCTTGTACGCTACGCGAACTTCTGTTCGCTTAGCGCATAGGATATCAGCCGTCCCGTGCTCCCCTTCCACCCCACTCTGCCACCACCCGGCCGCCTCGTCCGCCTCAGCGTGGTCCTCGACTACCGGGACCCACCCGAGCGGCTGCTCCAGCTCGCCCGCATGTGCGACCGTGCCGGCATCGGCGCCGTCTGGATCGAGGCCGCCGACCCCCTCGAAGCGGGTGGAGTGCTGGAGGCCCTGGCCGCAGCGACCGAGCGGATCCGCCTGGGCCTCCGCGCCGCCCTCCCTTCCGGATCCGAAGGATCCGAGGGCTCCGGGGAGGCCCTGACGGCCCTGGCCACGTCCCTGGTCGCTGCCTGCGGCGATCGGGCCGAACTGTCACTCCGAAGCCGCCCGGCACCGAGTCCGAGGTCTGCCTCCCAAACGAACCTGACCTTGTCGGTAGAGGCCGAGCCCGCCGATCCCACCGCCTTTGCCCCTTGGCTCGCCCTGGCCGACGATCTGCTGCTGCTGGCCGGCACGGTCGAGCAGGTTGCCGCGGACGCCGCCGCCCTGCGACGCGCCTGTACCGCCGTTGGGAGGGAGCCCGCCACGCTCGGCATCGCCGCCCGCCTGCCCGTCTCGATCGGCCGCACAATCGCCGAGGCCTGGGCCCGCTGGGAGGCGGAACCCGCCTTCACCCCCCTCGGCGACCCCGCCGAGACCGCCATCTTCGGCACCCTGGAGCAGTGCCACGACCGCGTCCTCGTCCTCGCCCACGCCGGCGTCACCGACCTGCGCTGCAAGCTGCCCAACACCGCCGACGTGCACGACGTCATCGCCCAGATCACCGCCATGACCATCGGCACCACCGACAAGCTCACCCCGGGTGCTCCCCGCTCCCCTGCCCCCCCACCGCCCTCCGGATGGGGAGGCAGGTCGCGGTTCCCAGCGGGCTCACCCGCCGAGCCTCAGCGCTGACACCCGCCTCGCCTATGTCTGCGACAGGGGCTGGACGTTGCGGGCCACCGGGATCTCCGGGTGACCGGGATTCGCGACGATCTGCAGATCAAAGGGGAACTGGCTGCCCGGCCGCGTGGCGACCCACTGGCCGCCGACCATTGGGCTCTTGGCGATGTTCTTCCGTGCGAATTGCGGCAGGTCGGTCTTGCGGCCGCCGACCCAGGACAGCGGTCCGATGATCGTGTCCATGCTGGTCTGTTGGATGGCGTCCACGATCGCCTGGGGGTCGCCGACGCCGACGCGCTTCAGCAGGTTGATGGCGACCTCGAACAGGGCGTGGACGGTGCCGATCGGCTGGGTCCACTGCCGGTGGGTCTGCCTGGTGTACTCGGCGGCCCACTGGGCGCAGGTCTGGCCGGTCAGCGACGACTTGTAGGCCCACGTTGGATGCCACCACACCTCAGTCGCCAGACCCACCGGCGAGGGCTTCAGCACCTCGATGAAGGCGGGGAACAGCAGCGCCTTGCCAACCGTCGCGATCTGGGGCCGGAACCGGCGCGTGCCGAGCTCGCTCCACAGGGTCGCGAAGTCCGGTGGCGGGATGACACCCGTCAGGATCTGCGCGTCCCTGGCCTTGAAGTTGTCGATCAGGTCCTGGTAGCTGTTGGCGCCGACATCGGGACGGGGGTCTTCGACGAAGCTGTAGCCCTGCTTCACGAGCGTAGCGGGCATGCCGGTCTGGGTGCTGGCCAGGCGTCGCCGTCGGGGTCGTGGGCGAACACCCCAGCGACCACTTTGTTGTTCGCTGCCCGCTGCCACATGCTGCTGTACACCGCGACGATGTCCTCGAGGCCCCAGAAGAAGTGGTAGGTCCAGTTGAAGGGCTGCGGCTTGGCAGGATCCTTCTGGCGACCGAAGAAATACGCCTGCCAGGGGACGGTGGTGGACAGGCAAGGCATGCCAGCCTTCTCGGCGACGTCGGCGACGGGGTTGACCATCTCGGGCGTGCCGGCGGCGAGCAGCAGGTCGACCTTGGAGTCGATGAGGTCGCTGGCCACCTGCCCAGCGCGCTGGGGCTGGGAGCCGGTGTCGCGGAGCTGGATCTGCAGCGGGTAGCTGGTGCCGTTGATCTCGATGGTGTCCTTGAGGGCGCTGCGGATGTTGGCGATCACCACGCTGTCGGCCTCGCCGAAGCCGGCCAGCGAACCAGTCTGGTTGGACATCATCCCGAGCCGCACCGGCTTGCCGGTGGGCTTGGAACTGGCGGCGCCGCACCCGCCGGTCACCGCCGAAACCCCGGCCGCGGCACCACCCAGGCCCGCAACCTGGAGGAACTGCCGCCGACCGAGACACGCGGCGATGCCGCCAGCGGCGGTGGTGCCTGCGGCGGAAACGCCGGGTGCGGAACGCGAAGGAGCGTCGGCCATGGCAGCTACCTCCGGGGCAAGGGAGCAGGGGCGAACGCCGGACGAGTCCGGACGAATGAAGGACGCGTCATAGGAATAAACAGTCTTGTAGCTAGTTAAGTCAACTATGACGCATATGTCACTATCGTTAGAAACTGATCGCGTTGCCCCGGAGCTGAGCGACCGCGCCCGTTTCTGTGAGACGGGTCAACGACGGCGGACCTGATCGCTGATCTGCTTGGCAGCGTGGAGGAGGTGGGGGAGGAACTCGTCGCGGAGTTGGGAGGTGGTGACGCGGCCGGCGTGGCCGCAGATTGTGAGGGCGGCGAGATTGCGGCCCGACTGGTCGTGGATGGGGGCGGCGATGGAGCGCAGGCCGTCTTCGAGCTCTTCGTCCACCATGGACCAGCCCTGGGTGTGGGACTCGGCGATGACCTCGCGGAGGCGGGTTTCGTCGGTGACGGTCCTGGGGGTGAGGGGGCGCAGCTCCACCTCGGCGAAGTAGCGGTCGAGGGCAGTGGAGCCAAGACCGCCGAGGAGGACGCGGCCCATGGAGGTGGGGTAGGCGGGGACGTGGGCGCCGACGTTGAGGTTGACGGTCATGACCCGGCTGGAGGGGACCCGGGCGACGTAGACCACCTGATTGCCGTCGAGCTGGTTGGCGGAGCAGGACTCCTGGGTGAGGTCGGCCAGCTCGGCCATGAACGGGTAGGCGGCCTGCCACAGGTCCAGCGAGGACAGGTAGGCGTAGCCGATGGCGAGCACGCGGGGGGTCGGCTGGAACTGGCGGCCCTCGGCACGCACGTAACCGAGGCGCTCCAGGGTGAGCAGGATGCGGCGGGCGGTCGCACGGGTGAGGCCGGTCAGCTCCGCCGCCTCGCTCAGGGTGACGGACGGGCGGTCCTGGGAAAACACCTGCAGGACCGCGAGCCCCCGCTCAAGGGACTGCACGAAATCTCGGTCTGCTCTGGTCGCGGTTGACACCGGCCCCTCCCCCACTGAAGAATCTGCAATTGTGCGCATTCGCGCATAGAAGTTCGCATCGCGCACATTAGCATGCCTCAGGCGCATCTGGCCATGTCCGGCCAGAAGGGAGTGGTTGGCTTGTCCCGCTTTACCACCAAGTTCGGCTCCCTGGACAACTTCGAGAAGGGCCACGTCGAAATCGTCGACGACGATCCCAGGCACTACGCCTTCTCGAACATCTACGAGGTTGCCTCGCGCTCCAAGCCCTACGAGAAGGTGGCAGTCGGCATGAACCGCCAGTACGTGCTGGAGGCGATCCGCGCGGAGGGCGCCTCCGGCTGGCGCACCTGCTCCCACGACGAGTTCGCGCTGGTCATGGACGGCGAGGTTCGGGTCGAGCTGGCCAAGCTCGGCGACGGCCAGCAGCCCGACCCCGAGATGGACGGCTCGGTCGCGCTGGAGGGCGAGCCGGGCGGCCCCTCCATGGGCGAGATCGTCGCCCGCCAGGGCCACATGGCGCTGCTCCCCGTCGGCGCCGCCTACCGCTTCCACGCCGACCACCCGGGAGTGATCCTCCTCCAGACCATCGCCGGCCGGGACACGATCTATCGGTGGACCGAGATCTGCCAGGTAACTCCGTAGCTCAAAGAAAAGCTCGAAGGGAACGCGGGAGGTAGCACCTATGGCGACACTCGAAGCCGAGCCCACTGTCGAGATCCAGGCCACCGAGCCCAACGAGGCAGGCTACCGTGGCTTCCAGCTCGGCGAGTTCACGTTCCACCGCGACGACTACTTCGCCTACATCGACTGGCCCACCGGCAGCCACGTGATGAGCGCCGACGCCTTCCTCAAGGCGCTGCAGCGCGACGTGGCCTGGGACTTCTTCTACGGCATCGTCAACTTCGACGGTGTCATCGGCACCGTCAACCACTACGGTACCGTCGACCTGTTCGCCGGCCGCTACAACGACGGCTACCGCAAGGCCGAGCTGGACCACCTGGAGAACCTGCCGACCCCGACCATCCGTGAGACCTTCAAGGCGATGCTGGACGACTGGACCAACGAGGGCTTCGACCCGTTCGCCAGCCCCGACGAGACCGGCAGCGCCTTCGGCCCCAAGCACGGCAACAACACCAGGGCGGTCACCCGCCATCGCGTCACCGCCCAGCGCATGGTGGGCGTGCCCGGCGACGAGCCGCTGCGCTCCGACGAGGTCGGGTTCCCCGTCAACCGGCAGTTCACCGACGTGCCCCAGGACGAGCCGGAGCTGCGGCCGGCGCCCGGCTTCGAGGACGAGGTCTGCGCCTTCAACCTCTTCAAGTACCTGTCGCGCTCGGACGTGACCTGGAACCCGTCGGTGGTCTCGGTGTGCAAGGACAGCCTCTTCTGCCCCACCACCGAGGAGTACATCCTGCCGATCATCCACGGCAACGACCGCGTCGAATGGTTCCTGCAGCTCTCCGACGAGATCTACTGGGAGGTCGAGGACCGCGACAGCGGCCAGATCCGCTCCAAGGTGCTGATGAAGCCCGGCGACGTGGCCGCGATGCCAGCCGACATCCGCCACCAGGGCTACGCGCCGAAGCGGTCGATGCTGCTGGTCTGGGAGAACGCCGACGGCGAACTGCCAGCGCTGATCTCCAGCGGCAAGCTCCCCACCAACCCTATCGACTTCTAGCTGCTCGCCCGGCCGGCGATTTCGCCGGCCGGAGTCAGTCAATCGTCTGCCACAGAGCGGACAACCGAGGTGTGGGACGACGGTGCAGACCAAGCTGTTCATCGGTGGCGAGTTCGTCGCCAGCGTCGAGGGCGCGACCTTTCCGGTCAGCAACCCCCACGACGGCGGCACCCTCGCCGAGGTGGCCGAGGCCAGGGGGGCCGATGTCGACCGGGCGGTTGCGGCTGCCCGGTCGGCCTTCGGCGGCTGGAGCGCGACGCCTGCCGCTGAGCGAGGCCGGCTGCTGCTGCGCCTGGCCGACCTGATCGAGGCCAACGCCGAGGAGCTCGCCCGGCTGGAGACGGCCGACACCGGCCACCCGATCCGCGACGCGCGGCTGCTGGACGTGCCGCGCACCGCGGCCACTTTCCGCTACTTCGGCGGCATGGCCGACAAGTTCGAGGGGACGGTGGTGCCGGTCGAGCGCGGCTTCCTCAACTACGTGCTGCGCCAGCCGGTCGGGGTGGTCGGCCAGATCGTCCCGTGGAACTTCCCGCTGATGTTCTGCAGCTGGAAGCTCGGCCCGGCGTTGGCGGCCGGCAACACCGTGGTGCTGAAGCCGGCCGAGCTGACGCCGCTGTCGAGCCTGCGGGTGGCCGAGCTGATCGCCGCAGCCGGCTTCCCGCCGGGAGTGGTCAATGTGGTCCCGGGCTTCGGGCAGGTGGCCGGTGCGGCGCTGGCCGCCCACCCGGGCGTGCAGAAGCTCTCCTTCACCGGCTCGACCGAGGTGGGCCGGCAGATCGTCGCCGCCTCCGCCTCCAACCTCAAGCGGCTGCACTTGGAGCTGGGCGGCAAGGGCGCCAACCTCGTGTTCGCCGACGCCGACCTGGACGCGGCCGTCAACGGCGCGGCCTTCGCGATCTTCCACAACCAGGGCCAGGCATGCATCGCCGGGTCGCGGCTGCTGCTGGAGGAGCCGGTCGCGGCCGAGTTCACCGAGCGGTTCGTGGCGCTGGCCCGGTCCATCCGGCTCGGCGACCCGCTCGACGAGGCCACTGAGATGGGGCCGCTCACCTCGCCGGAGCACCAGGACCGGGTGCTCGGCTACGTCAAGGTGGCGCTCGACGAGGGTGGCGAGGTGCTTTGCGGTGGGCGCCGGCCGGCTGACCCAGCGCTCGCCCGCGGCTGCTACGTCGAGCCGACGGTGATGCGGGCGCCGCCGGGTTCGCGGGTCAACCGCGAGGAGGTCTTCGGCCCGTTCGTCACGGTGAGCAGCTTCAAGGGCGAGGCCGAGGCGGTCGCGCTCGCCAACAGCGTGGACTACGGCCTCGGCGGTGGGCTTTGGACGAGCGACCTGAGCCGGGCGCACCGAGTCGCGAGCGCGATCCGCAGCGGCATGGTGTGGATCAACAGCTACAAGCGGGTGAGCCCCGGGTCGCCCTTCGGCGGCGTCGGCGACTCGGGCTACGGCCGCGAGATGGGCTTCGAGGCGATGCACGGCTACACCGAGCCGAAGTCTGTCTGGGTCAACGTCGACGCCGAACTGCCGCCATGGTACCGCCGGGATCGTATCTGATTCCATATCTCACAGGGAGGCCGCATGGAGGAGATCGGAACGGTCGACCGTCGCCAGTTCATCCGGCTGGCGGGGCTCGCGGGCGCCGCGGCGGGCATGAGCGGGGTCCTGACGAGCTGCAAGTCGTCGGGCAAGTCCAGCGGCGGGTCCAGCGGGCGCACGATCAAGCTGGGCTACGTCACCCCCAAGACCGGCTCGCTGGCGCCCTTCGGCGAAGCCGACGACTACGTGCTCAGCGCTATGCAGGACAGCTTCAAGGGCGGCCTGCAAATCGGTGGGAAGTCGTATCCGATCCAGATCGTGCCCAAAGACACCCAGTCCGACGCCAACCGCGCCGCCACCGTGGCCGGCGACCTGATCAACACCGACAAGGTCGACGTGGTGCTGGTGTCCTCGACCCCGGAGACCACCAACCCGGTGTCCGGGCAGTGCGAGGCGAACGGGGTGCCGTGCATCTCCACGGTGGCGCCCTGGCAGCCCTGGTTCCTGGGCCAGCAGAAGGATCCCGCCAATCCCAAGCCGTTCCAGTGGGCCTACCACTTCTTCTGGGGCCTTGAGGACATCGAGGCTGTCTTCCTGGACATGTGGGGCCAGGTGGGCAACAACAAGACCATCGCCGGGCTGTTCCCCAACGACGGCGACGGCAACGCCTGGGGCGACAAGAAGCTCGGCTTCCCGTCGTTCTTCGACCCCAAGGGCTACAAGCTCATCGACCCGGGCCGCTACCAGGACCAGAACGACGACTTCTCGTCGCAGATCGCCAAGTACAAGGCCGGCAAGGCCGAGATCCTCACCGGCGTGCCGATCCCGCCCGACTTCACCAACTTCTGGAAGCAGGCCGCCCAGCAGGGCTTCCGGCCCAAGATCGCCTCGGTCGGCAAGGCGCTGCTGTTCCCCTCCTCGATCGAGGCGCTGGGCGACATCGGCATCGGCCTCTCCAGCGAGGTGTGGTGGTCGCCGAGCCACCCCTTCAAGTCGTCGCTGACCGGCGCCACCGCCAAGGCCCTCACCGACGACTTCACCGCCAAGACCGGCAAGCAGTGGACCCAGCCGATCGGCTTCGCCCACGCCCTGTTCGAGGTGGTCGCCGACGCGCTCAAACGCTCCGGCAACCCCGATGACCGCAACGCCATCATCAACGCCATCAAGTCGACCAACCTGGATACGATCGTCGGCAAGATCCAGTGGACCGGCAAACCGTTCCCGAACGTCGCCAAGACCCCGCTGGTTGGCGGCCAGTGGGTCAAGGGGACCGGCAAGTACCCCTACGACCTGGTGATCGTCAGCAACTCCGACCACCCGGAGATCCCCAAGGCCGGGACGCTCGCGGCGATCGGGTCTGCGTGACCAACACGGTCCTGGAGCTGGATGGCGTCTCCAAATCGTATGGGTCGCTGAAGGTCATCGACGATCTCAGCATCCACGTGGAGGAGGGCGAGGCGCTCGGCGTGGTAGGGCCCAACGGCTCCGGCAAGACGACCATGCTGCACCTGGCCGCCGGCCAGCTCCGGCCGGACGCGGGCCGGGTCAGGTTCGGCGGCGGCGACGTCACCGACCTGCCGGCCCGCGTCCGCTGCCAGCGCGGCATCGCCCGGACCTACCAGGTCCCGCAGCCCTTCTCCGGCCTGACGGTCTACGAGAACGTGCTGGTGGGGGCGACCTTCGGGGTCGGGGCGACGGGTCAAGGCGGCACCGAGGGCTGCGTCCAGGCGCTGGAGCGCACCGGGCTGCTGCCGCGTGCCAACGTGGTGGCCGGGACCCTGAACCTGCTCGACCGCAAGCGGCTGGAGCTGGCCAGGGCACTGGCCACCGGGCCGCGGGTGCTGCTGCTGGACGAGATCGCCGGCGGCCTCACCGAGCTGGAGATCCAGTCGCTGGTCGAGACCGTCGCCGAGCTGCGGGCCGGCGGCCTGTCGATCGTGTGGATCGAGCACATCGTCCACGCGCTGCTGTCGGTGGTGGACCGCATGGTGGCGATCGACTTCGGCCGCAAGCTGATCGAGGGCGAACCGCACGCGGTCATGGCCAGCGCGGAGGTGCGCGACGTGTACCTGGGCACCGAGGAGGGCGTCTGAGTGGCCCCCCTGCTCCAGGTGGAGGGCGTGTCCGCCTTCTACGGCGACTTCCAGGCGCTGTTCGACGTCTCGCTCAGTGTCGAGGAGGGCGAGACGCTGGCGATCATCGGCGCCAACGGGGCCGGCAAGTCGACCCTGCTGCGGACCGTCTGCGGGCTGCTGCCGCGCACCACCGGGAGCATCAGCTTCGATGGGCGCGCGCTCGCGGGGGTCCTGACCCACCAGCGCATCGTCTACGGGATCGTCCTGGTTCCCGAAGGGCGGCACATCTTCCCGAGCCTGACGGTTGAGGAGAACCTGCTGGTCGGGGCGTACCGGCGGCGGCCGGGGCCATGGGACCTGGCCGCCGTCTTCGAGCTGTTCCCGCTGCTGGCGCGGCTGGCTGGGCGGGGCGGCACGCAGCTGTCGGGCGGGGAGCAGCAGGCGCTGGCGATCGGCCGCGCCCTCATGGGCAATCCCCGGCTGCTGCTGCTGGACGAGGTCTCGCTCGGCCTCGCGCCGATCGTGGTCAAGCAGCTGTACCAGGCGGTGCCGCGGATCGCCGCGAGCGGGACCACCCTGGTGCTGGTGGAGCAGGACGTCGGGCAGGCGCTGGCCGCCGCAGGGCAGGTGATCTGCCTGCTGGAGGGCCGGGTCGCGCTGGCACGCCCAGCGGCGGCGGTGACCAGGCAGGAGATCGCCGACGCCTATTTCGGGCTCCCTTCGGGGCTGCGCAACGGGCCCGGGAATGGGCACGGGATAGTCCCATGACCTGGGTCAACGACGTCGTCCAGGGGCTGCTGCTCGGGGGGCTGTACGCGCTGTTCGCCACCGGGCTGTCGCTGGTGTTCGGGGTGATGCGGCTGGTGAACCTGGCCCACGGCGACCTCTCGATCGTGGCGGCGTTCCTGGCGCTGGTGGCGGTCGACCATCTTGGTGTCAACCCGCTGGTCACCCTGGCGGTGGTGGTGCCGCTGATGTTCGTGCTGGGGTACCTGCTGCAACGGGGGTTGCTGAACTTCACCTTGCGCGGGGGCGACGCCGGCCAGGCCGTCCTGCCCTCGATCCTGGTCACCTTCGGGCTCGCGGTGGTGGTGCAGAACCTGCTGCTGGAGGTGTTCTCGGCCGACTCACGCGGGCTTGACGCCGGGAGTATCGAGAACACCAGCATCCATCTGAGCGCGCGCCTCGCGGTCGGCTGGTTCCCGCTGCTCACCCTGCTGGTCGCGGTGGGGGTGCTGGTGGGGCTGCAGCTGCTGCTGTCGCGCACCCGGCTCGGGCGCGCCTTCCGGGCGACCGCCGACGACACCGAGACCGCGCGGCTGATGGGCATCGACCACCGCCACCTGTATGCCCTCGCCACCGCGATCGCCCTGGCCACCGTGGCGGTCGCCGGGATCTTCCTCGGCATCCGCACCACTTTCACGCCGTCGCTGGGTCCTACTCGCCTGATCTTCGCCTTCGAGGCGGTGATCATCGGCGGCCTCGGTTCCCTGTGGGGCACCCTGGTCGGCGGTTTGATCCTGGGCGTGGCCCAGACCGTCGGCGCCCAGATCTCCCCCGGCTGGGGCGTCCTCGCTGGTCACCTGGTGTTCCTGGCGGTGCTCGCGTTCCGCCCGACGGGACTGCTGGGCAGGGCGGCCATAGCATGATCGGGCGCCAGAAGTGGGTGCCACGAATCGGGGCGGGTGTCGGGCTGGTCGCGCTGGTGATCCTAGCGGCGGCACCCGGGTGGGCGCTCGACAGCGTGCTGCGGACGCTGATCGGGTTCTTCACGCTGCTGGCGCTGGCGGAGATGTGGAACCTGCTGGCGGGGTACGCCGGGCTGGTGTCGATCGGCCAGCAGGCGTTCATCGGGATCGGCGCCTATGGGCTGCTGTTTTTCGCCAACAACCTGGGGCTCAACCTGTTGTTGTCGGTGCTGCTGGCGGGGCTGGTGGCCGGGGTGGTGGCGGTCCCCACGGCGGCGCTCGCGTTCCGGCTGCGGGGCGGGTACTTCGCCATTGGCACCTGGGTGATCGCGGAGGTGTACCGGCTGGTGGTGGCGAACTCCTCCCAGCTCGGCGGCGGCACCGGGGTGACGCTGACGGCGGCGGGGGCGCTCGACCGGACAACCCGGCTGTATGCCACCTACTGGCTGGCGCTTGGGTGCGGGGTTGGTGGGGTGGCCATCACCTACCTGTTGCTGCGGCGGCGACTCGGCCTGGCGCTGACCGCGATCCGGGACTCGGAGACCGCGGCGGGGTCGCTCGGGGTCAACGCGGGGCGCACCAAGCTGACGGTCTACGTGCTGGCGGCGCTGTGGTGCGGGCTGACCGGGGCGGTCATCTACCTCAACCTGCTGCGGCTGCAGCCGGACGCGACCTTCAGCGTCAACTGGACCGCGTTCATGATCTTCGCCGTGGTGATCGGCGGCGTAGGATCGGTCGAGGGGCCGATCATCGGGGCGGTGGTGTTCACGGTGCTGCAGCAGACCCTCTCCAGCCACGGCGCCTGGTACCTGGTCATCCTCGGCCTGGTCGCGATCGTGGTGACCATCTGGGCGCGGCGGGGGCTGTGGGGCCTGGTAGCTGGCCGGCTCGGGGCGAGCTTCTTCCCCACCCAGCGGCGCCTGCGGGTCCCGGCCGAGGCAGCCGCCGTGCGCCCTCCACAAGCAGAGCTGCGGGACGCCTGATGGCCCTCCCTGCCAAGCCGGCGGCCAGGCCGAGGTTCACCGACAGCGCCGAGGTGGAGGCGCGCCTGGCTGGCGCCGGCTACCTCTCCAACCCGATGATTACTGGAGTGGTGTTCCTGGCGGACCGGCTGGAGAAGCCGATCCTGGCTGAAGGGCCGGCCGGCGTCGGCAAGACCGAGCTGGCCAAGGCGCTTGCCGCCGCCACCGGCGCGCGACTGATCCGGCTGCAGTGCTACGAGGGGCTGGACGAGTCGAAGGCTCTCTACGAATGGAACTACAAGAAGCAGCTGCTGCGCATCCAGTCCGACCAGGCCCACGACAGCAGCTGGACCGACGTCGAGGCTGACATCTTCTCGGAGCCGTTCCTGCTGACCCGGCCGCTGCTGGAGGCGATTCGCGCCACCGACCCGGTGGTGCTGCTGATCGACGAGGTCGACCGGGTCGAGGTCGAGACCGAGGCACTGCTGCTGGAGGTGCTCTCCGACTTCCAGGTGTCGATCCCGGAGCTGGGCACGATCGCCGGCCGGCAGCGGCCGTTCATCGTGCTCACCTCCAACGCCACCCGGGAGCTGTCGGAGGCCCTGCGCCGCCGCTGCCTGTACCTCCACATCGACTACCCGTCGGTGGAACGCGAGCGTGAGATCGTGCGCGTGCGCGTGCCCGAGATCGGCGAGCAGCTCGCCACCCAGATCGCGCAGATGGTCCGCAGCGTGCGCCAGCTAGATCTAAAAAAGCCCCCGTCGATATCGGAGACCATCGACTGGGCACGGACCCTGTTGCACCTCGGGGCAGGCTCGCTCGACCCGGCGGTGGTGGACGACACCCTGCACCTGCTGCTCAAGCACCAGCGCGATATCCAGCGGGCCCGCGCGGAGCTGCAGAGCTCCCGGCCCCGGCCGGCTTGAAGGGCTTGAAGCGGAACCTGATGCCCGGGAGCTGGTAGAGGCGCTCGTTCCAGGGGGCGAAGTATTCCTCCAAACGGGCGCGGATCCCTGCGGGCATGTCGTCGCTGTAGCCGCCGACCTTGAAGGTGTGGGGCTGGCTGGTCCGGTGGGGGGCGAGGCCGAGGAAGGACCACGCCTTGGCCAGCTCGGCGTCGGGGTCGGCCAGCAGCGCCTCGCTGTGGCACACCAGCACCTGACTGGGTGGGAAGAGCTGGTAGAGGCGCTCCAGCTGCTCGGCGTAGCGGCCTCGGGCGAGGTAGCTATGGTGGCGCCAGGCGGGGCTGTCGAGGCCTGCCTTGATCCGTTCGGCCTCGCTGGCGAGCCGCTCGGGCTCACGTTCGATCGCCTCCTCGAAGCTGAGGTGCTCGTTGCCACGCCGGCGCTCGTACTGGTAATGCGACCAGGCGCGGTCGACCGGGTCGCGTAGCGCCGCGAGCAGCCGTGCCGCAGGGAGCGCCGCCGCAAGCCGCTCCGGCGCGAGCGGGTGGAACATGTAGTAAGGGCTGGCGTCGCCGGTGATGGCGCCGCCGTTCGTCAGCGCCAGCGGGAAGGTCGAGCGGAACCAGTTCCAGCCCCGGTCGTAGTGCACGTCGAAGTAGCGGCTCCCCTTGCGCACATTGCCACGCCGCACCTCGGGATGGCTGATCAGGTACTCGTACAGCGCGGTACTGCCGCCGCGCTTGGTCCCGATCACCACGAAGTCCGGCAGCATGCGCAGCCTGTTGGTGGCTCGTGCCGCCAAGCGGCGGGCCCCGTGCGTGGCCCGCTTCACCCGTGGCTCTGTCGTCCTGGCCATTCCGTTCCCCCGTCTGTCCCCACGGCACCCCGGTAAACGCCACCGAACTCAAGCTGAACGGCTATGAGATATGGGTGAGAAGACAACAGGACCAATGCAGAAACAGGGCAAGCAGGTCTTTTCCTTATCTTGCCTTTCTCCGATTATTGGAATTTAATCCGGCAAACGGGCAGATTGCCGGGCGAAGGGAGCCAACGATGGGTCAAGTCAGCCGCCGGCATTTCCTCCGATACACCACCACAGCCGGTGCGATCGCCGCAGCAGCCCCCACCCTGCCCGCGCTCGCCGGTGAGTCACCCGCCCTGGCCGCCACCACGGCCGGGGACGCAGCCGCAGCCTCCTTCGAGTTCGAGGAGGCGACCATCGCGCAGCTGCAGGCGGCCATGGAGGCGGGGAAGCTCACGTCGCGCCGCCTCACGGAATCGTATATCCGGCGGATTGAGCGGATCGACCTCGCCGGGATCCAGCTCAACTCGGTTATTGAGGTGAACCCGGACGCACTGGCCATCGCTCAGGCGCTCGACCAGGAGCGCCGCCAGCACGGCGCCCGCAGTCCCCTGCATGGCATCCCCATCCTGGTCAAGGACAACTACGCCACCCGTGACCGCATGGAGAGCGCCGCCGGCTCCCTGGCCCTGGTCGGGTCGAAGGTGCCCCGGGACGCCTTCGTGGTGCGGCAGCTCCGCGCGGCGGGCGCGGTGATCCTGGGCAAGGCGAACCTGTCGGAGTGGGCCAACTTCCGCTCGCTGCAGTCGTCGAGCGGCTGGAGCGGCCGCGCCGGCCAGTGCCTCAACCCCTATGTCCTGGACCACAACCCGTGCGGGTCCAGCTCCGGGTCGGGTATCGCGGCCTCGGCCAACCTCGCCACCGGGACGCTCGGCACCGAGACCGACGGGTCGATCGTCTGCCCGTCGGCGACCTGCGGCATCGTCGGCATCAAGCCGACCCTCGGGCTCACCAGCCGTGGCGGGGTCGTGCCGCTGGCCCATAGCCAGGACGTCACCGGCCCGATGTGCCGCACCGTGGCCGACGCCGCCACCGTGCTCGGCGGCATGACCGGCGTGGATCCGCGCGACCCGGCCAGCGCCGCCAGCCGCGGGCATGCCTTCACCGATTACCGCCGCTTCCTCGACCCGAACGGCCTGCGCGGCGCCCGCATCGGCGTGTGGCGCGAGGGCGTGTTCGGCGTCACGCCAGAGGGCGACGCGGTCGCCGAGGCCGCCATCAGCCAGCTCAGCAAGCTGGGCGCCACCGTCGTCGACCCGGCCGACATCCCCAACGTGGCCGACATCGGCAACCCCGAGTTCACCGTGCTGCTGTTCGAGTTCAAAGCGGATATCGCCAAGTACCTGTCAGAGCTGTCCAACACCTCGATGCGCACGCTGGCCGACCTGATCGCCTTTGACGACGCCCACGCCGCCGAGGAAATGCAATGGTTCGGCCAGGAGATCTTCGATCTGGCCGAGGCCACCACCAACCTCTCCGATCCCGTCTACAAGCAGGCCCTGGCCACCTCCAAGCGCCTCGCGCAGGACGGCATCAACAGCACCCTGGCCAAGTTCGACCTGGACGCGATCGTGAGCCTGACTGGCGGCCCCTCGTGGACCACCGATCTGGTCAACGGCGACCACTTCCTCACCGCCAGCTCGACACCGGCGGCGGTGGCCGGCTACCCGAGCATCACCGTACCCGCCGGGTTCTCGTTCGAGCTGCCGGTCGGCATCAGCTTCATCGGCCCGCAGTGGGGCGAGCCGGCCCTCATCAAGCTGGCCTACAGCTTCGAGCAGGGCACGAAGGCCCGGCGCGTGCCGAAGTTCCTGCCGACCTTCGCCACCAGGGACTTTGTTCCGCGGGACACTGGCACCTCCGCCGGAACCTCCAGCTCCGGTCGCAGCGACCCGGCGACCACCACGGCCGCGAGCAACGCTCCCCTCGTCAGCAGCGGGAAGAACAAGGGCGGGAAGACGAAAGGGAAGAACAAGGGCGCGCCGCCCAGCAAGAACCCACTGGCCGGCCTGTTGTAAAGTACCGCCCGGTAAGTTGACGCCTTCGGGCGCCGAGACCCGCAGCCCCGGGCGGGAGAGACGGTGTGAACGAGCAAGACCTGGAACATCCGTTCCTCGATACGAGCCGGCCGCACCCGGCACGGATGTATGACTACTTCCTGGGCGGCAAGGACAACTTTCCCGCCGACCGCGAGGCCGGCGACGAGGTCCTTGCCGCTTGGCCGGAGGTGCGCGACGGGGTCCAGGAGAACCGGGCGTTCCTGCAGCGAGTGGTCCGCTTCCTCGCCCGGGAGGCCGGGATCCGCCAGTTCATCGACATCGGCACCGGCATCCCGGCCCAGGGCACCGTCCACGAGGTCGCCCAGGCGATCACGCCCGACGTGCGCGTGGTCTACGTCGACAACGACCCGATCGTGCACGTGCACGCCAACGCGCTGCTGGCCGGCGACACTACCAGCATCATCCTGGCGGACCTCCGCGAACCAGATACGATCCTTGATCACCCCACCGTGCGGGAGGCGATCGACCTCACCCAGCCGTTCGCGGTCCTGCTGGTGGCCATCCTGCACTTCATCGCCGACGAGGAGGACCCGGCCGGGATCGTGGCGCGGTTCCGGGACGCGATGAGCCCGGGGAGCTTCCTCGCCATCTCCCATGTGACGGCGGACTTCAGCCCGGAAACGACGACGCGGGCGGCACGGGTCTACGATCGCGCGGCGGCTCGCCTGGTACCGCGCAGCGGCACCGAGATCGCCCGCTTCTTCGACGGTCTCGACCTGGTAGACCCGGGCCTGGTGCCGATCCAGCAGTGGCGCCCGGAGGGCGAGCCGGCGAAGCTCAAGGGCGGCATGTACGGCGGTATCGGCCGCAAACCCCTGGCTCGGGGCTGAGCCGCAGCCGCCCCAGAGATCCGACCTTTTCTGGCGCATAGGAGGCTGTGGTTCGTGAGCGAACGCGAAGGCGAACGCGAAGGCGAACGCGAATTCGACGGGCTGGCCGCGCTGGTGACCGGTGCTGGGTCCGGCATCGGCCTGGCGACCGCGCTGCTGCTCAGCAAGCGGGGGGCGCAGGTCGCGGCGGTGGACCTCGACCCGTCCGGGGCGCCCGAGCCGCTGCTGTGCCTGCGCGGCGACGTGACCGACGAGGGCTCGGTCGCGGCGGCGGTGACAGCGGCTGCGGAGCGGTTCGGAGGGCTTGACGTCCTGGTCAACAACGCCGGCATCGGCGCGCAGGGCACCGTCGAGGCCAACCCGCTGGAGGAGTGGCGGCACGTCCTGGACGTCAACGTGCTCGGCATCGTGCGGGTCACCAGGGCGGCCCTGCCGCACCTGCGGCGCTCGCCGCAGGCGGCGGTGGTGAACACCTGCTCGATCGCGGCCGTCGCAGGCCTGCCCGAGCGGGCGCTGTATTCGGCCAGCAAGGGCGCGGTGCAGGCGCTGACTCTGGCGATGGCCGCCGACCACGCCCGCGAGGGGATCCGCGTCAACTGCGTCAACCCGGGAACGGTGGACACCCCCTGGGTCGCGAGGCTTCTGGACACGGCATCCGACCCCGAGGCGGAGCGGGCAGCACTGCAGGCCCGCCAGCCGATCGGCCGGCTGGTCAGCAGTGCCGAGGTCGCCCACGCCATCGCCTACCTGGCCAGCCCGCTTGCCGCCGCTACCACCGGGACCGTCCTCGCCGTCGACGGCGGCATGGCCGGGCTGCGGCTGCGTCCGTAGGGAGCGCGACACCCTCCTTCGCGTCTTCGCGCAAACATCCGATCACCTCTAGACATTGGATGTTTCTGGAGCTACGGTTGAGGCCCTCCGGACAGCCCGACCGGACAACGGAGCCCCTCCGGCTGTGGTGAGCCGGCGTGAGAGGAGGGCTGGGATGAGCAGCCGCAACCGTCGCTTCCGCGGGTGGGTCGCGTGCATCGCGGGGTTGTCACTGTTGGCCGCCGCCTGCTCTGGCGGCAAGGCAAAGACGCAAGCCACCGGCGCGCAGAAGTATGCCGGCGTCTCGGTCAACGTGCTGACGTTCACCGGGCCGCAGATCGCCGAGCCGCTGCAGCGGCGCGCCCCCGACTTCCAGCGGCTCACCGGCGCCAAGGTCAACGTGGTGACGGTCCCCTTCAGCGACCTCTACAACAAGATCCTCACCGACCTGGCGACCGGCACCAACAGCTACGATGCCTTCGTCTTCGACCCGCAGTGGATGGGCGACTTCGTCCCGCCCGGCTACCTGGAGGACCTCGGCAGCCGCGTCCAGGGCGACCAGGGGATCCAGTGGAACGACATCGCCCCGTTCTTCCGGAACTTCAGCGCCTCCTTCCAGGGCCACACCTATACGATCCCGTTGGACGGCGACCTCCAGATGGTCTACTACCGCAGCGACCTGCTGAAGAAGGACGGGCTGCAGCCGCCGGCCACCTGGGACGACTACCTGTCGATCGCCAAGCGCTACAACGGCAAGGACCTGAACGGCGACGGCAAGGCCGACTACGGCTCCTGCATCGCCAAGAAGCGCTCTGCCCAGTCGTACTGGATGTTCCTGTCGATCGCCGGCTCGTTCCTGCAGACCCAGGGCACCAGCCAGGGCGCGTTCTTCGACGTCGACACCATGAAGCCGCTGGTCAACAACGCGGCGTTCGCGCAGGCGCTGGATATCTACAAGCAGACCACCCAGTCCGCGCCGCCGGGCGAGCTGAACATGGACGTCGGCGACACCCGCGGGCTGTTCACCTCGGGCCGCTGCGCTCTGTCGATCGACTGGGGCGACATCGGCACCCTCGCCATCGACCCCAAGACCTCGACCGTGCAGGACAAGGTCGGCGCGGTGGTCATCCCCGGGACCCGTCAGGTGCTCGACCGCAGCACCGGCCAGCTGGTCGACTGCAACGCCACCACCTGCCCGCACGCGGTCAACGGGGTCAACCACGCGCCGTTCGCCGCCTACGGCGGCTGGTCGGGTGCGATCAACGCCGCAGCCAAGGCGAAGGTCAAGAACGCCGCCTTCGATTTCCTCTCGTATATGAGCGCGCCCGCGCAATCGAACGTCGACGTGACCCTCGGCAAGACTGGCTTCAACCCCTACCGGACCTCGCAGTTCAGCAACCTCGACCTGTGGCAGAAGGCGGGCATGAGCCAGAGCGCCGCGCAGAACTACCTCGGCGGCATCCGCGACAGCCTGCAGAGCCCGAACATGATGCTCGACCTGCGGGTGCCCAAGTCGTCGCAGTACGAGGGCGTGGTGCTCGACACTGCCCTGGCGCAGTTCCTGGCCGGCGAGATCACGCGCGACGGCGCGCAGCAGCAGATCAACGCGGGCTGGGAGAAGCTCACCAACGACACGGGACGCGACAAGCAGAAACAGGCCTACGCGGCGAGCCTGAACATCCAGCGGTAACGGTAACGGCATGCAAGTTGGACGGCTGACCAGAACCAGAACCCAGACCCGAGGCCGCCTCGCCGCTGCTGCCAGGCGAGGCGGCCTCGCGGAACGAACCAAATCTACAGTCGTGCGGCGGGCGCCGCTCGGGCCGGCCTTCGGGGTCCGGCAGGCCTTCATCTGGCCAGCGTTGCTGGTGATCCTGTTCGTCTCGGTCTTCCCGCTGTTCGCCTCGCTGTACATCAGCCTGTCCCGGCTGGAGCTGGTGCGGGGCGGCTTCAGCTTCAAGTTCATCGGGCTGGAGAACTTCCGCGACCTGCTCACCGGCGACGAGCGCAGCCACTTCCTGGGGGTGACACGCCCGCTGACGCCGCTGGGGTGGCTGTTGCTGATCGCGGGCCTGGCGCTGCTGGGCTGGGGACTGCTGCGTGCCTGGCGTGGCGGCGTCACCCTGGTCGGGCTCGCCTTCCGGGTGCTCGGCGCGACCCTCGGCGGCCTCGCCCTGTGGCTGGTATCACATACGATCCTCAGCCACGGCGGGCGGCCAGGCACGGTCGTGGTGACGCTGGTCTACGTCTTCACCGGCGTCACAGCGCAGTTCCTGCTCGGACTCGGGCTCGCGCACCTGCTGACGCAGGGGCTGTTCGGGCAACGCTTCTTCCGGGTGGTCTTCCTGCTGCCGATGATGATCACGCCGGTGGGTGTCGCCTATATGTTCCGCATGCTCACCGACACCGGCAAAGGCCCGCTGCAGCCGTTATGGGCGGCCTTCGGGCTCACCAACTTCTCCTGGGTGAACAGCCCATGGGGGGCGAGGATCGCGGTGATGCTCGGCGACGTCTGGCAGTGGACCCCGTTCATGTTCATCGTCCTGCTGGCCGCGCTCGAGAGCCAGGACTTCGAGACCCTCGAGGCAGCCATGGTGGACGGTGCCAACCGCTGGCAGGCCTTCCGGCACGTCACCCTGCCATCGATCCTGCCGGTGTGCCTGACGGTGGTGCTGATCCGGCTGATCGAGGCCTTCAAGGTCATCGACCTGCCCAACGTGCTCACCAACGGCGGCCCCGGGACCGCCACCGAGTCGCTCAGCCTCCACGCCTACGTCCGCTGGCGCACCCTGGACCTGGGCCAGTCGGCGGCGGTCGCCTACTCCCTGCTGTTCATCGTGACCCTCGTCGCGGTCGCCTACGTGAGCCTCCTGCGGCGCCGCTTCGCGGAGGAGTGAGGAGGCTGCCATGAGCGTGTCGATCCGTCGTCCGCTGCTGCGTCGCCCATTGCGGCGCCCATTGCGGCGCCGCTCGGTCAGGGACCTGTCCCCGGCGGGCAAGCTGATCGCCTATACGATCCTCGGGGCGTGGGGGCTGGTGGTGCTGTTCCCGCTGTACTGGCTGGTGATCACCTCGTTCAAGCTGCCGATCCAGGTCGACAAGGGGCCGTACTACCTGCCGTTCGTGGACTTCAAGCCGCATCTGGACGCCTGGCACTACATCTTCTTCGACCTCCGCAGCGACACCATGCGGCCGTATATGAACTCGGTGGTCGTCGGGTTTGGCAGCTCGGTGCTGGCGATGGTGCTCGGCGCGGCCGCCGCCTACGCGCTGATCCGCTTCCCCTACCGGCCGCGCATCGGGGTGGTGGCCCTGGTGGCGGGCGCCCTGGCGTTCGTGGCCGTGGCCATCGGGTTCGGCGTGCCGCCACTGCTGGCGGTGGTGGCCGCCGCTGGCGCCGGCGCCCTGCTGCTGGTCGCGATCGGCCGGCGCTTCCGCCGCACCCTGTCCAACACCGACATCGCCTTCTGGATGATCTCCCAGCGGATCCTGCCGCCGGTCGCGGTGGTCATCCCGATCTATGTGCTGTTCCAGCACCTGCACCTGCTCGACACCAGGATCGCGCTGATCATCACCTACGCGGCCACCAACCTCCCGATCGTGGTGTGGCTGATGCGCGACTACTTCAACCGGCTCCCCTGGGAGCTGGAGGAGGCCGCCGTGGTCGACGGGGCCTCGACCTTCCGCGTCTTCCGCTCGATCACCCTGCCGCTGTCCGCCCCTGGTCTGGTGGCGACCTTCCTGATCGTGTTCGTGTTCGCCTGGAACGAGTACCTGCTGGCGCTGTTCCTGTCGAGCGCGAACGCCCAGACCATGCCCCTGACCGTGGCCGCCCAGAACGCCACCCGGGGCCCGCAGTGGTGGTACATGTCCGTGCTGATCCAGATCATGATCCTTCCGGTCATCGCGCTGGCGATCGGGCTCGAGCGGGTCATCTCCCGCGGCCTGCTGGTCGGCGCGGTCAAGGGCTGAGGGTCGCGCGCCGACGTGGTCACCATGCGCGAGTCACTGCCTGAGGTCGTCATCACCGGCTTCGACACCGTTGACGTGCGCTTCCCCACCTCCCTGCGCCTCGACGGCTCCGACGCGATGAACCTGGCGCCCGACTACTCGGCAGCGTATGTGATCCTGCATACCAGCGACCCCGACCTGGAAGGACATGGCTTCAGCTTCACGATCGGGCGAGGCACCGAGATCTGCGTGCAGGCGATCCGCGCCATCGCCCCGATGGTCGTGGGTGAGAAGGCTGAGGAGCTGTTCGCCGACATGGGCGCGCTGTGGCGCCGCCTGGTCGGCGACAGCCAGCTCCGCTGGCTCGGTCCCGAGAAAGGCGTCATCCACCTGGCCACCGCCGCCGTGGTCAACGCCGCGTGGGACCTCTATGCCAAGGCGGCCGGCAAGCCCCTGTGGAAGCTGCTCGCCGACCTGCCGCCGGAGGAGATCGTCGCGCTCGCCGATTTCCGCTACCTCACCGACGCGCTCACCCCCGCCGAGGCGCTGCAGCTCCTGCGGACCAACGAGGCCACCAAGGCGGAGCGGGAGGCGCACCTGCGCGCCGAGGGCCTGCCCGCGTACTCCACCTCGGCCGGCTGGCTCGGCTACGACGACGGCAAGCTCCGTCGCCTCTGTCAGGAGGCGGTCGATGCCGGTTTCACCACCGTGAAACTCAAGGTCGGCGCAAACTTCGACCAGGACAGGCGCCGCCTGGCCATCGCCCGCGAGGCGCTGGGCCCCGAGCGCAACCTGGCCGTCGATGCCAACCAGGTCTGGAACGTCCCCGAAGCCATCGAATGGGTCAACCAGATGCGCGCCTTCGACCTCTTCTGGGTCGAGGAGCCGACCAGCCCCGACGACATCCTCGGCCACGCCGCCATCGCCAAGGCCATCGCTCCGGTCAGGGTCGCCACCGGTGAGCACGTCCACAACCGCGTCATGTTCAAGCAGCTGTTCCAGGCTGGAGCGCTGTCAGTCTGCCAGCTCGACGCCTGCCGCCTCGCCGGTGTCAACGAGGCGGTCGCGGTCCTGCTCCTCGCTGCCAAGTTCGGCGTTCCCGTCTGCCCCCATGCCGGCGGTGTCGGCCTCTGCGAACTGGTAGTCCACCTCGCCGCCTTCGACTACCTCGCGGTCAGCGCCTCGCTCGACAACCGCATGATCGAATACGTCGATCACCTGCATGAACATTTCACCGAGCCGGTCGTGGTGGAGTCCGCCCGCTACCGCCTCCCCCAGCTCCCGGGCTATGCCTCGATGACCGGGGCGACGCTGGCCGCCTACCGCTTCCCGGATGGCCCAAGGTGGAGGCCTCAATAGCCTGTTCGCAGCAGGAACCCCGAAGCAGGAGCCCCGAAGCGGAAAACCCGAGCCCGCCGGAGCGGGCTCGGGGCTGGGGGAGGGGTGCTGGGTTAGCCGAGCCTGACGGCAGCCTCGATCTCGATGTCGTCGCGGACCTTCAGGGCGCCCATGAAAGCGCGGAACGGCTTGATGCCCCAAAGGCTCTGCTGCACGGTCGCGGTCGCGACGACCATGCCGTCGCGGGCCTGGATGGCGAGCCGTAGCGGCTGGGTGATCCCCAGCAGGGTGAACTGACCGTCGGCCGTGGCGCTGGCGCCCGAGATCTGGACCGAGTTGGACACGTAGGAGACCAGCGGATGGTATTCGGCCCCAAGCAGTTCGGCCATGGTCTCCTGGATGTCCCGCACGTCCTTGTCGGTAAGCGGCTTGGCGCCATGGAGGCCCTCGCGGACCGTCAGGGAGCGCACGTCCACCTCGACGGCGATGTGTGGCTGACCGCTTTCCGGGATGGTGACGGCACCCCGCCAGTTGGTCGCCTCGATGACGAGGTCATGCCCGACCATGGAGGCGACACCCTCACGGAAGGTGCGGATCAGCAGGCGCCCGTTTTGCGGGCCGATCTGGTACGTCCCGGCATTGTTCATGGCGCCGGATACTACTTCTATGTAACGATTTTGCCAAATTCACATAACGTGACAGCCACTCACACTCCGCGTTCGATTGCTTTGTATCGGATTATTCCTGGGTGAGGGCGCGGCGAAACCACGTCTCCGTGGTGAGGACGTGGGTGATGGCGGCGGCCTGCGCCAGGTTGGGGTCGCCGGCGCGGAGGGCGGCGTAGATGTCCTCGTGCTGGGCAACGGTCTGCTCGGCGACCTGGCCGTCGATGAGGCCGCGCCAGATCCGCGCGCGAAGGGTCTTGCTGGAAAGGCCGTTCAGCATCGAGGCGAGGGTCTGGTTGCCGGCGGCGGCGGCCACGCGGTTGTGGAACTCGGCGTCGTGGACCACGAGCTGCTCCAGGCCGTCCGCCTCGCGCATGCGCTGCAGGACCTGTTCGAGCGTGCAGAGGGCATCCTGGTCGATCCGGGTGGCGGCCAGCGCGGCCGCGGCGGGCTCCAGGTAGCGGCGTACCTCCAGGACCTCCAGCCAGGTCTCGTCCTGCATCAGCTCCACCGCGAAGCCGATGCCCTCCAGCAGCAGGTCGGGCTTGAGGCTGGTGACGTAGGTGCCGTCGCCCCGGCGCACGTCCAGGACCCGGGCGGTGACCAGTGCCCGCACGGCCTCCCGCGCGGTGTTGCGCGACAAGCCAAGCAGGGCGGCCAGCTCATGCTCTGGCGGCAGCCGCGAACCAGGCACCAACTCGCCCGACACGATCAGCTCACGGATCTTGGCGATGGCGCTCTCGGTCCTCGGTGCGGCCACAGCGCTCCTTGCCTGGCTTGTGGGTGCGCCCATCAGGGGCATGCAGACATCCGATGTCTAGCATAGCTGCTTTCGGCGGTGCGATGATGGTTGCTTGTATTGGGAGGCGAGCCATGCCCGGAGCCATGCCCACGACACGACGCCAGCGGTTCTACGCGCTGTCCTGCCGGATGAGGCTGCGCCCTGGGGAGATCGACCCGACGCCCGCCGAGCTCATCGCCCTCGCCGTGGGCGAAGGCGGCCAGCTGCCGCGGGGTCGCGCCCGGGCGCTCGACCTCGGCTGCGGCAGCGGCAAGCACGCCGTCGCGGTGGCACAGCGGGGCTGGCAGGTGGTCGGGGTCGACTTCGTCCCGAAAGCGCTGGAGGAGGCGCGGGCACGAGCCACCGCCGCGCAGGTCGAAACCCGCTTCGTGGAGGGCGACGTGACCCGGCTCGACAGCGACCAGCTCGGCGGGCTGTTCGATTTGGTCTACGACGTGAAATGCCTCCACGGCCTGCCAGTGACCGAGCGTGCCTCGTACGCCAACGCCGTCCGCCGCCTGTGCCGGCCCGGCGGCTTCTACGCCCTGTTCGCGCTGGAGCCCTCCCGTCTCCGCCGCCTGCTGGGCGCGCCGTTCGGCCTGTCAGGTGCCGAGGTGGAGGAGCTGTTCGGCGACGGCTTCGCCACGGTGAGCAGCCACCCGGCTGCGCGGGGTCTCTGGTCGCCTGCCTACTACTGCCTGCGGCGACAACCCGAGAGCGCCTGAACGACGCTTCGCCGATCCTATAGCTTCTCCGACAGCCGCTGGCTCGCCTGGTCCGCTTCCACGCAGGGGTCGACACCAGCGCCGGGACCTGTCGCCCTGGCCGGATCGACCGGGCGGGGCGCGGGGGCGGCCGCCTCCAGCTCCAGCAGGTCGCTCGGGTTGCGGGCGGTCATGGTGACGACCTCCGCCTCGCTGAGGCCCCTCTCGAAGACGGTCTGGGCGAAGACGCGCAGCGCCTCGGACGGGAGCGGGTTGTGCCGTTGGCCGGTATCCGAGACTAGCAGGCAGCGGGTGGCGCCGACCCGCTGCACCGCGGCGACGATCTTGGCGGGCGCCGCGTACTGCCAGGCGGGCGAGATGGTGCAGTAGCCGAACTCGGGCATGGCGCCGAGGCGGACCAGCTCCTCCAGGGTGTCGAGGTCGAGGTTGGGCACCTTGAAGAACGGGTGGGTGACCACGATCTTGTCGACGCCCACGTCGCGCGCCTCCCGCACCAGGGCCACGATCTCGGCCGGGGACAGGTGGCAGGTCCCGAGGATGGCCCGGTGCTCGGCGACCAGCGCCAGGACCTCCTTGACCTCCGGCCGCAGCCTGCCTTCGTGGTCGGTGACCCAGATCCCCTCGTCGGCCCGGAGGCCGCCCTGCTGGGACTCGTAGCCGCCGGTGCCACCGTGGACCTGGGCGTGGTAGCCGGCGTCCACTGTCGGCATCCACACCTCCTTGCCGCCGAGCCGCAGGGCCGCCTCGACCGCGGCGGGGTTGATGCCGCCGACGTAGGAGTTCAGCACCACCCCGCCGAACACCCGGATGCCGGGCACCATCCGCTGGACCAGGTAGGCGCGGGACACGGTGCTCTCGTGGTGGCACTTCAGCACCAGCGCCTTCAGGCCGGCGTCGCGCGCAGCCAGCGCGATGTCCAGGTCGTCGGCAAGCCGCGGGAACAGGTCCGGGTAGGGGTGGCAGTGCAGGTCAACGGCGCCGTCGAGGGAGATCAGCGGTCCACCATACGGGCTCTCGGCCATGGTCAGCTCCTCCGCTCGGTCTTGATCTCGGGATCGGGATCGGCGCTGCTGGCGACGATGCGCCGGTAGGCGTCTGGGTCGGTGGCGCCCTCGGTGCAGAGCAGCAGGACGCGGCTGTCAGGCCCCACACCAAGGGCTCGCCGCGCCTCCTCGCCGACCCCGGCCCCGGTCGCGTCGGTCAGCTCTGCCAGACCGGCGAGCGCCGCCGCGCCGGTCTCCCCCGCGACGATGCCGGCTGCGGCAAGGTCGCGCATGGCCTGACGGGCCCGCTCGTCGCCGACCGCCACCACCGCAGCAAGGCCCTCCCGCAGGACTGGCCAGGCTACCGGCGAGGGCGTACCGCAGTTGAGCCCCGCCATGATCGAGTCGTGCGGCCCAGCAACGGTGACCAGGCGCCCAGCCTCGATCGAGCGCAGCACGCAGGCGGCGCGCAGCGGCTCGACGCCGACCAGACGGGGCCGCCGGGCCGGATCCAGCTCCCGACGCCACCAGTGCCGCACCGCGGCGGCCGCGAGGGCGCCCACTCCCACAGGGATCATCACCATGTCAGGCACCGTCGCGGCGAGCTGCTCGGCGAGTTGCTCGTCGGTCTCCCAGAAGATCGTGGCATAGCCTTCGGCCACCCAGGCGGCGATCTGATCGTCCGGGGACTGGGCGGTGTCCTGGATCAGCAGGCGATGCTCGTCCGCGGAGGCGGTGGCGGTGGCGACCGCGTCGTCGTAGGTCCCGTCAACCACGGTGACGCGCGCCCCCTCGCTCGCAATCGCGGTGATGCGCGCGGCGGCGGTGCCGATCGGCACATAGATCTCGGCGTCGAACCCGAGCAGGGCGGCCATGCGGGCGACGGCGCGGCCGTGGTTGCCGTCGGTGGCGGCCGTCAGCGTCAGGTGGCCCAGCGGCCGGAGTCGCTCCCGCAGCTTAGCCAGGTTCGCCCAGGGCGCTGGCTGGTCCAGGCGTTCCAGGCCGCCGAGACGTGCGGCCACCGTCCTGTAGGTCGCCCAGCTCGCGCCGAGCATCTTGAAGGCGGGCAGGCCGAGGCGGGTGGACTCGTCCTTGACCCAGACCCGGCCGACGCCGCATGCCCCCGCGAGCGCGGGCACCTCCCGCAGCGGCGTGACCGCGTAGCCGGGCAGCCGCCGGTGCAGTGCGAGTGGCGCCCGCGACGGCGGCGGCAGCAGCCCCGGCCCCGCCGGCACCTCGCGCGGCGCCGACACCGGGTTGAGGACCAGCTGGCGGGTCAACCGGTCGTGGGTCACCGCGTCAGCCCTCCACCTGTATCCATACCAAGCGCGTCGAGGGCGTCGAGGAGCCGTTCCGGGGTAATGGGGAGCTGGGTGACGCGGGCGCCGGTGGCTGCGGCGACGGCGTTGGCGAGCGCGGCGGCGGCGTTGGCGATGGGCGGCTCGCCGATCCCGCGGGCGCCGAACGGGCCTTTGCCCTCGCCGCTTTCGATGATGACCACGCGCACGTCGGGCAGGTCGACCGCGTTCGGCATGAGGTAGTTGGCCAGTAGCGTGGAGGTGGCGTTGCCGTCGGCCAGGACGATCTCCTCACCGAGCGCGTAGCCGATGCCCTGGTAGGCGCCGCCCTGGATCTGGCCTTCGACGCGGAGGGGGTTGATCGCCCGGCCGACGTCGTGCGCGGCGGCGTAGTTCAGGACGCGGGTCTCGCCGGTCTCCAGGTCGACCTCGACCTCGGCGGCGTGGGCGCCGAAGGTGTAGTCGGGGAAGCTGGCGCCCTGGCCGCTGACCGGATCGAAGCTGCCGGTCGGGGCGTACCAGGTGCCGAGGTGCGAGGTCGGCACCCCGCGCTGGTGGCAGGCGGCGACCAGCTCAGCCAGGTGAAGGCTCCGCCCGCCGCCGTCACCCTGCTGTCTGACCATGCCGTTCTCGAAGATCAGATCGTCCTCGCCGGCGCCGAGCAGCGCGGCGGCGACCGGCAGCAGGCGGGCACGCAGCTCGCGGGCGGCGGCCAGTGCGGCGTTGCCCGACATGTAGAGCTGGCGGGTGGCGAAGGTCCCGCCAGCTGGCGGGGTCAGTGCGGTGTCGCCGATATGCACGCCGATCTCGTCGAGTGGCACGCCGAGGATCTCAGATACGATCTGCGCCAGGGAGGCGGCCTGACCGCCGCCGAGGTCGGTGACGCCGCTGCGGAGCTGCAGGCTGCCGTCGGCCTCCAGGCTGAGCCAGCAGGCCGCACGGTCGTTGAACCAGACGGTGCGGCCGTAGGGCTGCAGGTTTGCGGCGACCCCGCGGCCGACCCGCCGGCCCGGCCCGCTCGGCCGCACCGGCTCGCCGAGGGCGTCAAGCGCCCGCTGCAGGCACTCCCCCACCGCCACCGCGGTGCCGAGCCGCTCACCGGTCGGGAGCGGGTCGCCTTTCGCGAGGAAGTTGCGCTCCCGCACCGCGACCGGGTCCAGGCCGAGCGCCGCCGCGACCCGGTCCAGCTGCTGCTCGTAGCCGAACGTCACCTGCATCGCGCCGAAGCCGCGGAAGGCGCTGGTCGGCGGGGTGTTGGTGAACACCGCGCGGGTCCGGTGGCGGACCGTTGGCACGCGGTAAGGGCCGGAGGCGCAGACGCAGGCGGCGAACAGCACCCGAGCGCTGAGGTACGGGTAGGCGCCGGCGTCGCCGACGATGTCGACGTCCTGGGCGACGATGGTGCCGTCGCGCCGGACGCCGGTGCGGTATCGCATCACAAATGGGTGGCGCTTGGTGGTGGCCAGCAGCGACTCCTGGCGTTCGAAGACCAGCTTGACCGGCCGGCGGGTATGCCATACCAGCAGGGCCAGGTATGGCTCGACGGTCATGTCCTCCTTGCCGCCGAAGCCGCCGCCCATGTAGCTGGAGATGACGCGGACCTGGTTGGCGGGAAGGCCGAGGATCGCGGCGACGGTGGCAGCGTGCTCGATCACCTGGGTGGAGACGCGCAGGGTGATGACGCCACCGGTGTCGACCCAGCCGACCCCGGCCTCGGGCTCCAGGTAGGCGTGCTCGACCCGCTGGGTGCGGTAGGCGCCCTCCACCACCAGGTCGGCCGCGGCCATGGCGGCGTCCAGGTCCAGATCGGAGTCCGCGTCGCCGCTGGCGATGGTCCAGGTGACCAGCACGTTGCCGTCGTCGTGGACCAGCGGCGCGCCCGGCTCCAGGGCGGCCTCCGCGTCGAACACGCCCGGCAGGTCTTCATATTCGATTTCGATCAGCTCGGCCGCCTCCTCGGCGACCTGCGGCGAGACGGCGGCGATGAGCGCCACCGGCTCGCCCTGGTAGCGGACCCGGTCGGCGGCGAGCACCGGCATGGCGACCGCCAGCTCGCCGAGGCCGCCGCTGGCGCGCTCCACCACCTGGTTCCAGGGCACGTCGGCGGCGGTCAGCACCGCAATCACGCCGGGCAGCGCCCGCGCCGCCGCCACCTCTAGGGCAGCGATGCGGGCACAGGGCACCTGGGCGCGCACCACCTTGCCGTGCAGCATGCCGGGGAGCTGCCAGTCGGCCGCGTACAGCAGCGACCCGGCGACCTTGTCGGCGAAGTCGTGGTGTGCCGGGGAGCGCCCCACGATCCGGTAGGGCGCCTGGGTCGGAGTGACCGTCTCACTCATCGCTGTGTCCGCGGCAGTCCTCGATCGCATCCAGGATCTTGCTGTACCCGGTGCAGCGGCACAGGTTGCCGCACAGCTCCCGACGGATCCGCTCGCGGCTCGGCTGGGGTTCGCGCTGCAGCAGCGCCCAGGCGGTGAGCAGCATCCCCGGGGTGCAGAAGCCGCACTGGGCAGCCCCGTGACGCAGGAAGCTCGCCTGCAGCGCGTGCGGCTCCCCGTCCCCGCCGGCGGCGAGCCCGCGGACGGTCAGCAGCGAGCACCCGTCAACCTGCACCGCGAACAGCAGGCAGGCACTGGCCGGGACGCCGTCCAGCAGGACTGTGCAGGTCCCGCACACCCCTTCGCCGCACCCGTAGCGGACCTCGTGGTAGCCGGCGTCCCTCAGCACCTCCAGGAGGCTCTCGTAGGGGAACACCCATAGTTCCCGGGCCTCGCCGTTGACGCTGAAGCCGATCCGCTGCTTGTCCGCGCTCACCGGCGGCCCTCCCCCTCCGTGCCGGCGTCGCGTGCCCGTGCGGCTGCCTCGGTGAGGGCGCGGCGGGTGAGGACCGCAGCGACCCGGCGCCGGTACGCGCCGGAGGCGTGGACGTCGTCCTCTGGGTGGAGGGTCGCGGCCATCTGTTCGGCGACGTGGGTGAGCAGCGGCTCGGCTGGCGCCTCGCCGAGCAGGCCAGCGAGCAGCTCCGCCGAGGCCACGACCGGGCGTTCGGCCACGCCACCAAGGGTGAACGAGACGGCGGTGACCGCGCCGCGCCGGTCCAGTTCCACCAGAGATGCCACGCCGATCACCATCCAGTCGGAGGTGCGGCGGGTCAACTCCAGGAACGACCAGCCCTGCCGCGGGCGCAGCGCCGGCACCCGCACCTCGGTGATGACCTCGCCGGGACCCAGGGCGGTGGTCAGATACGAAATCAGCAGCTCGCCCACGGACAGGTCCCGGGACCCCTCCGGGCCGAGCGCGGTGACCTCGGCGCCGAGCGCGACCGCGACCAGGGGCAGCTCGCCGGCCGGGTCGGCGTGGGCGAGGCTGCCGCCGATGGTGCCGCGCGTCCTGGTGCGGACGTTGCCGATGCGGCTGGCGGCCTCGGCCAGGATCGGGCAGCGCCGCCGCACCAGCTCGCTGGACTCGAGCACCCGGTGCCTGGTGAGTGCCGGCAGGTGCAGCACGCCGTCCACCTCGAAGACCGGTCCGGCACCGACCGGGTTGAGGTCGATCAGCCACTCGGGGCGGGCGACCCGCAGGTTCAGCATCGGCACCAGGCTCTGCCCGCCGGCCAGCAGCTTGGCGTCCTCGCCGTGCTCGCCGAGCGCCGCCACCGCCTCCTCGAAGGACCCGGCAGGCTGGTAGCGGAACGGCGGCGCGACCACAGCAGCTACCCGCCAATCGTGGCGGCGAGCAGCTCCAGTACCGCCGCGATGGCCGCCTGGTTGCTGGTCACCACCGGGACCTCGAAGCGCCGCTGCAGCTCGGGCAGGGCCGCTACCGCCGGGAAGTTGGTGCACGAGACGAAGACCGCCTCGATGGGAACG
>WNFX01000251.1_pt1 | contig 48804 bp, 45 predicted proteins | sample 5400111 | NCBI WGS metagenome assembly WNFX01 (sample SAMN13153363, study PRJNA577476) | soil metagenome | isolation source: 40 cm soil or saprolite under grassland replicate 1 | place: USA:California | collected 2016-06-15
AGATTTGCTTTAATTTTCTTCCGTATCTTTGGCGTGCTCTGGTTCTGGTGCCGGTTCTGGTGCCGGTTCTGGTGCCGGTTCTGGTGCCGGTTCTGGTGCCGGTTCTGGTGCCGGTTCTGGTTCCGGTTCTGGTTCCGGTTCTGGTTCCGGTTCTGGTTCCACGTCACCTGGCTCTTCAGGCTCCGGTTCAACTTGGCCCATTTGCACATACAAATCTTTTTCTGACATGATCTTCTAAATTCTACAATATATTTATGTATTTATAATCAAAACCGTATAAAAAGATGGCAGAATGCGAGCTCAATAATTTTAATAACTAATATAATCTGTTTATGGATTAATGCTTCTTTAGTTTCTAATAATTAGTAATTTTGCTTTAACTTAACGAATGTCGTATTAGATTCGTAATCAAAAAAAATAAAAAAGGATTAGGCTGGTTCCTTGGATTCCTCGTCCTCATCTACCATGTCTGCAGCTTCTTCACGCAGGTTTTCTGCCGGTCCAGTTGTCTCCGGATCATTCTCTGCGGCTCCAATTTTTTTCTGGTTTTTTTGTGCTGATTAAATGTCTTCACTATCGTCTTTTCTATCACTCATCGTAAAGGTAAGACCAACATAGGTTAAGTATGTATCATGGATTAATATGATATAAGTTTAGACAGTCTTCTAACTATTACCAATAGACAATATTGTTAGCTTAGAAAATTGTTAATATGTAAACCAACTAATAAGAACTGTACAAAATTTTTTTTCTGCTTTAGAATATTACTATTAATTGTATCGTCTTATTTGAATTATGCTACATACTATTCCAGAAGAATTTTAGGTACATGATGATCAGATAAATATTCTGAAGTGATAAATTTCTTAAAAAACTACGAATGTTTTGACATAATTTCAAACGAAGCTAGTCTAAAGGCTGAAATTCCGGTTCTGAATGGATATGCTCCGCCACCAGTAAGAGTTTTTGGATCTATCCATTCATGAAAAATTTTATCATGGTCGGGTTTAACCTTACCGTTACTTAGAAGCAGATTTGAAAGTAAAGTATTGCACTCATGAATCTGACCACAACGGAACCTAGTCAGCAATTCCATAGCTGTAATCCATGGCCAGTAGGTGTGATTATGATATTCATTTGGTTGAAGAACCCAAGGTCCAGTTTTCTGAAGAGGTTTTTCTGTTACCAACGGAATCCCATCCTGCCAAATCTTAGTTCTGAGAGATCCTAGAGTTAGTAGCATTCTCTTACGAATTACCTCAGCCTTATTATCATGTGGTACAATTTTTTTCTCATGTTCCGGACAACATTCTCCTAAATGAAAACTATTTGAACTCTTTGTAAATTTAGATGGTAACTGCTCCGTAATAGCCAATATATAGAATATCGTATCCTGGTAGAGAATATTTGACGAAGTATCGTTAGAGGTTTTTTCTGAATTAATATCTAGATAGCAGGCATTTTTTTGTGACCACATTTTCTTTTCGATTGCTTCTACAAGATTTGAAGCAATTGATTGAATTCTTAGAGCTTCTTTATCATTATTTAGTACACATAACAATTTAGCAAAGCTTCCCAAGGCTAATAGCCAACAGCCTTGACTATAAACAATTTTTCCCTCTCGGAGAACGGTGTCCATCCAATCTTCGTTATAGTCTTGTTCAAGTAGCCCATCGCCGTCTTCATCTTGAGAAAGGAGGAATTCAATTCCTTGAAAAAGTAAAGGTACCAAAAATGCGATCGCATCTGAAAGCACCACAGATTTTCCATTTAGGTCGACAGATTCATTTATCATTCTAGTTAGAATCCAAGATGAGACATAGATCATTAATGCGGTGGAATCTATATCAGGATTAAGAGCATATATCTCTGAAAAATTATCATAAATTGTAGTTGGAAGTGCACCTATAAAATTTTTAGCTTGCCTATTGCTTGCGCTTAATGGAGTAAAGTCTGTTTCGGGAGATCCCCTTCCATAAATTAACTTGTCACAATTGTGTCCTATTTGATTTTTCCATATATACTTTAGATGATCTAATACAGCAAGACGATGTCCGGAAAGATATTGGTCTTTTAATATATAAGCTGCATCTCTACACCAAACCGCCTTATAATAGTCACCGGGTTCTGTATTCTGTGAGGTATATTTTTCAGTAAGAGCTAAAAAATTCCTTATGTTACTGCCAATTGTCTTACCTTGTCTCTCGCATCCATCGATTTTTAAGACACCCAATTCTTGTTGTCCTCACTTTATGGTTACTTATTAATTATACTATAATGGAATCCTAGCAATTTTTCGTCTAGATAATCATAATGGTCAATTAGAATCGACTTGAGCTTATTCATAATTACCACACTTTATTCAGTAAACTTTTGAGACTATGTTTGAAGCGTCTTTTTGCAAACTTCTTTACTGAGCTATTCATTATGGCTCGTTGTTGAAGTGTTGCATCCAGGGAACGGATTATTATTTTGACAGCCTCTTCATTATTACTATATCTCAAATGTTGTGGGACGAATTCAGTGTTACCACCGAAACTTGGTACTACAGGTATTAGTCCTGCTGACATTGCCTCAGCTACACAAATTCCAAATGGTTCACCTATAGTTGGATGAAAGAGTACCTTTGATTTTCCGAAAAGATCCAACAAATTGTTGATATCTAAATTTGTTTTCAATTCGATTGTTTCGGACAGCCCATATTTTTTGATAAGTTTTTCAAGGTGGTGATAGTAGGGGTAATAGGATTTTGATATGTTCCCCACAATACTCATTTCGAACTTGAAGTCCATTGCTTTAAGTAATCTAGCCACTTCTATTGCCAATTCAATGTTTTTATCTGGGTTAAATCTGCCAAGTACAATTATCCGATCCTCTCTGAAATCAGAACTAACCACACGACTAAAAAACTCAATGTCAACTGGAGGATAAATTATTTTGGGGTTAATACTTGGGTAAAGCGAATGAACAGCATTTGAGCTGAAAACAGAATTCGTTAACACTGTGGAATTGTTCATCATTTGATTATATACTGCAAGGGCTTTTTGTCGAAGCTTTTCTAGCGAAGAATATCTGTATTTAGACATTTCCATGAAATTTCGCAAGACAGTATCATACTTTAGATTACGAATTAATTCTGGAACAAGAGGATAATGACAATAGGTTACAAATTTGCTAGTTTTTCCACGTTCTGCTAGCATATTAGATGGAAGAATGTCCCCATGCGTATTCATAACCAGATCATACTGATTGTGTTCAGAACTCTCCGTCTGATTTCCTTTCCCTAATAAAAAATCGATGTCTACTTTAACTACACTATTTACAAAACTGCGTAGTTTAGAAATACCAAAAATCCTCTCAAGCTGTTGCCAATTGGGTTCTGTGAACGTAATTAGATCAATTGAACAATTCATCTCCTTTAATGTCTCTAAGGATGCTACAGCTAGACGTTCAGCACCCCCGCCTGCATTAAGATCTTCATGAATTAATTTTACACTTTTCAAATTGTTATTATAACGTCTTCAAATCTTATTAGCAGGTACACCAATTTAATTCTTAAGTACTTTGTTCTGCTAAGTACAATATGGAGATTTTCAGACCGAGCAACTACTTTAGTTATCAGTGTTCGCTTTGCAATCTATATTTTAAAAGCCTTGGAGAAATGCAAAAACATATGCTTACAGCCCATTTACTTAAAGTTAAAGAATACTTGAATCTGATTCCTTGACCTGTTTTTTTGAAGCTTTTATCATATTTGTGCACTTTTAATGTAAGTTTGAATACTAATTGGTTCAAGTACAGGAGCAGAAGAAATAGCATTAGAATTTGTGAACCCAGGCTATAATGCGGTTCTAAATTCTAGAAACGATGGAGAATTATTTATTACTGAATGAAGTTACGGAATCAGGAACATAGTCCAAATATAAACGCTAATTGTTTCCATAATGGGTAAAATTGATAACTGCAGCAAACTGTATTATTTACGTAGTGAAGAGTGAACCTCAGTTTATTCTCAAATCACTTAACGACAGCATTTGTTTTCTTGAGAGATGCCCACTGTTTATTTAGATACTAGTGAGGATTATAAGTTGTAACTTAACTAGCTGGCCAATAATATTATTATTCTAATCAAAAAAGACTCTTTCCCAAATTCTTCAAATCTTAATTAAATATGTTGTAATAATAATATTAATGCCAAGAGGAGTCAAAAAAAAGGACTAAGTACAAAGAAGTTTGATCGATGTGTGACGAAAGTGAAGTCAAAATCCGGTAAAAAAAGTGAACCCTTATGCAGTATGCAATGCAAGTATGTCTGGCAAAACAAAGCATAAAAACAAAAGATAACAAAAGATACAACTCTTTTTCACGAAATAAAATCAAATCCCATATTTTTCTTTCCCATATCCAATATAGATATAGTTGCGAATGTTCGACTCGATTTATGCAAGCAAAAAATCATCAAGAAAAAATTGTACAACAATCCTTTGAATATGGATTATTTGAAATTCCTCATTTAAGAGAATGTACTGTAAAAGTCTAAATTCCCTACTTTTGCCGATAGCTGGTATAACAAACAAGATCATCAAACCCCAGGAAGCATAAATTATAATAAGGCCATTAGTGTTGAAACATATACCATTTCTAAAATTATCTAAAATTATTTAGACCCATATACTTTCTATTAACATCAGAGTGATAATCCGATAACGAAAGCGATACACAGTTAAGATAAGTTATTACACGTTACCCAACTAATCATCACAAATTTATCTACACTTAAATCAAATGTTTTAAAAAAACAAAGGGGAATGTAAGCTCAAATTACCGCCTGCGGTTAGTCTTTACGGTAATTCTGAGCATCTTCCTTTGTGATTGAAAAATACACTTTGTGTCCATCAAATCTTTCGACTAGGCTTTTTGGCAAATAGAATTTATCTTTGTCCACTACTCCTTTTTTTGTGACAACAATCTCGGGTTCAACCTCATGTACTTCACCCAAGTCGTAGTCATTTATGCCTCGTGCTTCTTTCTTTACGATATCTTCCCAATTTGTTATATTGCTCATTGATATAATATAGTTTAACATTTAATATAAGGATTAAACTCTATATCGTCGTTAAGTAACCAAAACTTAGGTTTTAAAAATAAAATTGGCCATTGAGCTCGTCTACTTTTTAGAAGAGGATTCTGCGCAGATTTCCCTAAATTAAGTAATTGAAATTACTATAATTAGTATCTTAGAAGTAGGGAAAATTTTGACATTAATATATACTTTGTAGTCTATAGTTAATATGATGAAATTATATACAAATATCAATACATTTTTGATAGTGGTACTTGCTATGGTTACGATCGCAGGAAGTTTCTCTGCTGGAAAACTTGTGTACGGTCAACAAACATTAGATATTAAAACTCCAGGAGGAAATGAGGCTTTTGGTGGAGAGAAGATGGGCACTGTAACAATAGTTCCCAAAGAGCATACTGTTAATGTGGTCGCAAACATGACCAGTCCTCCTAAAGAAGGCAAAGTCTTTGAGGGATGGCTTGCGGATGTTGGTGGATCAGATTATAAACTAAGTTTAGGAGAATTCTCAAAGAATGGAACACTTAATTATACAGCTGACATGGTAAATCCATATACTTACACACAATTCATAGTCACTGAGGAGCCTTTTGAAGATCCAGATCCTAATGCCGCTTCAGCTGTTGCGGGTGCAGAACTTGTAAGCCCATTTGGACAGTAAACAAATCTTATACTTTACTGTTCAAGTTTTATTTCTTGCATAGTCATTGCCAAAACTAATATTATTTACTAGCCATTGGAAAATGTTTGGACTATTTAGGTTCGGTGCAAACTCAGAATGTCTCTAATTGGTAAGAAATGATAATGGTTAATCCATCAGATTATTTTAGTTGGGACGAGTATCACCATATTATATTTTGTTGCGTATAATATACTTGTAAGAGTTGCATTGACTCTTGGAATACTTGTGTCTTATCGCAAATAACAAACCGACCAAAAAGAGAAAGTTTCCTATCACAATTTCATAAGTTATTAACGCATCGGCCATTCAATCCGATTATTTATATCTAGATAAAAATCTAGGTATAACAACTTAATGCTCAACAAATACCGTCGACGGACAACTTGTACTTTGGTGGTCAAGTACCGAGAATTTGAAGATTAAATTTAGATTCTCGAGGGAAGTTGCTAATAATTTGTGAGTCCAACTTTCCGTGTTTAGTTTAAATCTTATAGTGCGCTACAAGTACTAGTGTCTTCTAATTCACCATATGAAGAAAAAGCAGAAATGATATCGGACAGAAAGCAGATAGGAGCTTCTATTAATGAAGTCATAAACAATGCAAAAAAGTATCTGAATATTTGCGGTGATTCTACGTTACCAAGTTTATTGTTCGGTAGAATAAGCAAAGAATTTCACAAGGCTAAATTGAACGGCCTGAAAATTAGGTTTATCACAGAGATTACAAATGATAATTTGAATTATTGTAAAGAAATAATGAAATTTGCTGAAATTCGTCACCTGAACAAACTTATTGGAAATTTTGTAGTAAGTGATAAGGAATATTTGGGACAATTCTCAAACCATAATTTTTTATCAGATCTAACAAATAGCGATGACGAGAAAATGGTAGAACAACAGAATTATGTCTTTATAAATCTGTGGAATAATGCGACTACTTTTCATGACAAAATATCCAGCCTGGAAGTCGGTGTGGATCCTGAAGAAGTTAAGGTCTTATCTGATCCAATCGAGATTCGAAGAAATTATATAAATCTCATAAAGTCTGCAAATTTCGAGATATCTCTAATAATAGCAACACCAAATGCACTGCAAAGAAATTATAAAGGAGGAATAATAAATTTGTTGACACAAGCGGCAGAGAAAAGGAACGTTGAGATTAATTTAGTAATTCCTACTTATGAGAATAATTCAACAAAAAACAATTTTGTTCACATTCAATCACTCACAAAAAATTTGAAATTTAGGATAAAGTCAATAGTTCCAGCTATTAAGCAGACTCCTATGATAAAAACTACATTTTTAATAGTAGATAAAAAATCGGTATTCATAATAGATGTAAAGGATGATAATAAACAAAATTTCATAGAGGCGGTAGGATTTGCTACTTTACATAATAGCAAATCCCGTACAGAATCTTACAGTTTTATATTTGATACCATTTGGAGACAGGCGGATCTACACGAATCATTAGGACAAGCAAACAAGAATCTCTTATACGCTTATGAAAAATTGAAGGAACACGATGCAATGGAGAAGGAATTTATCAACCTTGCTGCCCACGAACTAAGGACACCTTCTCAATCCATAATTGGCTATTCAGAATTGCTCAAGGATCTCCCCAAAAGGAACAAACAATATGAAGAAGCAATATCACGAAATGCAGAAAGACTCTATTCTCTTGTAACAAACATGTTGAGTATTGCTAGAATAGAATCTCAAACTATGAAACTTGATAAGACGTTTTTTGATTTAAACGTAAAGATAGAAAATGTGATTAAGGATATCAAGGAACAAGTAGAGTTAAATAAATTCGACAATGTTAGAATAGAGTTTAAACCAATCGGGAAAATTACTGTTCTAGCTGATAAAGAAAAAATATATCAAGTGTTTACAAACCTACTAAATAACGCACTAAAATTTACAGATGAAGGTACGGTCATTTTAAGTTCCAAGGAGAACGATAAAACAAATGAAGCAATTGTTATGATAAAGGATACAGGCACTGGTATAGACCCGGATATAATTCCACACTTATTTTCAAAATTTAGGACAAAATCGGAAAAAGGTCTTGGTCTTGGATTATACATTTCAAAAAGTATTATTGAAGCACATCATGGGAAAATCAAAGCGCATAATAACGCAAATTCCAAAGGGTGTACCTTTGTTGTTACGTTACCTTTGAAGTGATAATTAACTTATTGAGATAGGTTTATAAATTAAATTTAAATCTTAATTAGTTTTTTGCTTCGAAGAATTAATCTTTTTAGGTCATATGAAGTAATTAAATTTTCTATTCTCATGCCCACAAGCGTTAAATAAAATGTAGCATATAAGTTGGCATGGAAAGTTTAAAACAAGAATCTTTGAAGGGGACAAACGAAGATAAAGACGACGGCAAGGATATATCCAATTGGTCTGACATTGTCAAGGACATAGTCGATAAGCTAACAGGCAAGGATATGGAGGTAACGTATGATTTTGAGGATCTACAAATCGATATGCCAAAAGCAACTGGACCCGAAGGCAAAGAATTAGGTAGCGCAAAATGGAAAATCAACGGCAAGTTCACAATATCTACTCAGCTTCATGATAAATCAAAAACAATGGAATAAATTTTGACCGGGGCTTCGTATATTGGTAGGTGACAATAAATTCGCAAAGGATGAGGCTTCCCTGGTATTAGATAATTTAGCAAGTATTGTAAAGAGGTCAACTGGAAAAATCAATATAAAAATGAGAGGTAAACCCGCCCTGGCTCTTGATTTTAGGGTAAATAAACTGTCACTCGATATCATAGATCCAACTGTTCTTAGTATTAGTAAACATGAGAGTAACGATCTTGGATTACTTGAAAAACTCAAAGTGGCAGGGAAAGTGAGCAACATATTTAATGATATGGGGTTGAGTATTTTCATTCTTCGGAAGGGAAAAAAAGCTTTGAGTTTAGGTAGAGAAGCAACTCCCATATTAAGCAGTTTACTAACTGGGAGTGGCGATATTCAGATTGATAGTATCAGACAGTTGGCAAAACTTGAGAGGGATATTAAAAAATTAACTCAAAATAAAGAGTAGTTTTCAATGTGACAAGTGCATCTGAAAATCCAACTTTTAATAAAGTAATTCATTTTTAAAGTAAATGATTCTCAATCTTATAAATTATTGATGGTCTTTATATTTAGCTATTTACCAAAGCACATGAGCTTGTGTAGTTGTAAAATTATTGTTCTATTTATGGTAACAATAGCTATCGCTTATTGACTAGAAAATGTAGTATTTGTTTAATGAAGGCTATGTTGACGTATCCAGACTCTCGAAGTATCCATATTAGGCTGGAAACTGTGTAAATGGGTAGAAAGTCTGCAAATGGAATGAATTCAGCTAGATTTATTATAACCGATACCTTACTTAGTTATTGAAAATAATAATCCGGTTACAATAACATCAAATACGTCACCTATTATTGGTATCCCAAATAGCGGAGCACCGATATAATCTAGGCCGTCTGCAACAACTGATATTACAAGTGCACAAGCAGCTCTTAATGTAAAAAAAACGCCTTGTTTTCTTATGTCTTGTATCCTTCATGGTAAAACTAAGGTATTAATAATTTATATATTATAAAGTGCATATTTACAATTCTAATTTCTTGATTGCAAGCAGATGTCTCAAACGCATTTGTTCAAAAACTAATTACTATCATCAAGCTCTTACTTTTGGAAGTAAAGTACCAAATTGAGGCGTACCATTCAGTTTTTCGAAGAGACATTTTTCGAACAGCAAGGTTAGGATAGCGTGATTGAAAGTATTTTATCTCTATCTTCCTTTGAAAAAGATATTGTTGTTTGCACTTTCTGGTCTATTATGCACCTCAATATTCACATTGTAATTGCGCATTTTCAGCTCCTGCGCGTTTTCAGCTCCCTAATTTTGGAATTTCAAGCGGGTCCAGAGGGATTTGAACCCTCGACCAACTGCTCCGCAGGCAGCCATTCTATCCAAACTGAACTATGGGCCCTATTTTTCTTGTAATAGTATTTCCTTATATGAACTAGTTGTGAAAATTTTGATCAATAGCTTGATATTCATTATTTTAAAGCAAAAAATGAATATCTAGTTTATAAATTTTGTAAACAATATAAGTGGATAAAATCGACTGTTTTAAGTGACGTAACATGGCAAAGTCCTTTCTTGAAGCAATTGAAGAACGAATAATACTTTTTGATGGTGCTATGGGAACTGAAATACAAAAGCTCAAACCAGAACCACAAGATTTTCCAGACAACAAAGATGGTTTCAATGATGGGCTTACTTTAACAAAACCAGAATGGATTGAAAATATACATAGGAGTTATTTGGAGGCTGGATCAGACTGTATCGAAACTAATACCTTTGGCAGTAACCAAATAAAACTTCAGGAATATGGATTCGGTGAAAAAACTGTCTCAATTAATAGATTAGCCGCAGAGCTTGCAAATAGAGTGGTAAAGAAATTTTCAAATGAAAAAAAATATGTAATTGGGTCGATGGGTCCTACAGGATATTTACCAAGCTCAAATGATCCTGATTTAGGTAATATTAACCTAAATACAATTGTAGATGCGTTTGATTTGCAGGCAGAGGGACTAATATTAGGAGCTGTTGATGCTTTACTTATTGAAACAAGTCAAGACATACTAGAAGTCAAACTTGCCATAGAGGGATCGTTTAATGCAATGAAAAGGATTGGGAAAAAAATCCCAATAATATCTAATGTAACTTTGGATAGATACGGCAAGATGTTACTTGGTACGAACATCCAATCGGCATATACAACTGTTAGTGATATGGGAATTTCTGTCTTTGGATTGAACTGTTCAACTGGGCCCACTGAAATGGAACCAAGCATAAGATGGCTTGATGAACAACAAGAGCTACCCATCGTTGTTATGCCAAATGCTGGTATGCCAATCAATGAAGGAGGAAGTGCCGTTTACAAGATGGGTTCAAAAGAAATGTCACATCAGCTCGGAGAGTTTTTGCGAAAGTACAAAAGAGTAAGAATGATTGGTGGTTGTTGTGGAACTACACCTGAACATATTAGAGAACTTAGAAAAACCCTAAAATCGTATAACTTATAATTCACAGTTTAGTAATTTACAATATTACAATTAAATGGAATTAAAACATGTGCCCCGCGTTAGCTCAGCGTTAAAGGCCGTAGATTTAGTACAAATTCCTCCGCCATTAATAATAGGAGAGCGCTTAAACACACAAGGCTCAAAAAAAGCAAAAAAACTAGTTTTAGCGGATGATTTTGATGGTCTAATAGATCTTGGTAGAGGGCAAGTACAAGATGGAGCACATTGTATTGATGTCTGTGTAGCAACAACGGAAAGATCAGATGAACTTGAATTTATGAAAAAGCTGGTCAAAAGACTAAGTCTTGAAATTGATGCGCCGTTGGTGATTGATTCAACTGATCCCAAAATAATTACTGAAGCAATTAATCTTATTCCAGGTAGACCCATCATAAACTCAATTAACCTTGAAGGAGATGGCTCACGATTTCATTCACTTGCCCCAATTATGGCAAAATTTGGAATTCCATCAATTTCAATGTGTATTGGACCAAAAGGAATGGCAAAGACAGCAGAAGACAAATTAAATGTTGCAAAGCTACTTTTTGAAACCGGAAAAGAATATGGATTAAAATCGTGGCAATACATATTTGATGTACTTACCTTCACATTAGCGACTGGCGAATCAGAATATGCTAACTCTGCAGTTGAAACTCTTAAAGGGATTTCTTTGGTCAAAAAACAGATTAAAGGCTGTTTTACCACTCTAGGATTGAGTAATATCAGTTTTGGTCTTCCCACAAATGCCAGAAAAATTATTAATTCCGTATTTTTACATCATGCCCTGAGGGCAGGACTTGATACTGTAATTATAAATGCCAAAGACATAATACCGATAGGAGAAATTCAAACAGAACAAATTAAACTTGCAGAAGACCTTATATTCAATAGACATCCAAATGCACTTTCTGAGTTAATTTATTATTTTGATAAAACAAATGTTACTATAACTAAAAACACAAGTAAATTAGAAGAAATGAACAAAGATTGGGATTTTGATACTCGATGCTACTATCGTATAGTAAATCGTATCAAAGATGGAATTGAAGAAGATGTCGTAGGATCAATTGCCGATAAACTGGAAAAAAAATTAATGAACAGCTCGGAAAATAATGAAAACAAAACATTGCTGAAGCAATATCCGGAGCTATCTCATGAAGCGGCAGTTGAAACCTTAAACGAAGTATTGCTTCCAGCAATGAAGGAGGTTGGTGATAAATTCGGAGCCGGGGAGCTGATTTTACCATTTGTATTAAAATCAGCTGAATGTATGAAATCAGCTGTATCCGAATTGGAGAAATATCTAATCAAAAAACAAGGGGTAAGCAAAGGGAAATTAGTTTTATGTACTGTATATGGCGACGTGCATGATATAGGTAAGAATCTTGTAAAGACAATTTTTTCAAACAATGGCTATACTGTTTATGATCTTGGTAAACAAGTCCCAATTCAACAAATTGTAGATAAAATTAAAGAAGTCAAAGCAGATGCCGTGGGATTGTCAGCATTATTAGTTTCAACTTCAAAACAAATGCAATATTTTGTAGAAAAGGCCAAGGAACTAAATCTCAATATTCCGACACTATGTGGTGGTGCAGCCATAAATAGTAATTACATAAATAGAATGGCAAAGGCCGATTACGTGTATAGGGCAGGAGTGTTCTATTGTAAAACAGCCTTTGATGGACTAAATATAATGAATAAATTGAGATCTCCACAAAGAGATAAATTCATACAGGAATGGAATAACAAGATTAACCAATTTGAAGAAAAGAAGATAGTAGAAATAAAGACTAATATAGATACCATAGTTAGTAAAGTAAAGCCTATAAATCCGCCAATGGTACCACATGTAGATACCACAGTAAAACTAACGCCGTCAGAAATTAACCTTGATGAAGTTTGGAAGTATCTGAATAAAAAATCTCTTTTTGTTCTCTCATGGGGTATAAGAGGAAAAACTGCATCCAAAATGATTAGTGAATCTGAACAATTACTAGAAAAATGGAAAAGAAAGGTAATCGATGAGGGACTATTCTCATCAAGTATTGTTTATTCTTACTTCAAATGTCACAAGCAAGATAACAAACTTGTTGTGGAATCGGAAAAACGTGGTGATGTGGTTTTTGAATTTCCAAGATCGACTAAATCAAAACACTTGTGTATTACAGACTACTTTGGAAAACAAGACATTGTTGCCTTTCAGGTGGTCACGGTCGGTGAAAAAACAGCTTCAAAGATTGAAGAACTAAATTCAAATAATGATTATACGGACGCCTATTATCTCCATGGGCTGGCGGTGGAAACAGCCGAAGCTCTCGCCGAATGGGTTCATAATAGAATAAGAAGTGAATTGAAGATAGAAAACAATAGAGGGCTTAGGTATAGTTGGGGTTATCCTAGTTGCCCTGATATTATGCAACACTTCTTGGTCTGGAAACTAATTGATACAACGGGAGCTGGTATGAGTCTTACTTCTGCAGGCCAAATTATTCCTGAATACTCTACTGCAGCTATAGTAGTACATCATCCGGATGCGGAATATTTTTTACTTTAGATAGAATAATAGATTTGAAAAAGACAAATGACAATTAACGATTTTGTTTTTTCATGTGCAACAGATAACGTGCCTGCTTATTTTACATATGAAGGGCAAAACATGCTCATAGTGCAATCAAAAGATGGTGCAAAAAATAAGGAAAATGATTTTGAAAAAATTGAACCGTTTATGAGTGCGTTAATTTCCCATGAATCAGTCCACGTAGTAATAACTAAATTAGTAAATAGTCAGATTTCTGATTCGTTAGATGATGTTGAGATTATTGTAGATAGATATGGTAAGAAGTTTCAAGTAAGTTTAAACAATATGTTTTTTTCAACAGATTTTACTGGAATTATAACGTCTTGATGATTGCTCAGGATTACTATTTACTTTTGCATGCATCTTTTAATGACGAAACATAATTTTTCAATTTATTTCCCAATATATGGATATTATCATCTTTATGCCTATTAATCATTTCAATGATAGCACTTCCAACTATAACAGCATCAGCTCCATATTTCGACATAATTTTTATCTGATGCGGAGTACTTATCCCAAAACCTACAGAAATATTATTTCGGTTTGCACTTATTCTTTTTATGTTCCTAATAGCAGTAAGTGTATAATTACTAAAAGAATTTCTGATTCCCGTGGTACCATATACGGAAACTACGTATACAAAACCTGTAGAAACTTCAAGTGTTTTTCTAATTCTAAAGTTGGAGGTATTTGGTGCAACAAGAAAAACAGTTGCCAATTCAAGTTTTTTTGAATATTCTAAATATTCCGCCGATTCTTCAATAGTCATATCAGGTAAGATAAAACCGTCTATTCCTGCACCCTTTGCCATTCTCATGAATTTTTCAAATCCCTTTTTTTGAAGAATATTAGAATATGTCATTATCAATATTGGAAGGTCTGGATATCTGTTCCTTATCTTTTTTATCAAATTCAAACAAATATCAGGGTTAACGCCTTTCTGCAGCGCTTTAAATGATGCTTCTTGAATTATTGGTCCATCTGCAATTGGATCTGAAAAGGGAATACCTATTTCTATAATATCAGCGCCTCCATCAACTATAGATGAAATTATTTTTTCACTAGTTATTGGGTCAGGATAGCCTCCCATAACGTAGCATATTAGACCTTTTTCCTTGTCTGTTCTTAATTTAGAGAATTTTTTTTTTATTCTATTATTTTGTAAATATGACACTTTCTTCACCTGTCTATGTATTTTTTTCTATACTTCATCACTTGATCTATATCTTTATCGCCTCTCCCTGATAAGGTAACAATAATGTTTTGATCTTTTTTCATTTTTTTTGCCAACTTCATTGCATATGAAACGGCATGGCATGATTCTAAAGCTGGTATAATTCCTTCCAATCTTGAAAGTTTAAAGAAGGCATCCAAAGCTTCATTATCATTACAGGTAACATATTCAGCACGATCAATTTCCTTTAGATGCACATGTTCAGGACCGACACCTGGGTAATCCAATCCTGCTGATATGCTATGAGTGTCATTTATCTGTCCAAATTCATCTTGCAAAAGATATGTTCTCATCCCGTGAAGTATGCCCTCAGATCCTGCATTGAGTGTTGCCGAATGTTTTCCTGATCTAATCCCCAAACCGCCGGCTTCAACCCCATATAAGGACACATTTTCATTGTCTAGGAATGGATAGAAAGTTCCCATTGCGTTACTGCCACCACCTACACAGCACACAAGAGCATGTGGTGATCTTGGGGTAATATTTTTTACTTGTGATTTAATTTCCTTACCAATTACACTCTGAAAATCTCTGACAATCATAGGATAGGGATGCGGACCTACCACTGAACCAATTAAATAGTAAGTTTCTTTGACATTTGTTATCCAATCTCGTAACGCTTCATTTATAGCATCCTTTAATGTTTTTGTTCCTGAATTTACAGGGTGTACTTTGGCGCCCAATAGCTCCATCCTAAATAAATTCAATTTTTGTCGTTCTATATCTATAGATCCCATGTAGATTTCTGCCTTTAAACCAAAAACAGCCGCTGCCATGGCAGTTCCTACACCGTGTTGACCGGCACCAGTCTCAGCAATTATTCTTTTTTTACCCATCTTTTTAGCCAAGAGACATTGTCCCAAACAGTTATTGGTTTTGTGTGCACCACCATGTAAAAGATCTTCTCTTTTAAGGAATATCTTTGCACCTCCGACATAATCAGTCAGGTTTTTGGCAAAATAGAGCGGCGTGGGTCTTCCAGCGTAATGTTGAAGATAATAACATAATTCCTTCTTAAAATCTGAACAGTTTCTTATTTTTTTGTATGCGTTTTCAAGTTCAGTAATTGCTGGGACCAATGTTTCTGGAATAAATTTGCCACCGTATTTACCATATTTACCTTCTATTGGAAATTCTTGTAATTTAGTCATTGTAATTTCTCTCTGAAGGAACACGTGTGTCTAAAATATTAAACATGACATAACTCCTTTATTTTTTCGAAAACATTTTCGGATTCCATAATACTTGTACCCACAAGAAATGCATCAACTCCAATAGATCTCAGTTTCTTTATTTCATCTGATTTAGAGATCCCACTCTCACTAATGATAACGTTATTATCTTTATTGAACTTCTGTAGTAGTGTGATGGTAACATTAATATCAACTTCAAGGGTATTCAAATTCCTGTTATTAATACCAATCAGTTGCTTTTTGTTTTTCAATGCTTCCTTAAATTCATCTTCAGAGTGGACTTCAATTATAACTTCCAAATCTTTTTTTATAGCATAATCCGAGAATTTTTCTAGGCTTCCTTCGGCAAGTCCCCTATCGAATATAGATTTAATAAGCAAGATGCAATCTGCGCCCGTTCTCTTGGCTGAATCGATTTGAACTTCGCTAACTATGATATCTTTCATTAATAAAGGCACATTGACACTCTTTCTTATAGATGCAAGATTGTGAATTGAACCATCAAACAGGTAGGGTTGTGTCAGTACAGAAATCCCAATTGATCCAGAATTGATCATTTGTTTTGCCAATTCCTTGGGATCTATATTGGATGGATCTAGAATTTTACCTCTTGATGGTGATGCAAATTTTATTTCTGAAATTATGGGAGCGTGTTTGCACGTCAAAATTGTTCTTTTTAGTGAAATTACGGAATGATTGTTATGATTATACATGTCTGCATCATACGAGCCTTCGTCTATTGCTTTGTAAGAATTTTCTGCCAATCTTTTTAGGCCTATCTCTTTGGAAAAAAATTTGCTCAAGATGACATCAGACAGTAATTTTAGACTCAATCATATAACTATATTACTAATATTATTTGCTGTTCCATTTAATTGAGTTTTTAAAATATGTTCTGTGCTAGAAACCATATTTTAATCAAAAATGAACAAATGAAAAAGATATTTCAGTTTAAGATAACCCTAACTAATTAATTAATTAATAAATTTATTATGATCAAGGTATCAATCTATTTGAGAATTGTCAGAAAGTAGGATATTCTTTGATAGGTCCAAGTTATCGTCAAGATACATACCTAATGAGCTTCATCATAGGGAAAAAGAGATGTCGTTGCTACAAACTATGTTTAAAGACTCATATATCAAACCAGATGAATTCGTGTTTTTAACTCCGCATATAGTAGGAAGATCAGGGATTGGAAAGACTTCAACAATCTTGAAATTTTCAAGTATGCTTGAAAATGAATTTAAAAAATCAGGATTAACACTTAAAGTCGCATACATAAATCTAAAACTTCAGGGAGGCAACAAGTACGCAGTTTACAGATTCCTTCTGGAAAAAATAGCCCCTGAACTTCCATCACAAGGCCTTAGTGCTGAGGAGATGTTAAGATACCTCCTTTCATATTTGTATGAAAATAAATTATACATTTTGATTATTTTGGATGAAATAGAGTTTTTACTGCGATCAAGCAAAGATAGTGGTATAATATATGATTTCACGCGCCTTAATGAATTTGATTTATCTAGACACTGTAATGTTATAGGGGTTATCTTCATAGCAAGAAGTACCGAATTTCATGATAAAATTGACAGCTCAGAATTAAGTACTTTGGGAAGATTACCAATAGAATTCCAACCATATTCTATAGAGCAAATAAGCGACATCCTAGTAACAAGATCTTCAGAATCATTCAATCCCAATGTTGTTGGTACGGATATAATCGATGAAGTATCACTTTTCACAACATCGTCACAGATAGGAGGAGATGTCAGATACGCTTTGGACCTACTTCTATATGCGGGCAATCTTGCAGAGGTCAACGGAGGCGATCGTATTACGCTAGACCAAATTCGTAAGGCACATGGATACAATCACCCATCGATTACAATCCAGGATTTAAAAGAACTTCCAAAGAACCACCTACTTACGCTTATGGCTATACTAAAAGTACAAAATAGAAGAAAAAAACAATACATTGAACTGAAGGAAGTTCGTAACTTTGCGCTCGAATTAGCAAGTGAGTATAAGATCAAAAAATTTGAATTTGAGGATTACATGAACGATCTTCTTGATAGAAAAATAATCGAAATGAAATCATTAAAGGAAATCGGAATGAATATTACATCATTAGCTGAATTAGAACCTTTATTAGAACAACAAATAAATAAAAAATAAATGAATTTGGATAGTAAGACCATTATAGAAAATGGTATTGGGACCATAGGCAAGATAAAGATAATCAAAGCATTGGCAGAGGAAAACAAAATGGTAACAATTTATGTTCTCCATAAAAGAACTGGATTAAAAAGAGAAGATATCAAACGAAATCTAAAAGATCTGCTCAGTATTGATTGGATCAAGGAAAAACGCATGGCAAATACAATGTATCATCTTAATAGGGACAATGAATTTGTAAATGCTATTCTTAGTTTTTTTGCTAATGTAGGTTATATTGGACAAACTTGATATTTTGAGTAGTTTTAATCATCTAAAAACTTCATTAAAGATTGAAGAAATTTTAATGGTTAATTTCCTTAAAATTGTTAGACTCCGAAAACGATTAAAAAGGTGATAATATAAAGTCTAATGTGCGGTATAAACGTAGCAGATCGAGTAACAAATTTCCAAAATTCATTTTTATTACCGGAGGAGTAATGTCGGGGCTTGGAAAAGGAATTGTTGCCTCTTCGGTAGGAAAGCTGTTACAGCTAACAGGGTTAAAGGTAACCTGTACCAAAATTGATCCCTATGTGAATTACGATGCGGGGACAATGAATCCTACCGCACACGGAGAAGTCTTTGTTACTGATGATGGAGGAGAGTGTGATATGGACATGGGAAATTATGAGAGATTTCTTAACACTCCCATGACAAAATGGCATAATATTACTACTGGAAGGATTTATTCTGATGTGATTAAGGCTGAAAGAGAAGGAAAGTATCTTGGTCAGTGTGTTCAGATAATTCCACATGTAACTGATGTAATAAAAAATAGTTTGAAAAAACTTGCAAAAAACTATGATATTCTGGTTGTAGAATGTGGTGGGACTGTTGGTGATATAGAGAGTCTACCATTTCTAGAATCGTTCAGACAAATGGAATTGGAACAGGACGATACGGAAACTCTTTTCATTCATGTTACCTTGGCGCCAATTTTGGACGTCGTAGGTGAACAAAAAACTAAACCTACACAACACAGCGTTCAAGAACTCAGAAGAATTGGAATTCATCCCTACATTTTAGCGGTCAGATGTCAAAAACCGTTGAATCGAGAATCAAGACACAAAATTTCAATGTTTGCCAGTGTAAGGGAGCAGTGTGTTATTTCATGTCATGATTCTTTTTCAATATATAATGTGCCTGAAATATTAAAAGATCAAGGAATAATTGACGTAATATCAGACAAGCTTGACCTCAAAAATCGTAACATAAAATGGATGGAATGGAAAAAAGTAACTGACTCGTTCTTTAACTCTACGGGAAATGTCAACATAGGAATTGTTGGGAAATACGTAAATCTCCCAGATAGCTATGTAAGTGTATATCAGGCACTCTTGCATTCATCCGCAAAATTAGGTAAGAAATTAAGTGTTGAATGGATAGATTCTGAAAAATTCGAGAATAGCAGTAAAGTCGATATGAAATTGTTAAACAAGTTTGATGGAATACTTGTCCCAGGTGGATTTGGGGCTAGAGGAAGCGAAGGAATAATAAATTCAATTAACTATGCAAGAATGAAAAATATACCATTTTTGGGGATCTGTTTTGGATTTCAACTGTCATTAATTGAATTCGCAAGAAATCAGTGCGGGATAAATAATGCTAGTTCCCAAGAATTTAATCCTAAAAACAATACTTCAGTGGTAAAATTCATGCCAGAGCAAGAACATACACAAAGAAACTTAGGGGGTTCAATGCGATTGGGCAAACATGATATAACCATTTTACCCAAGACATTGGCCAACAAGATATATCAAAGTAATGAAATTCAGCGACGACATAGGCACAGATATGAATTTAATCAGGACTATCGACAAATTATTGAAGAAAATGGAATGATACTATCAGGTCACTCCGATAAGGGAAGAAGAATAGAAATTCTTGAGATACCTTCTAACAAGTTCTTTTTTGCTGTTCAGTATCATTCAGAGTTTAACAGTATACCTGGTAGACCTGAAGAAGCTTTTGGAGCCTTTATAACATCATGCGCCTAGACTAGAGTTTTAGGTTAAGCTCATATGTTTTTTGTCTAGCATCACGTAAAGAGGTCTTTTTCCGAACGTATCCGCGCTGGATAAGATGGCTCAACGACAATCTTATAGTCCTCTCTGGAAGCAAGGTACGCTTGCTGAGATCTTTTTGACTCAATTCTCCTTCATATTCAAGTGTTTTTAAAATTAATTTGGCACTGGGTGGCATATCAAGCAAATCTTCTGCCAATTTTACCTTTTTAGCGATAATATCCATGGGAGAATCCTTGATTAATCTTACAAATTTTGCTGGAAATTCATGTTTTTCACAAACTATATTTTTTCTCACAGCCACCCTTTTTCCTCCATCCAAAATTACTTCACAAAGGTACCTACAGAGTATATCTTCTATTTCCAATTTATCAGTATTAGGAACTATCAGTGGTCTACGGGTGTTATCCATAGAATTAACAGGAACAATAACAAAAACCTGTGATCGTTGCAAAACCATTGGTCCTCCCGCCGACATACAATATGCTGTGGATCCGATGGGTGTAGAAATGATAACTCCATCGCTGTTATCATGCCAGAGATCATTTCCATTAATTTTTAATATGTATTCCATCAGTGTTGCACTTTTTCTTGGGAAGAGGGAAATATCGTTTAAGACCGGTTCAACTTCTTTACCATCAACATTAACTGAAAGTCGGCAAACATTATCTATTTCATAATCGCCTTTTTTTATCCTTCCAATAGATTTACTTAACTCGCTCACATCAATTTGACCTAAAAACGCAGTTGAATCAGATTCATAAATGCCCAATACTGGGACAGAAAAATCTTGGACATAATGGGAATAATCAAGTATTGCTCGATCTCCACCAGCAGTAATCACAATATCCACATCCGTTGTTGTCATTTTATCCGATCTTTTTATTATATCTGAATTAATATTTTCATCATCCAAAATTTTCTTAATTTTACTTGTTAGACTATCATCTCTTGCATTTAGACTTGAGATAGCCACTTTCATTCTAATTATTAACAGTCAATAGATACTCAAATTTAAACGTGAGTTATAGCTATGCTTGTTAAATTTTTTCATAATTTAGTATATTATAATAATATGAAGCGTTCTCTTCTATTGCTGATTTGTGTGGTACTTTTTGAATTCCAATTTCTCTTGTTTGGAGTGCCGCAGTTAAAGCTCCTGCTGCAAAACAAATTGCCCATACAGGATCTTTTTCTTTTATAATGCTACATGCAAACGATGAAACTATGATATCACCTAATCCTGTTGAGTCAGGAGTATCAGTTCTAGGTACATTTAGCCAATAGTGTCTTTCATTCTCAAGCAGGTGAATTGTCCTATCCTCTGTATACATTACATGATCTATTTTATACTTGGAATGAATTTTTTTCATTCCATCAATAGCTTGAAGACCCTCTGTAAAACAAGAAATTTCTAGGTTATCAAGTTTTATTCCATCAAGATTGTTAATGGGTAAATCCATGCTCTTCCTTATTGATATTCTCCCAGTGGGATCAGCAACTCTCGTATAGCCTTGTGGGTCCAACATAATAAACTCATTTTTTTCTCTTCTTGTAGTAAAATATTCCAAGATATCGGAAGGTACTTCATCAAAGACGGGGCTTACTATCCAACAATCAGATTTTACTTTTTTTACTTCTTCTATGTCAATAGGACTACAATTTGACTCTAAGATCAATTCGCGATTATTTTCAAAATTCTTTAAAACAAACCTGGTTGTTGGGAGATCGGAATTGTATGATGCATGTAAAGAAATTTCATGTTTTTCAAGGTATTCAAGATATTTAGTGTCGAGATCTTTTCCAAAATGAGTAAAGAGGGTTGTATCAAATCCAAATTTTCTTGCTGTTATACCACAGTAAGATGCTGGTCCACCTAAACTTTGAATTGTGCTGTTGTCTCTAGATATGATCTCATCTAAAACTATATTGGACAATACAGTAGCCCTCATCGTTGAATATGAGTGTTAATTATATTGCTTTGATAAATGTTGACATCTACAAAATAAGCAACATCAGAAGATTTAAAATAAAGAAGAGATAGAATTTGTTACAATGCCGAAGAAGAGAACAAGCAGGGGACGAACCAAAGGTGGGAAAGGAAGTTCAGGGACAGTACATTGTAGCCAGTGCGGGGCAATGGTTCCGAGGGATAAGGCAAAGAAAGTTACTGGTAGAATAACATTGGTAGAGCCCACTTTAGCAAGGGAATTAAGAGCTCAAGGAGCTTATATTGCACCTTCAACGGATGTTAAGTTTTATTGCGTTTCTTGCGCTGTGCACAGAGGAATTGTAAAGGTTAGATCAGAATTAGAACGCAGAAGGACAGGAAGGCTAGGATAAAATATAGTACTAAATTCTTTTCAAAACATATCTAAATCTTTGAATAAAAGAAAAACCGGAGATTAAAATAATTATAATAACTCCCCATTGAATTGAGTCTGGAATTGGGATAAGACCACATATTGCGAGAATTAACAACCGCTCAGCTCTTTCACCTATTCCAACACCCTTTAATTCTATACCCAGTGATTCTGATCTTGCCCTTACATAGCTAACCAATATAGACGAAGACAACGCAATCATTGCCAAAATAGGATTTGATAAACCCCCAATTGCTATCCCAATGAAAATTAGAGCTTCAGAAATCTTATCAAAATTAGAATCTAGAAAAGCACCTTTGGGAGTAGTTTTTTTCATTATGCGGGCTACGCTTCCATCTACTATGTCAAAAAAACCTGAAAGAAATAGCATGATACTTGCCAAAATTTGCGAGTGGAACTGGATTTCTTGTCCATGTAAAAAATATGTAATACCAAAAAAAATGCTTGATAGTATGGCAAATCCAAATCCAACGATACTCCAAAAAGTTGGCGATAAATTCAGTGAACCAAAATTAATTCCCATTAGTGTTATAATGGGAATTAATTTTTCTCTAAAATTATTAAGCAAGTATTATCATATTATCTGTACACCTATCAAATATTCTTATTGTTACATGTAAACTGAATTTTAAAAATTCAAGATTCTTCTTTATTGTTACTCAGGTTAAGCAAGTTTTGTTTCTTATTGAGCGCAATCTACAGTTTTTTCCATTGGTAACTTGGGTAATTCCGGTTCTTGTAGATTTTTTACCAGTTTCCAATTATTTGCCAGCAGAACAGCATCAATTTCACAATTAGAGATAATATTATTTTGATAATTAACAATAGGATTCATAAGATCATGAAAATTTGAATGTCCCAATCCCAGTGCATGTCCAAGTTCGTGTTCCAAAACCAGACTCAAAGTGTCATCATTTATCCTTTTTTCATTAAAATTTATCGAAATGTATATTCTGACTTTTTTTATAAAGCCTTTGTTATCAAGAACACTTTTAGTTTGCCCAACTGTTTTTTCATTTTTGTATTCAATAAATACCAAAACATCTGCATTTGATGCATCCTGAACTTTCATGAATTTCACATTCTCTAATTTGGAATTCCATTCGTCAAAAGATCTTTTTATAAAGTTATCTTTCTCCTTATCGGGAACATAATATGTCAATACGCCATCATTTAGTTTCTCTCCCCAAGTACAGCATATCTGTAAGATATTCTTACTATTTTCTCTAGTTAGGTTATTGGTTTCAAGAAAGGATCCAGGATATGACAAAATAGCTACTACTATTATTGCGTTTAATACCGCATTAAAATTACCCTTTCTATTCAATTATATCAATACTTGTTTTACAATTCTATATTGTATGTGTATATTTATGCACTATTAATTATATTCAAAGCAAGATCAAAGAGGCAGCCAAACAAGTAAAAATTTTGATTTGCTATTAGCTAATTAGAATTCTGCAATCGTTAAAGACCTTGAGGATGTTAAGCATAATTTCCTTTGATTGATGACCTTGCACCGCATGCCTCACAAATAAGAAAGCCTAGTTTTTTCGTTTTTTCTGTTCTAGTGTCTGGACTTTGACAGACAGGACATATCACATAGTCTCTTACATACCGTTCCATTAGAGCTCCAAATGATGATGGTACTTTTCGACCTAGAAAGATAACTCTCTCACCAGCTATATATCCTGCAGAAGCAAGTTCTTTATTCAAATAAAGTAAAAGTTTTTCAGGTTCTCTTCTCAACGCTTTAGGAAAATCCATGAAATTTCGAAAAATTGTACGTTGGCCAACCCAGATAATTTGAGGTTCAGGAATCTCCAGTCTTGTTGAATCTTTCTTTGAAGTATTGGAGAGATCTCCTTGAATTCTATTTAGCAAATTTTCATATGATTTATCTATTTTGTGCATATTATAGGGTATTATGAAGGCTTTAATGTTCTTTGCTTAAAGAAAATCTTATGCTAATGTTTCAAGTTAATATGTATCATTAAATCAAGTGTTTAGATGAATTGCTATTAATTACATGGTTCCAATTTTAGTTAGAAGTATATCCGTCATGATAATGTAATATTTAGATCATATCTATAGTTTGGACACATCTTTAAGCCAATATAAAAAAGGAACAATTGGATCATCATAAGGTAATTTCATAGAATTCTTAACATTGAAACCAAGCATTAGCATCCGTCCATCTAATTTATCAGCAACATCTTGGGTTAAATCAATACCGCGAATGGGATTGAATAACTTGAAAAAAAAATCTTGTTGATAGTTTGCAAGATGCCATGCATAACATTCTGAAAGAATCGTTGGATCCTTTGATATCGTGTTAGTTATGTCAAAATCTAATGTCTTATTGTTATTTTTCTTACTTGAATCGATCAAGATTTGCATTGATCTTTTGTTGAAATTTTCCCTTAACAATTCTTGGTTCATCCTAATGGGATTGTTTGAATATATCCTAACTTGACTTGAGAGTTGGTCCATTGTTTTTCTTGCTATATCTTTTACGTTGGTAATTTCCAATTCTCCATTCACTTTATGATCTTTACCAAAAATGTAGAAAGAGGCTATTAACTCATCTTTTTGTGTGAGCGGTAAATTCGTTTTCCCATTAATAAAGTTTAATACCCTATACGAAAAATCTGTGGGAATAAAAATCCCCATATATGAATCTGAAATAATCAATTTTTGTTTATAGTCTAATTAATAAAATATTAAGTTTAAAGTAACAAAAATATATTTTTTGGAAAAAATGAGGAAAGATTACCTAGTGTGCATGTGGTGGAGGAGCACTACCTTTTGACAATGCTTCATTGAATGTACCAGAGGCCTTTTCATGAAATTCAAGTGAAGCTTGGTCTACCTTTACGGCTTGTGGAGGACAAACTGAAACACAGGCCATACACCAAATGCAATCATGTTCACGAATTGCATCTGCCTTATCGGTATAATCTTTACGTTCTTCTTTGACCGTACTGCCAGTACCATTCCATGTCTGATTTTTTGCCTCTGAAGCAGGAATATCATGTTCTGTTCTATACCACTGGAATACCTGTACAGGACAAGCTTCGATACAAGCTCCGTCTGCAACACATGAATCCCAATCAACAGCTACCATTGTACCGCTCACGCCAAGAGGAACTATTTCTTCACCCCTTGCAGCATATGCAGCCTTTACTTCTTCGTTTTCTGCAGCTTCAGCAAGTTTTCCTGGTCCCCACATAAAATGGAAATGTTCACCATCTGCAAGTTGTATCTTACCAGCGACTTGATGATTTTTTGGAAAGTCCGGATCTATAGGCATATTTATCATTTTGATCTTTGTCTGAATATTATATAAACCATATTGTGTAAAGTCATGAAGACGCGTCTTGCAAATCCTAATTATTGAAGATAAATGGAATAAATTTTATTTAATGTGATTTAATGTGCATTCATTCCTACTTATTGAGAGGTCGTTATGATTTTATTGCTTCTTCAACTTTTAAAGCTATAAAATTTAAATCATTTTCGGACAGGGATGGATGTACAGGTAATGAGAGAACACTCTTTGATGCCCATTCTGTCATTTTGAGATCTCCACTATCAAATTTTGAATAATATGGAGTTTGATGAACAGGCGGATCATAATAGATGGTTGCACCAATTCCGTTGTCATTTAGCAGTTTCTTTACTCTATTCCGAAGATTATTGAACGCTACGGTATAGAGGTACCAATTATATTTCACTCTCTGATTTTCTTGGGGAAGAACAATTTCATGATTATCAATTTTATTTCTTAATAATTCTTGCAATTTTTTTGCATTAGTAGTCCTTTTGTACAGCATGGACTCTAGTTTTTTCATTTGTGTTTTTGCAATAGCTGCAGAGATTTCCGGTAATCGCATATTGAATCCAAGTATTCTTGTATCATATCCTTCCACCATTCCATGATTTCTTATCATTCTAAGTTTTTCTGCAAACTCATCACTATTGGTTGTAATTGCACCTCCTTCTCCTGAAGTTAGAACCTTTGATGCATACATGCTAAAACAGCCCATTTCACCAAGACTCCCTGTTTGTTTCCCATCATATGAAGATCCCAAAGATTGACAAGCATCTTCAATTACTAACAAAGAATATTTTCTTGCAAAGTCTAGTATTTCATCCATTTTTGCCGGGTGACCGTACAAGTGGACAGGGATTATAGCTCTGGTTTTTTTGGAAACTTTGTTTTTCAGACTCTGTGGATTAATTGTATATGTGTCCTTTTCAATATCCACAAAGACTGGCTTTGCTCCCGTACATGCTACCGAATTAGCCGTTGCAACGAAAGTAAACGAAGGAATCAAAATTTCGTCTCCTTCCTTAATCCCAGCTGCAAGGATCGAAGAATGTAGAGCCGCTGTACCAGAATTTACCGCGATAGCATGTTTTACATGCAAGAAATTGGCAAGTAACCTTTCAAAATCCTGAACCCGTTTCCCACCTGAGAAAGAAGCTGAGGTTAAAATTCCTTCATCTAGAACTTTCAGTATTTCTTCCCTTTCATTCTCATCAATTTGGGGCTTGTTAATAGGTATCATTTATTTTCACTTGGCTAACGATTACTATCATACAAAATAATAATGCTCTTTGTAATTAAAACGTCTCCAAATCTATTTAATTTTAGGGTCTTTAAACAAATAAAAATAAGAAATATTCCAACAAAATCAAGCAGATGTGGCAGAGTGGTCTTCTTAATCTTAAGAACACAGTAATGCGTCGGCCTTGAGTTAGGCCGAAAGAAAGCCGATTCGCCTTCGGGCGAGCAGGAGTTCAAATCTCCTCATCTGCGTCTTGCTCAATTACCTAAATATTTTGAATTTACCCATTTTATAAAATCCAATCAAGAAACTAATTGAATAGAATTATAAAAAATCACATATAATGCTGGATATGGACAGAAGTCAAATACTTCGACTTGTAATTCCTTCAATTATTGTTATCGTAGTGAGCATTTTAACTATGAAATTTTCTCCTTCCGAAACTTTAGTGCCTTTACCTACACCAGTATCGAATTCAAGTAATCTTACCAATACAAAAGGAGTAGAGATTATTGCAGAAGGATTACAGGCTCCAAGGTCAATTCAAGTAGCTGGAGACGGAAGAATCTTCTTGACAGAACAACACGGAAGTATTAGAATCATCGATAAGAATGGGACCCTTCTGGAAGAGCCGGTTGCAGACATAAAAGTGGAAAATCTTCAAGATGCTGGCTTGTTGGGACTTGCATTACATCCAAATTTTACCCAAAATCATTTATTTTATGTATATTACACATATTCAAACAAAACCGGATTATTCAACAGAGTTTTGATGCTCGAAGAGTCCAAGAATAGAATAAATGATTCTAAGATAATTCTTGATGGCATTCCAGGAAGTGAATTTCGTGATGGTGGTCGTATTAAATTTGGTCCGGATGGAAAGTTATACGTATCAACGGGAGATGCATCGATTCCAAAATTATCTCAGGATCTGAATTCTCTGGCAGGAAAGATTCTCCGTGTTAATGAAGATGGGACAATTCCGAAGGATAACCCATTTTCAAATTCTTTCATCTATGCATATGGATTTAGGAACGTGCTAGGATTAGCATGGGATCCAAAAAACGGACAACTATATGCTGCCGATCAGGGAGCAGCTGGCAATGATGAAATAAATTTAGTATCACCAGGGAAAAATTACGGTTGGCCAAATCATGAATGCAATGAGGGAACTGAAAGCACGCCTTCTTTAATCTGTTTTAATCCCTCCTTGGAGCCTTCCGGAATGACCTTTGCACTGTCAAGTAAGCTTGGATATAAAAATCATCTAATCGTCGCTACACTCAAGGGTTCACATTTGAGAGAAATTGATCTAAAAACAAACAGTCAAAATACAATCCTTGTAGGATACGGTCGCCTAGCGGATGTTTTTGAATCTAGCGATGGATCAATTTTCGTTCTTACTAGCAATACTGATGGGAGGGGTTTGCCGCAGCAAGGCGATGATAAAATATTAAGGCTCACAAGAGCATAGTAGTTGTTGTACGAATGAAGACAGAAAAGAAATTTTATGAAATGAATCATGAAGAAAGATTATCTTTTATTGCATCAAGAACCAACCTCACAAAAAAGGAAATTTCAACGATTGTTAATCAGGTCTTACCGTTTGAAAATATTGATAGAATGATTGAAAATGCAATAGGAATTTTTTCGCTACCTCTTGGTATAGCAACGAATTTTGTTGTAAATGAAAAAGAGTACCTGGTCCCTATGGCCATTGAAGAACCCTCTGTAATTGCAGCAGCCAGTCATGCGGCAAAGTTATCCAAATTTTTTGGAGGCTTCAAGGCAAATGCTATTAGTTCTATTATGAGAGGCCAAATTCAAATAACTAATCTTTTAGATATCAAGAATTCCACCCGAATAATATCAAGGAACAAGGATGCTCTACTCAGAATTGCCAATTCCCGTTCAAAGAATGTTAAAGCATTGGACCTAAAGACAAGAATTCTCAATAATGATATTGACAATAAAAAAATGCTTGTAGCAGAACTATACGTCGATTGTAAGGATTCAATGGGTGCTAATACCATAAATTCAATGTGCGAACTAGTGGGTCCTGAAATAGAAAGAATGGCAAACTGCAAAGTTATACTAAAAGTACTTTCTAACTATTCAACAGAGAGGATTGCTATCAGTCAGGCTACTTTCAAGAAACAAGAATTAGGAGGCCCAGATATAGTTGACAGAATACTATCTGCATTTAGTTTTGCATTTTCTGATCCCCATAGAGCAGTAACTCATAACAAAGGTATCATGAATGGAATAGATGCAGTTTCTATTGCAACAGGTCAAGATTTTCGTGCAATTGAAGCCGCCGCACATGCCTATGCATCTAGGGATGGCAAGTATAGGACGCTTACTACTTTTTCAAAGTCACCAAAAGGAGATCTAATTGGCAGAATAGAGATTCCCTTGTCAGTGGGTATAGTTGGAGGGATTTCTTCAGTCCATCCTACAGCAAAGATGGGTTTGAAAATACTAGGAGCCAAATCAGCAAGTGAGCTGGCTTGTGTTATAGCGTCAGTCGGCCTTGCCCAAAATCTTGCGGCAATCAGGGCATTGTCTACAGAAGGGATTCAGAAAGGTCATATGAAATTACACGCAAAAAATATTGCCGTCGCAGCTGGGGCCACTGGAAAACTGGTTGAAATTGTCTCTGAAACTATGTATAAACAATCAAACATTACTTTAGATAGTGCCAGAACTATTTTGCAAGGATTATTACATAATAGAACATACAAATCAAGCTAGAATTATTTTATAAAAGATTTTGAATAATTTTTTCCCTATTTATCATACTAAATATCAACACAAATACCCTTGAATTTGAACTTTCAATAGAAATATATCCCATTAAAAAGATTCTTCGAATATCAAATGTCAATAGTAAAATTTGCGATACCAAAAGGGAGTATCGAAGACCAAACATTCAAGATGCTTGAAGAAGCATGGCAAACTGTTAGAGGTCGTGGAAAAACGTATAGGGTAAAGTTAAGCGATCCTGAAATAGAGGTAAAAATTTTGAGACCGCAAGAAATTCCAACATATGTTCAAGAAGGCTTTTATGATATTGGCATCACTGGTAAAGATTGGATTGTTGAAGCAAGTGCAGATGTTAAAATTTTACTAGATCTAGAATATGGACAGGTAAACCAAGTTATTGCCATTCCAGAGAGTTTTGACTATAGCAATTTGACAGAATTAATAGAAGGTTTCGCAAAACAGAAACGAACTTTAAGGATTTCTTCTGAGTATCTTACAACTGCTTCATCTTACGTACGTTCTAACAAAGCATATCAAAAATACTTCGGTGACATTAGCCCTATGGTTATTACACCTTGGATGAGAATTGGAGAAAATAAACTGGTTGAAATTTTTCTCTCCTTCGGTGCTACTGAAGCAAAACCGCCAGAGGATGTAGACGCGATTTGCGATATAACCGAAACTGGGACTACTCTGGTTCAAAACAATCTAAAGATTATTGAAACAGTCACCCAATCAAGTGCACAATTGATAGCAAACAAGAATTCATTAGAAGACAAAATAAAAGCCGAGAAAATTGCAGATACACTTGCTCTACTTAAAGGAGTTGTAGAAGCCAGGAAAAAATTGCATATCTTTGTAAATGTGAAGAATGAGAACTTGCAGAAATTGCTAGAAACTCTACCTGCACTGAAAAAACCCACAATAAGTAAATTGAGTGAAGAAGGGTGGTCTGGTGTTAATACAGTCATTGACAAGAATGAGTTCATAAAGATAGTACCAAAGTTAAGAGAAATAGCTCAGGGTCTTGTAGTGATGCAACCCAAGCAAATACTTCCATTAGAGGAATTAAAACGGGTTATGGGTCAGTGATAAAAAAAATAAGAGTAAAAAATGGAAAAAAGGAAGCAATCCTCATTCGTAATTTAAGGAAGATACCTCAAAACAGTGTAATTGTTAACAGGGTAATTAAAGATGTTATTAGATTTGGAGATAATGCAATAAGAAAGTATACAGAAAAATATGATAATGTAAAAATCGATTCTATTGTTGTAGATAAAGCGGAGTTTAAGAAGGCTTATCAAGACGTTACAATCACTCAGGTAAATTCACTTAGAAAAACCAAGAAGCTGTTGGAAAAAAATGAAAAAATGTTGATGGGACAATTGAGCAGAATTAAGGCATCATCAGATGGAATTACGATTGAAAGAATCGTCAAACCGATTGGTAGTGTTGGATGTTACATACCTGGGGGGAGAGCGCGATATCCAAGTACATTGGTAATGTGTACAGTACCTGCAAAGATTGCAAACGTGGAAAGAATAGTGGTAGTAAGTCCTCCAATGAAAAATGGTAATATCGATCCTCTTACACTGGTAGCAGCCGATTTATGTGGTGTAGATGAAGTCTATAAAGTCGGTGGTGCCCAAGCAGTGGCGGCTCTTGCATATGGGACCAGAACAATAAAGAAGGTAGATAAAATCGTAGGTCCTGGAGGTCTGTTTGTCAATATTGCCAAATTTCTTGTCAGCAATAAAATTGCTATTGACATGATAGCCGGTCCAACTGAACTCTTAATATATGCTGATTCCACATCTGAGCCCGAAATAATAGTCAAGGATTTAATTTCACAGGCTGAACACAGTGATGACACAATTTGTGGTATTGTTACTAATTCAAGTGCCTTGGTAAGCAAAGTAGAAAATGAAATAGAAAAATCATTAAATAGTTCCTTACCAAGATTGGATATAATTTCAAGTAGCCTAAAGAATAATGCGTTCATTGCTTTGTGCAAGGATGAGGAAAATGCAATATCATTCATAAATGAATTAGCGCCCGAACATCTTCAGGTTTTATCCACAAATCCAAAGCAAATAGCTTCAAAGGTTAAAACTGCAGGAGTTATTTTACTTGGAAAGTATAGTCCGTCCGCTGCAAGTGATTACTGCCTTGGATCAAACCATGTGTTACCAACTATGGAATTTGGCAAGTCTAAATCTTCTCTTTCCGTACTGGACTTTATGAAATTAGTGAATCATATAACAGTAACAAAAAGAGGTCTTTACACTGTTCAGGATTGTGTAAAAGAATTGGCGTTGGCAGAAGGATTACCGAACCATTATTATGCGGTGAAAGAGAGGTTCAGAGATTGACTGATTGGCTTGTGAGAGAAATAAAGAAAATTTCCATGATTGAAAAATATGCAATACCTTCTAGGAATAATTATTCTAAATTGGATGCAAACGAAAATCTTGTTTTAGACAAGGATATTCTTACAAAGATTTCAATAGATAGTTTAAAAAAAATTGATCTGAGAAAATATCCCATTGAGCTGTCTGAAGAGGTATACAAAAAGATATCAAGTTATTTAATGGTAAGTAAGAAATCGTTGGTGCTAGGTAGCGGTTCGGATCAAATTATAGAATTACTTTTAACAATAATAGGTAAAGGCAGGAGATTAACTTCCATATACCCAACTTTTTCTTATTTTAAAACAAGGTGCCAATTACATAAAGTCGGGTTTTCTGAAATATTGTTATCTACCGTTGATAATAGCATTAACATGGAAAAATTTATGGAAAAAGCAAGAAAATCTCACGCGATTTATTTATGCTCACCGAACAATCCCACAGGAAACCAGTTTGATAAATCTCAAGTTTTAGATATTTTAAATTCGCTAGAAAATAGCCTCGTAATCATTGATGAAGCATATGTAGAATTTGCAAAATATTCGTTAACCAAGTATGTGCAAGAGTATTCAAATCTTGTAATTCTCCGTACCTTTTCAAAGGCAATGGGTTTAGCCGGTGCGAGAATAGGTTATATGATCGCCAATGAGGAACTTGCAGATTTATTTAAAAATAAGATTCAGTTACCATATGCAGTAAATAGCATTTCAATAGCCATCGCAATTTCAGTTCTTGCTAATCCGAAAAAAATGGAAAAAAGTATATCCCTGATAAAAGATGAAAGAGAAAGACTTTATCGCAATCTCTCAAAAATCAAAAAAATAAAGGTATACAAGTCAGATGCAAATTTTCTGTTCATAAAATGTAATGAGAAATATAAAGGAATTTTAGAAGCTTTAGAAGACTCAAAAATAATTGTAAAGGCGTTAGGTAACATTAGGAACTATGGAAATTGTATCAGATTGACGATAGGCACAAAAAGAATGAATGATAAAATTTTGTCCGTATTTAACAATATTCAATAACCCTTAGATTCTAGATGTCCAAAATGAAATCAAATGCATGTGTTATTTTTGATATAGATGGTGTATTGATTGACACTACAAAATCTTATAATAAGACAATAACAGAGACAGTCGAATATTTAGTTAAACATATAGATCCAACTATTGAAAATGCAAGAAGAGTAGCTAGCGAAGAATTAATTTTCAATTTTCGAAAATCCGGAATGTTCAACAACGATATTGATACATGCTATGCATTTATTTTGGGTATAATGTGTGGGCCGCCAAAATTTTCTGAGTTATATTTTTTTGTAGAAAATATAGCAAAGAAGGAAACTGCTGGTGGAATAGCCTCCGTAGAAAATTATCTCTCACATTACTCAGAAAGCCGTCTAAAGAAGATTAAGAAGTTATTAAATTATCCAGGAGATATTCATGGTAGTCTCTTACCTCGGATTTTTGATGAATTCTTTTATGGACCACATTTGTTCAAAAGGCAGCACAGTACTAGTCCGAAATATTATTTTAGCAAACCATTAATAGAAAATGACCAAATGTTGGTGACCAATTCAACTATGAAGAAGGTGTCGAACATATTTGATAAAAAAATAGGTATTGTTTCGGGCAGAAGTAAATTAGCTGCAGAGTATTCTATGAAATCACTCTTCAAATTTTTTGACAATACTGCTTCGTTTTATTTGGATGATGAAAAAAGAGAAATGAGAAAGCCCAATCCTTCAGCGTTAGTAAAAAGCATCAAAAGTTTTGGAGTCGATAATGCTCTTTATGTTGGAGACTCCACGGAAGATCTGCTCATGGTACAAAACGCAAGGAAAGTGTCAGATATCAACATTGAATTGATAGGAATATGCGCCCCTAATACAAGATCAGATCAAGTAAGGAGTTTATTCAATAATAATGGAGTTTCTTTGATTGTCAAAGAGGTCAACGAATTACCGAACATATTAAATAAAGTTATGAACCAGTTTTAAATACGAATTGTCAGATACCGATAAGCTTAGGAGTGCAACTTTGAGCAGAAGTACTTCAGAGACCACCATAAGCTTAATTGTTAATCTTGATGGCGAGGGTAAGGGACGGATTAACACTGGGTTGAAATTTCTAGATCATCTCATCATTACATTTTGTAAATACAGCCTGGTTGACATAGAAGCGGATGTTAAATCTCACGATTCAATCCAACATCACTTGATTGAGGACATTGGTATTTGCATAGGGCAGGGATTGGATAAGGCGCTAGGAAATAGATCAAAAATTATGAGATTTGGATATGCAATAGTGCCCATGGATGATTCACGAAGTAACTCTGCAATTGATTTGGTTCGTAGACAATTCTCTAAATTTGAGTTAAAGCTGGAAAGAAATGAAGTGGAAGGTATGGCAAAAGAGGATATTGAACATTTCTTTAGATCTTTAATGCAAAACCTTGTGGCATGTACACACATATTAGTCGAATACGGAAAAGATGATCACCATAAACTAGAATCTGCTATGAAGAGTTTTGCTATTGCATTTAGAAATGCGGCATCTATTGACCAAAGGAGAAAAGGATTGCCAAGTACTAAAGACATGATGTAAATGGCCAAGATAGCTATTTTTGATTTTGGGGCAGGAAATCTTTTCAATTTGCATCAATCGCTTCTTAGAAATGGAGCACAAAATGTGGATATTATTAGAAGTTTAAAGGACTTGAAAAAGTATAATGGCTTGGTTTTACCAGGAGTTGGTAATTTTGATAGTGCAATTAGTTCAATGAAGAAAGATGAGATTTCTCTCACTACGGCCATAAATAATGGAATGCCGATACTCGGAATATGTTTAGGATTGGAAATGTTATTTTATAGAAGTGAAGAAGGACTTCTTGATGGTCTTAAAGTATTAGAGGGTGAGGTGTTGATGCTACCAAAAAAGAAAGTAAAAGTTCCCCACATAGGATGGAATAATTTACTGATAGTTAAAGGAGAAAGTAATCTGTTAAAGGGAATTCCGCAAGATTCCTGGGTGTACTTTGTACATTCTTATCACATTGAACCTAAGGATGAAAATCTCATAGTAGCAGTAACTGACTACGGCTCAAAATTGCCTGTTGTAATTGAACGGTTAAATTTGTTTGGCACTCAATTTCACCCTGAAAAATCAGGAAAAGTTGGAGCCCATATTATGAAAAACTTTCTCAAAATTTGTGAAAAAAACGAATGAAGGTATTAGCGGCAATAGATATAATGAAAGGGGAAGTAGTTAGGTTAACGAAAGGTGACCAGGCAACTAAGAAGATATACAGCAACGATCCTGTTGAAGTGGCAAAAAAATGGGAAAAAGACGGGGCTGATATGTTGCACATCATTGACCTTGATGCGGCACTAGGGAATGAATTGAACAATCTATCGACAATTTCAGAGATATTGCATTCCGTTAATATTCCAGTTCAGATTGGAGGTGGTATACGTCATGTCGAAAATTTTGAAAAAATTGCTAGTATGGGCTTTTCAAAAATTGTAATTGGAACTATGGCATATCGAAATTTGGATGAAATACGTATGCTAAGTAAGAACTACAGTGATAAGATTGTGATTTCGCTTGACGAGATAAACGGAAATGTTATGATTGATGGCTGGAGATCATCATCCAATTATAAGATTGAGGATGCGATTGACAAGTTCAATAAATTAGGAATAAACATTTTCCTTTTGACTAACATAGTTAAAGATGGAACGCTTTCAGGTCCAGATGTTGCCACTTTAAATAGTATTAATACTGATCGAACTTCTAAGATAATAGCAAGTGGAGGAATTTCAAGTTTGATAGATGTCATAAGAGTTAGATCAATTGGATGCGATAGTGTGATTCTTGGTAAAGCTCTGTATGAAGAGAGATTGGATATAAAAAAGGTGAAAACAATAGCGTAATGCCACTATCTAAAAGGATCATTCCATGTTTGGATGTGGACAATGGAAGAGTAGTAAAGGGAATTAATTTTCTAGGGGTTAAGGACGCTGGTGACCCCGTTGAGCTAGCAAAAAAATACAGTGATCAGGGAGCTGACGAACTTGTTTTTCTGGATATTACTGCGTCAAAACAAGACCGTGAAATCATGAAGAATATCGTTAAAAAAGTCGCCAGTGTTATCGATATACCTTTCACAGTGGGAGGAGGAATTAAGACACTTTCAGATGCAAGAGAGATTCTACTCAATGGAGCAGACAAGGTTTCCATCAATACTGCCACAGTTAAGAATCCACAATTAGTAACGGACCTGATGAAAATTTTTGGAAGACAATGTATTGTTGTAGCAATAGATGTCAAAAGAAATTTTATGGTTGATAAAAAACAGACATCTACGTCAAAGGTGGATAAGGATTATTTTTTTGAAGTTATGATATATGGAGGATCCAAGGGCACCCGTATTGATGCTATCCAATGGGCAAAGAAGGTGGAGGAGCTTGGTGCAGGAGAAATACTCTTGACAAGTATAGATGCAGATGGTACTAAAAATGGCTACGATATTGAATTGACAAATACAATATGTAATAGTGTTAGAATACCTGTAATTGCATCAGGCGGTTGCGGCTCATCTCAGCACATGTTTGAAGTATTCAATAGAACTGACGTTGATGCCGTTCTGGCAGCGTCAATTTTTCATTATGATAAACTAACACTAGGAAAGGTTAAGAAATATTTGGCGCAAAAGGGAATCCGAACTAGACTTTAATAAAATTAGTTGAAATTGTAATCTGAAATTTAAACCAATGAGGCATTATAATCAAGGCAAAAAGCCCGCATCATCGCAATATCAGTGCCAAAATAAATATGGCTGATATCACTTCAATAGTTAAAAGATAATCTCTAATTTTCTTGGCTCTGCTAGACTTTATCTTCCCATGCCCTCTTATTATATGCTGATCACGAATAGTAACAAGAGCATATAGCCTGGTTAAAGCCATCAAAAAACTCACTCCTAAATATACGGGCAAGAGAAAAAGATGCTTTGGATTGCGCCGAAGATGTGGAAAAATTTTGATCGTCCTTCCAACCAACCATAGAATAATGATTGAAATCGCTAATCCCCATTGATTTTCGATAATTGCGATAGAAAGGAAGATCGGGCCAAGCAACAGTGTAAAAACCGAAATAAAACGATCTATCATAGAGAATGCAAGATACGGTCGTTTCCATACCCAACCATTCCATAAACTTTCAAAATCAGAATTATGACTATTTCTTGCCCATCTAATTCTTTGCTTGATAAATTGGCCAAACTTTGGAGCTGCAGATGAATATATTATTGCAGAACTCTGGTAATATGTTTTCCATCCTTCTTGTTGGACAAGTCTCGTAAAGCACTTATCTTCCCCTGATTCTTTTTTTCTGCCGAGTATTATTTCATTCAAGAAGAGATTCATCTTGGGCAAAAGTATTTCCCTTCGATACAATGCAGTTTTTCCACTTAAACAGGACAGAGCCTTTCCTCCTGCAGTTTGCGCCGGCATATCATAATAATTTCTCATATCCCAAAAAATATCAGTCATTTTTTGCCAAATAGTTTTTATTTCAAGTGGATGGTATCTCGGAGTGACTCCTCCAATATTAGTATCAACAAGGAAGGGGCCTAACGCATTTTCTAAGAAATTTGCGTCCCACATGGTATCGCTATCTGTTAAAGCAAGAATTTGGCCTTTAGATTCTAATATCCCATCAACAAGGGCTGCTCTCTTTCCGGGCTTTGAAGTTACTATCAATTTAACATTATCTTTCCCTTCCTGAAATTCTTTAAATTCAGCTATGCAGCCAGTATCAGATTTATCAATTATTGCGATTATTTCAGCTGGTTTATTTTTCCACCATGAATCCAAAGATCGTTTAAAAATCTTCTCGTCTTCGTTATATACAGGTATAATTACAGAAACAGAAAGATTCGCCTTGCTTTTTGAATTCACCTTATTTGGGTCCGGCAATATGGGATAATATAGCGACGCAACAACTTTTTTGATAAACCATATTGACCATCTCCAAGTTCCGATTATACCGAGTGGGATGATTAACCAATAATTGTACAAATTACTCGGTACCAAATTTCTAATTAAATAATTTTTAAATCCATTAATTTGATAAAGAATATCATTTATGTCAAACCATATTGGTGATGTAACCAACGAAATTGCGAACCCCATGAGCAAGATATCAAAAATTATGTTTCCAAAAATTCTAGAGCGCCTTTGAAGGTGGGGTACCTTATGAGAGTCCACTCTTTTAGCTTTATTTGTAGATTATTTATTAGTAACTTTATTCTGAGCTATAAATTTATCAAGTAAGATGGTTCTTGTTAATTTTTACTATAATTCATTCTTGAAAATGAAAAAGAATTATATAAATATGATTAATTATAACCCCCTATAATAAAGAGGGATTTTGAACGAGTAAGATAAGTATTATTGGTTCGGGTGTCGTAGGAAGTGCAACGGGCCAAGGGTTTCATAAGCTAGGTCATGAAGTTATTTTTTACGACATTTCAAAAGAAAAAATTAGAAATCTAAAGAGTAATGGATATAATGTAGCAATTGATTTAGGCGATGCATTATCACAAACAGACATTTCATTTGTTTGTGTGAATACTCCAACGCATAATTCTCAACAAGACCTTTCTCAGATACTTTCAGTACTCTACCAGCTTGCAAACTATCTTAATACAGCGGAAAAACATCACTTATTGGTCTTCCGTAGCACCATGTTACCTGGAACAATGCGTAGCGTAGTTGTCAATTATCTCGAAAAAAATTGCACAAAAAAGAGAGGAGTTGATTACGATGTTGTTTACAACCCAGAATTTCTAAGACAAAATTCAGCCTTAGATGATTTCTTCAAGCCGGACAGGGTAATAATAGGTGAGGATCATAATGAATTTTCAAAATTATTCGTAGAGCTGTACCAGCCTTTGACAAAAAATATAATCACCACATCATTTGAGGCTGCAGAGTTAATCAAGTATGCATCAAATTGCTTTTTGTCATTGAAGATTTCATTCTTCAATGAAATAGGACTGATATGCAAACACCTGGGAATAGACGACAAGGTCGTAAGCACGGGCGTATCTTTAGACAAAAGAATTGGAAAGTATGGCACTGAATTTGGTAGGCCATTTGATGGTATGTGTCTTCCCAAAGATACTCAGGCATTGGCGTCATTCATAAAACAAAACAGAATTGAACCTGACTTGCTGGAAATAGTGTTGAACATTAACAAGAAAATTGAAGATCTTACCAGTACAAGGCAACTAGTCTCTAGCGCAAGAGAATCTCATTCCTAAAAACGCAAAGGGTTTTTCTCTTCAATAATTTATATGGGGTTGTTAGATTTTTCTTTTAACAATGAATTTGTCGGCTTTTAGGGTTTCATTTATTTTTTTATTAATTGTAAATGTTTTACTAATAACTGGCCTGAGTCGCCTAAGCGATGCTCAGGGTGCAAACTCCAAGGGTTTGATAGGAGTAAATATGTTAGGCTATTATACCAGCTTACCTCAAACCCGAGACTTTAACAATCCTTTCCCTGATAACTACTACGATCAAAGTTTTAAGCTCATTAAAGACGGGGGAATGAATCATATAAGATATGTATATTATTGGGAATCTTTTGTAAAGAATCCTACAGCATTCATAAGTGAACTAAAATTTGCTGCTACTTTAGCTGATAAATATGGATTAAAAATTATATATGACAATCATCAGTTTCATACTTCATCATGGCTTAATCCTCAAAGAGGAACAGGTTTTCCGAACTTTTTATTTCAGAATAACTCAGAATATGCATATGGCAGTGGAGGAGGGCCTAAATATCCCTCAGCTGCAGCATGGTGGACTCACTGGTGGAACAGGGAAATTAGAGATACGAATGGTACCGACGGATGGACTCTACAAGCTGCATTCTTGAAGAAAGTAATTAGTACAGTTGATAGTCACCCTAGCACGGCTGGATATGAAATATTGAGTGAGCCTCAGGTACACAATGTGGACCAGTGGGAAAAAATCGGTAAATATAATACATTTATGACAGATGAGATGAAAAAGTTAACTAAAAAAGATATTATTTATAGCATGACAATACCTGTTGATCTAAAAAGTATCATTGGAGTTAATGCCCAAAATCTTGCAAAGATGGCACCTATAAATAAAACAAATATTATCTTCAAATTCAGTATTTACGGACTACCGTCACCTGGTAGCTACCAAGAAGAAAGGTTGAATATGTTTGTACAGACGGGCAATTTATCTGGAGTTCCAGTCTATATTGGAGAATGGAATAACGTTGCCAGAGACAAAGTAATAAATGAAGAAGGAGATTTTGTTTATGAAATAAATCCAAAAGCAAGTGATATTACTCCAGAAGATACTACAGTAATATTAAAAAAATTCAATCAAATAGATCCATACGGCTGGGCTTTCTGGTATTGGAATTTTAGGCCACATAGAGTTGACAACTTTAATTTAGTGATAAGCGATAACAATGGCAATTTGGTTCCCACAAAATATTTTGATATCTTGAAAAACTCTGTTCATTCCGTTTATGGAAGTCAAGCACCCAAATAGCACATGAATCTAAATGAATGTAAGCTCTTCTTCGTGGTAACGTCAACCATATTCAGAAAATGTCGGCATGAGAGACCTCTGGTATACAAAGAGTCCATAAGGTTTAATTCTTGTTAAAATGTCATATCTTAGTGGATATAGAAGCTAATTGAAGACTCAACTCAAACTAAAAGAAGGAACTAGGCTTAGATCTTTGATATTTATTCTAATTCCAATTGTTCTTTCTTCCTACACACACCTTTGGAATGCTACAGGCTTTCCATCATTGCACACAGACGAAGGACATTACCTAAGAAAAGCAATTTCAACTGAAACTGGTCAGGGACTTCAACCGCAAGAAAGATATCGAGCCCCTTATTTTGGACAAATTTTTTTAGCGGGAATCTTTAGCATGATTGGTTATCCTAACACAGAAAACTTGAGCGATAAAAATCCTGTTGAGCAATTGTACTTTGTTCCCCGCTTTATTATGGGAATTTTGGCTGTTATTGATACTTTTCTATTATATAGAATCACAGAAAACAGATATGGCAGAAATGTTGCAATTATCTCTTCAATATTATTTGCAGTAATGCCATATACATGGATGACAAGGAGAATATATCTAGAGTCAATTCAGCTTCCATTTATTTTAACATCAATACTCCTGATTCTCAATCTTGGTAGAGGTCAACAACAAAATGCTAAGTTAACTTTGATTATATCTGGAATTTTCATGGGTCTTGCTATATTTACCAAGATACCCGCATTCACAATAATTCCCTTGGGCATGATAATGATATACATACTTACTAGAAACAAGAAATATGCGCTGCTTTGGTTAATTCCTGTTATTTTGGTTCCAGCATTGTGGCCAGTGCATGCCACATTAAACGGAGAACTTGACAATTGGATTAGTGGAGTACGTTACCAAGTCAGTAGAGATAGACCATTAATTAACACAATAAATACATTTTTTCAGATAGACCCTGTTCTGCTTATTTTGGGTTTGGGTGGCCTTATCTTTTCAGGTATAAGAAGAGACTATTTCCCTTTGTTGTGGGCTATACCGGTTTTCATCTTCCTTCAGGCAATTGGCTATGTTTCTTCGTTTCATCTACTATTATTACTGCCACCATTTTGCATAGCGGCAGGAAATATGATTGAAAAAATTGGAAATAATCTATACAATATCAGAATGAGAAATATCTTGCCATATCTTCGAATATCAATTATTGGTATATTTGGCATCGCTAGTATAACCATGCTAATTACAATAAACACGAATTCAAGTTATTATCATGCTCTTGGATTTGTTATTTCGAATTTACCTAATAGTAATGTCAATCCAAATTCAAATAGCTCAAAAATTGGGGACAAAGTTACATTAATTGGAAATCCACAGTATTTCTGGATTCCAGAATTTGTATTTAAGAAATCATTTGATGCCAAAAACTATTACAGCAAAACTCCATTCAAGACCGATAGGTACATGATGATTATTGATACTCGCTTCTTGAAGATTTTAACTGGTGATAATTCCTCCCGCTTAAATTTGGCATACAATTCTACTCACAATCTAGCAAGATTTGAGCAAAACTTTACTGGAGGCCTAGATCTCAATAAGTATCCTTATACCAATTTAAAACTGAGTCCAGAAACAGGCTTTATTGAAATAAGATCCAACTATTAGTATTTTTAGTGATGTATTCCCAAACCATTTAATTTGAGCTTCTAGGTTAAGTTCACGTCACTAAATGCGTATACTGTTATTACATTCAGATTTTATTGAATACCAGCCTATTTCAAAAGAAATACAGACCGCAGAAGATCTGCCTTCCAAATCCAAAAAAAAAATAGACGAAGTGATAGTGGCATTTATTGCCGTTGAAAAAGATGATGATGAGTCCATAATTGCTGATGTTTGCAAGGAATTAAAGACCTATTCAGAGATCATAAAATGCGATAATTTACTAATCTATCCCTATGCACACCTAAGTTCAGATTTAGCAACCCATATCAAAGCTCAAACATTACTGGTTTTAATTGAAAAGCAGACAGGAGATCTATTTAAGAACGTAAATAGGGCACCATTTGGCTGGACAAAGTCATTTAATATAAAAGTAAAAGGACATCCACTTGCAGAAAATGCAAAAACAGTCCGAAAAAAGAACGGTAACAATACTGAATCCACGTCTGAATCTATGGCATTAAAATCAGAAGACGTGCTCAAGTCAATCTGGTATGTACTTGAACCTGGAGGTAATTTGATTCCAATAAATGACTATAAGTTTGAAAAAGAAAGTTTATTCAAAAAATTAGTAGATAACGAATTATCCAAGAAGAGAACAGTTGTTGAAATTCCACCTCATGTGAGATTAATGAAGAGGTTAGCAATAGCTGACTATGAACCTTCCTCAGATGGTGGAAATATGAGGTACTATCCAAAAGGACGATTGATGAAATCACTAATAGAAACATACGTAACAAGAATGATTCATGACTATGGGGGAATTGAAGTTGAAACACCGGTAATGTATGATTCCAATCATCCATCAATACAGAGTTATTTCAATAGATTCCCGGCTAGACAATACAATATACAATCAGACAACAAGCAGCTTTTCTTAAGGTTTGCAGCCTGTTTTGGTCAATTCTTGATGGCCAAGGATTTCCAAATTTCTTATAAACAGTTGCCATTGAAGCTATATGAATTAACAAGATATTCATTTAGAAGAGAAAAGAGTGGAGAATTGGTAGGTCTTCGAAGGCTTAGAGCATTCAGTATGCCAGACTGCCATGCCTTTTGTAAAGATATTGATCAAGCAAAGGAAGAATTTGTTAAAAGATTTGAATTGTCACTGAATGTTATTGAAGGCCTAGGAATTTCCTCAAGTGACGACATTGATATGGTTTTTCGTTTTACTACTGATTTTTATGAAAAAAATAAAGAGTTTATTAGAACATTCGCAACGAGAATAAAAAAACCTATTCTTGTAGAAATGTGGAAAGAAAGATTCTTTTATTTTATAGTAAAATGGGAGTTTAATTTCGTAGATAACTTGGGAAAAGCTGCTGCATTGTCCACCGACCAGATCGACGTTGAAAATGGGGAAAGATACAAAATTGAATTTGTTGATAGTGATGGTACGAAAAAGTATCCCATTATACTGCATAATTCTCCAAGCGGTGCTATAGAACGTGTGATATACGCACTACTGGAGAAGACTGCTAGAGATTCAAATATGGGCAAGATTCAAGCTTTACCATTATGGTTATCACACACGCAGATCAGGATAATACCTGTAGCATCAAAACATTTAGAGTTCAGTGAAAAAATTTTAGTTGAACTTGACAAAAACAATATTCGAACGGATATTGATGATAGAGAATTTTCTGTTGCTAAAAAGATAAGAGAAGCAGAATCTGAGTGGATTCATTTCATAATAGTCATTGGAGACAAAGAAGTTGATGATGGTAAAGAATTTGTAGTTAGAGAAAGATTAGCTAAATCCCAATACAGCACATCATTGGCTAATCTTATAAAGAGGATCAAGTCAGAAATTTCTGATAAACCATATCTTCCATTAAACCTGCCAGTCTATTTATCAAAACGCCCGATAATAATGGTATGACATTTTGCTAGTAATTTCTGCAAACAATTCTATTTCTCAGATGATTTTTTATTTTTGAATGTTTTTATATTTCATGACTGCAATCCCATTCAATGGGAAGAATAGAAAGAGGAGTAAACTGCAGTGTAAATGGATGCACAAATACTGCAGAAAGATCAATCAGTGGAAGTAAGGCTAGCATGGCCTCGGATTTGATAGTTAATACCTCAAACAAAAGAGTATATTTATGCAAACAACACTATAAAGAATGGAAAAAAGCAACTAAAGAAGATAGAGAAAATGAGCGAGCAAGATGGGGTTAAACAAAGTTAGAAACAATCGACTCTAAACATATTTTCTTGGAATTATCCTTAGCAGTGTATGTGTTGCAAGTGTTCCTTCTCTGTAATCATCGTTCTTAATAGAAACTTCTACAAGATCCATTCCGACAAGATGTGACGAATCGCTAATACTTCGAATAATCTTTATTATTTCAAATGGATCTAATCCAAATGGTTCAGGAGTTCCTGTACAAGGAACGTACGGCAAATCATAAACATCTATGTCAAATGATATGTATGTGTTTCTATTACAAGTAACTTTAGAAATATATTCACACACATTATCAATATTTTTTTTAATATTCCATGGGTCAAATGTTATTATACCATTTTTTTCTGCAATCTTATTTTCCTCCATATCTGCCTGTCTTATTCCTATTTGGATGATATTTTTACCCTGAATGTATCCTTCTTCCATCAATCTGAAGAATGGCGTAGTATGACAGAGCTTCAAACCACCATATTCAGGTTTTAAATCTCTATGGGCATCAAAGTGTATTAAGAGAGGATCATGATGAGAAAGGCCCTTAAAACAAAAATAGGATATAGTATGCTCACCACCCAAGATAAATGGCTTCTTTTTTGCTCGAGATAATTCCTTTATTAGAGGTGGAACCTTTTGATCTAAAAATGAAAATAGGGTATCTATTTTGTTAGAATTGTTGTGATATGCTAATTTAATATCTCCCAGATCAAAAATTTTTGCAATTTCTTTGATATCTTTTTTTTCTTCGTAAACAAAGGTTTCAATTTGACGTCCTGATGTACTTCTAATTGCTTCAGGTCCTCTGCTTGTCCCTTTCCCAAATGATGTTGTCAATTCCAACGGAATTCCAAAAAAGACGATGTTTGCATCATTGAAAGTAGTCTTCATATCGATATCACCAAAGGAACAACCAGCGTTAGTTCTTTCTGGAGGAATAAAGAAAGAGTCCAAGAGATCTAAAATTTTTGTCAATGTCTATGTTGATTACTAGAATACAATTATATTTATTTTTTAAACTAATTTAAAATAAATATACTAATTTGACCAAAATAATTCATCTAAATTACTCTGTCTTGGCTTGCCAATTATGGATTTGAAATTTACATCTAATGCTGTCAAAAGTTGATCGAAAGTAGATTCCATTGCTTCCAAATATTTTTCTGTATCTATTTCTTTGTGGTTTGCAAGCTCGACGGGTTTAACTCCTTCAGCTGTTTTTGTTTTTACATATGAAATAATATCTCCTGCCTTAATTTGTCTACCATTATCGGAAAATAACTTTGCGGCCTTTATATGTTGAGGGATTCCCTTTATTGAAGTGGTCGTGGAATCATGTCCGTCTATTGATGTTATCCTTATGTTTTCGGATGTTTTTTTACCATATTTTTCTGGAGACTTATTTATCATTACGTTAAAAGAAAGTTCCTCCAGAGGATATTGATCTGACTCTAAATTTTTTGCACTTTCTTGAACAATATCTTTTATTTTCTCTCTAGCAGTATCAAAATCCTTTTCAGTATTAACTTTCCCTAATATATTCAACATACTGTAAAAGGTTTTCCTTATGAAAGTTGGAGTGTGAGATTTTTTGCCTGTTAGGCCCTTTACATCTACAGTTCCGTCCTTCAAGACACCTAGGTAATTTTTTTTCAGATTGTTAAAAACTACATATCGATATTCTTTATCTAATTCTAGATCTACACCCTGATTGGCTTTTGCCCATTTTGAAATTTCTTCTACTTTTCCTTGTGAAGGATCCCTCAAAAATAATGAATCGGTATCGCCATATACTACTTGTATTCCTGTTTCTTTACATTTATCGATTGTTTTAGTTATAATACTTCTTCCAATCGCTGCCGTAGCATCGGCAACGGGTAGACAGTATAATGGAAATATTTCAGCTCCCATCACACCATAGCTTGCGTTGAGAATAACTTTAATTGCCTGACTTACCACTGTATAGAGTTGTCTTTCTTCATACGAAATTGTTTTGTCTTTTGATAATTGTTTATAATAATTAACCCGAAGATCTCGAAGTGAACCTATAAGAAGAGAGGTTATTCCTTTTTTCTCCTTGCAAGTCCAGTATGTTGTTTCAGAAATCCTTTGGTTAGGATCCTGGCTACATGAGTCGTGAGGGCAGTTTACTGTTTCATAAGATAAATTATGCACTTTTATTATACTTGGATATAGACTAGCAAAATCTACTACCGACACATTGAAGTGAATCCCAGGTGTAGGTTCAACAACAAGACCTCCTCTGTATTTCTTTTCTTTTATAATAGCTGAACTTGACACCTGTCCCTTGTTCCGTAACTCTTCGCTATGAGGAATTAGCGCATTTATCTTTCTATGCTCGTAAAATAACATGCCCCTAATCCACTGGTTAACACCAACTCTGGAGAGGTCTTCTACAGATAATCTCGATATTCTCGCAATTACAAACAATAGTTTTAGAAGAAGATTATCATTGAAGCTTGTAAGCCTAAGAGTCAGTTCTGTATCTTTCAGGCAGTATTGAGCTAATTTTTGAATTGATAAATCGCTGATATTTCCTTCGAATTCAATTTTACTATCATTTAAAAGCGCCTCTGTTATTGCATTTAATCTATATTCAGAGTATTTGTGGCTAAATGCATAGATTTGAATCGATCTATTTTGAAATGTTCTAAACAGGTCAATGTGTACGCCATGTTTGAGTTGAACTGGATCTGCCTGGATACCTTTCTTCACGAGTGAATCACGTTTGACCAGTATAGGAATTTCTTCCTTTGGGATTATTGTATGGTTTATCGGATCAATTGCAGGATCCTGCGATCTTTCATAAATATATGGAAGATCAAAATCATCACCATTAAAGGTAACTAATACATTATACGACCAAATTGTTTTAAATGTTTTTTCTAAGAGTTCTTTTTCAGTCTTACATATTTCAGCTTCTAGAATAAGTTCTGTTCCATCAGAGTGATTCTTATCTTGTTCAAGAAGGAACACCTTTCTTAATCCATCACTAGAAGCGATACCTATTGCAGTAATTTTTCTATCATGTTCTCGGGGTATTGGCATTCTCCCCTCCTCTGAATCTACTTCAATATCAAGAGCTATTCTCTTCATTTCTGGAATAGGTTGATTTAATAGCTCCGCCCATTCTCTAACATATTTCCGGTATTCATCATTTCTTGCTTCCTTGCTCTCCAAAATTTTATCCCAGAGAAAATTTTTCAAGGCAGTCTGGACAATTTCGGACATTTGATACGGGTCTTCTTTTATTTCGTCGCCTATTCTTTTGTAGTATGAGCCTGGAATCAATCTTGTATCGTACAGGTAATTTTCATGATACTTGATGTTGGCCTCCCACACATTGAGTTTTTCCCTTATGCCACCCTTGCCACCTATTGACAAGGGATCAGGTGCAATTATTTTTATTGTTTGAATTTCTTTGTCCGATAGTAGATCCATTTTTCGTATTGTCTGCAACTCGAATTTCTTTTCAATGGCTGCAATTTCTTCTGCTCTTTTTTTATTTTCCAATTTTGTATAACAATATGGTTTGTGACCTGTCTTATCCTGCCAAAAGTATATGGTGTGTGAATTAGGATCATAGAATTTTAATTGAATTTTCTGATTTTCACCAGAATAAATCGCTGATATTAACATGACACGAGTATTTACTGGAAGATCCCTCCAATATGTCAAATCCTGTTTTTCGTTTTGAAGAAGAGGTGATTGGTCCAATTATTACTCACTGGAATTAATTTCAAGTACAGAAAAAGGATAATTATCTTTTGCTAATGGTATTCAATTTAATTTATAATAGTAGATGTGGTTTTCGCAAGTATTAGATTAAATAACCATTTCATTTTTTTCTTTTCTTCTAATCATGACAACACCAATAGCGTAGAGTGCAATCATTGGTAGTGCAACAAACCACATGGTGACACCACTTCCATCTGGTGTTATCACTGCACCAAAAATTGTTATGATTATTATTGCATATCTAAAGTTGT
>WNFX01000663.1_pt1 | contig 48751 bp, 43 predicted proteins | sample 5400111 | NCBI WGS metagenome assembly WNFX01 (sample SAMN13153363, study PRJNA577476) | soil metagenome | isolation source: 40 cm soil or saprolite under grassland replicate 1 | place: USA:California | collected 2016-06-15
CCCGCACCGCCACCCCGCTGTACTTCGTGTGCAGCACCTTCGTGATCGCCGAGGTCAGCGTCGTCTTCCCGTGGTCGATGTGCCCAATCGTCCCAATGTTCACGTGCGGCTTCGACCGATCGAATTTCGCCTTGGCCATCCTTGGCTCGCCTCCCTCTAGTCCTTCCGCCGTTCGCCCTGTCGTGCTCGTTCGCTCGAAGAGATGGAGCCCATGTCCGGGATTGAACCGGAGACCTCGCCCTTACCAAGGGCGTGCTCTGCCAACTGAGCTACATGGGCCTGGATCGTGTGACTCGCCGCTGTCTCACGTGCCGGAGTCCAAGACGCTGGAGCCCAAGTGGAGCGGGAAACGGGATTCGAACCCGCGACCCCCAGCTTGGAAGGCTGGCGCTCTACCGCTGAGCTATTCCCGCACTCCCTCTCGGCGCGAAACCCTTCGCCCCAGAAAATGGTGGGGAGAGGAGGATTCGAACCTCCGAAGGCGTTCGCCAGCAGATTTACAGTCTGCCCCCTTTGGCCACTTGGGTATCTCCCCGCTGGTTTTTCAGACTGTAACCCCTTGAAATGTCTGGCGCTGGCGGGAGGATTTGAACCCCCGACCCACTGCTTACAAGGCAGTTGCTCTACCCCTGAGCTACGCCAGCAGTCGCAAAACTTCACTTTAGTTTCGAGGTACCTAGAAGTCAAGACAATTTTGTCTGTTTGGTCACTCGCTGACGCTGGACTTCGTAGCAGAGGATGGCAGCCGCTGCCGAGACGTTGAGGGAGTTGACCCGGCCCCGCATGGGAATGCTGGCGAGAAAATCGCAGGTCTTGGCCACCAGCGGCCTCAGACCGGGGCCTTCACCACCGAGGACCAAGCACAGGGGGCCCGTCAGGTCTATCTCCGAAGGGGCCTGACCCCCCCGGACCGTAGAGCCGACCACCCAGAGGCCCTCTTTCTTCAATATTTCAAGAGATTGCACGAGATTGGTCTCCCGCGCAACAGCCAAATGCTCGACAGCCCCCATGGCCGACTTGGCCGCGGCCCCCGTGAGCCCGGCCGCATGGTGCTTGGGCACGATCGCACCGTGCGCTCCCGTCGCCTCGGCCGATCTGAGAATCGCTCCGAGATTTCTCGGATCCTGGATCTGATCGAGAACGAGAAAGAACGCCGGCTCCCCGCGCTGACCGGGAATGGCGAGCAATTCCTCGAGCGAAGCGTACGTCGCCTCGGCCACCCGGGCCACCACTCCTTGATGATGCGGCGTGCCCGCGATGGCCGTGAGCTGGTCGCGCGTGCGGAAGGAGATCTTCACGCCGCGACCGCGCGCGAGCGTCACCAGCTCCTGCAGCGCCGGTCCCCGCCCCTCGGACAAGACGGCGACTTCCTCGACGCGCCGGCTGTGCGCGCGCAACAGCTCGAGGACCGGGTTGCGCCCGAAGAGCGGCGTGTCCTGGGTGGCGTCTGCGCTCACGGAGCCAGCGTCCAGGTCGTGCCGCCGCGCGTGTCCTTCAGGGTCACGCCGAGCCTCACCAGCTCGTCCCGGAGGCGATCGGCCTCGGCGAAGTCCCGCTGCTTGCGCGCCTGCTCGCGGAGGTAGACGAGGGACTCCACGCGCGCCTTGAGCTGGGGATCGACAGGCGCCTGGGCCCGCCCGCCGCCCTCGAGCAGCCCGAGCACGCGCCCGAGAGTGACGAGCTCGCCCACGCCCATGAGAAACGGGCCCGCCCCCACGCGTCCCTGCTCGAGCTGCGTCCGGACGCCCTGAAGGAATCGGGCCAGGTCGAAGAGGACCCCGAGGGCCTGAGGGGTGTTGAAGTCGTCATCCATGGCCGCCTCGAAGCGCTCGCGGTGCGCGGCGACCTCGTCGAAGACGCCGCCGTCGGGGCCCGGCTTGGGCGTGCCCTTGCCTCCGATCCGCTCCGCCTCTTCCACGAGGGCCTGCAGGCGCCCGAGGGCCTTGGCCGACTCGCTCACCCGCTCGTCGGCGAACTCGAGCGGGTGGCGATAGTGCGTGCCGAGAAAGTAGAGACGGAGCGCTTCCGGCTCGTGCCGCTGGACCATGTCCTTGATCCAGAGCGTGTTGCCCAGCGACTTGGACATCTTCTCCGACGCGAGATTCACGAAGCCGTTGTGGGCCCAGCAGCGCACGAAGGGCTTCCCCGTGGCGCCTTCGGACTGGGCGATCTCGTTCTCGTGGTGCGGAAAGATCAGGTCCTCGCCCCCGCCGTGGAAGTCAAAGGTCTCGCCCAGGTACTGCATGGCCATGACGGAGCACTCGATGTGCCAGCCCGGCCGGCCGGGGCCCCACGGGGATGGCCACGAGGGCTCGCCGGGCTTGGCCGCCTTCCACAGCGCGAAGTCGAGCGGGTCGCGCTTGCGCTCGTCGACATCCACCCGCGCTCCCGCCTCGAGCTCGTCGAGATTCTTGCCCGAGAGCTTTCCATACGTCGGGAAGCGGCGCACCTCGAAGTACACGTCGCCTTCCAGCACGTAGGCTAGTCCACGCTTCAGCAGCCGCTCGATCAGCTCGAGCATCTGCGGGACGTGCTCCGTCGCCTTGGGCTCGACGTCGGGCGGCCTGATCCCGAGGGAGGCCATGTCCGCCCGGTACTCGGCGATGTAGCGCTCCGAGATCACGGTCGCCTCCACGCCCTCCTCGTTGGCGCGGCGGATGATCCGGTCGTCCACGTCGGTGAAGTTCTTGACGAACATCACCCTGAGTCCCTTGAAGGCGAGATAGCGGCGGATGACGTCGAAGGACAGGGCGCTCCGTGCGTGTCCGATGTGAGAGAGGTCGTAGACGGTGACCCCGCACACGTACATGCGCGCCTCGCCCGGGACGAGGGGGACAAAGTCCTCCTTGCGGCGGGTGAGGGTGTTGAAGATCCGGAGCGCCATCACGGCACCTCCACGCTGACCACGGCCATGGCGGCGATGCCCTCACCGCGGCCGAGGAGACCCAGGTGCTCGGGGCTCTTGGCCTTGACGCTCACCTGCTCGGGCGCCACACCCATGGTCTTGGCGAGCCGCTCGGCCATGGCGGGAAGATGGGAGCCGAGCCGCGGCTCCTGACAGATGACCGTGGCGTCGAGATTGACGGGGCGCGCCCCCTTGCGGGCGAGCGCCTCCATCACCCCCTCGAGGAGGACGAGGCTCGACACGCCCTTCCAGCGCGGATCGGTGTCGGGGAACATGCGCCCGAGATCGCCCAGGGCGAGGGCGCCCAGGAGCGCCTCACACACGGCGTGCGTCAGGACATCGGCATCCGAATGCCCGCCCAGCCCACGCGACGATGGGACGGTGATGCCGCCCAGCACGAGCGGGCGGCCGTCCACGAGCGGGTGGAGGTCGAATCCCAGGCCGGTGCGCGACGCGGTCATGGGCGCTTCCCGAGGAGCGTCCGCACGGTCTTGAGATCCTCCTTCGTCGTGATCTTGATGTTCTGGGCCAGGCCCTCGACCATGGCCACGCGGCCGCCCAGGCGCTCCACGAGCATCGCGTCGTCGGTTCCGCGGAACCCTTCTCGCGCCGCCTTGTCGTGGGCCTCACGCAAGAGATCCCGGCGAAAGGCCTGCGGCGTCTGTGTCAGCCACAGGCCTTCCCGAGGCAGCGTCCTGTCGACCACGGAGTCCTTGACCAGCTTGACCGTCTCGCGCACGGGCCAGCCGCAGGTGGCGGCGCCCGGGATGCGCGCGGCCGCGAGCACGCGCTCGACGAGATCGGGGGTGATCATGGGCCGGACGGCGTCGTGGACCACCACCCAGGCCGCCTCGGATGACACGGCCTCCAGGCCGAGCCGCACCGAATCCTGCCTCTCTTCTCCTCCCGCGACGACCGCGAGCACGCGCGGCACGCGAAACCGCCGGAGCAGGGACTGGGTCGCCTCGATCCTGTCCTCGGAAACCGCCACCACGGCGCCCTCGATGGATGGGCAGCGCGCGAGGGCGCGGAGGGTGTGGACGAGGAGTGGCGCTCCCCCGAGCACGAGGTACTGCTTGGGCTGACGTCCGCCCAGGCGAGTGCCGGAACCGGCCGCGGGAACCAGGGCGACGGCCTTTCTCACCGCGAGGTCACCGCGATCCCTCCTCGTCCTTCAGGCGCGAGAAGATCATGCGGCCCGCGGTGGTCTGCAGGACCGAGGTGACGGTGACGCTCACCTGCTGGCCGATGAAGCGCTTGCCGTGGTCCACCACCACCATGGTGCCGTCGTCGAGGTAGGCCACGCCCTGCCCCGCTTCCTTGCCTTCCTTGACCACGTGGACGTGGACGAGCTCGCCCGGGAGCACCACCGGACGCAGGGCGTTGGCCAGCTCGTTGACGTTGAGCACCGAAACTCCCGAGAGCTCAGCGACCTTGTTGAGGTTGTAGTCGTTGGTCACGACCTTGCCGCCCATGGCCTTGGCGAGCTCGATCAGCTTGCGGTCGACTTCGCGCACCTGCGGGAAGTCCTGGTCCTCGATCCGCACGGTGGCGCCGGGCAGCCGCTGGAGCCGCTGGAGCACGTCGAAGCCGCGCTTGCCCCGATTGCGCTTGAGGGGATCGGGCGAATCGGCGATCTGCTGGAGCTCGCGCAGCACGAACTGGGGGATGATGAGCGTGCCTTCGAGGAAGCCGACCTCCGAGAGGTCCACGATGCGCCCGTCGATGATCACCGAGGTATCGAGGATCTTGAAGCCCTGGCGCCTCGCCGCCGTCTTGGGAAAGAGCTTGGTCGACATGTCCTCGAGCTCATCGCGCTTGGCGAGGGCGACCGAGGCGCCCAGGTAGGTCAGGAGCAGCCCGAAGAGGCCGCGGCCGAGCGGGCCTGCGTCCGGAGCGACGGCGCCCACGGCGGTGCCCAGCCCCAGCCCGAGTCCCAGGCCCACGATGCCACCCATGGCGCCCCAGAAGAGCCGGTCGACCGGGATGCGCCGCGCCTGCCATTCCAGCAGGACGGCGAGGACGCCGAAGAGAAAGCCGGCGCCGGCCAGCCACCAGTTGGTCGCGGGGATGCCGAGGGCGGGGCCGAAGGCCATTCCGGCTGCCGTCGCCGCTCCCAGCATGACTATGCGCACGATGATGATGGCCATGATCGCCTCTCACTGCCCGAGCAGTGTCTTGACCGCCTCGTCTACCGAGCCCACTCCCTGAACGTTAAGGGGATGCACGGCTTCCCCCGCCAGATTCTTGCCCCCGAGATTGTTCTGGGGCACCACGGCGGCCGCGAACCCGAGGGCGGCCGCCTCCTTGAGCCGCGCCGTGAAGCCCGCCACCGCGCGCACCTCGCCGGTCAGCCCGACCTCACCCATGATCACCACGTCGCCTCGCACGGGCCGATCGAGGTAGCTCGAGGCCGCCGCGATGGCGATGCCGAGGTCGGAGGCGGGCTCGGTCACGCGCGCGCCTCCCGCCACGTTGACGAACACGTCCTGGCTCTGGAGCGGGAACCCCAGCCGCTTCTCGAGCACGGCCAGGAGCAGACAGACGCGATTGTAATCGGCCCCCAGCACCGTGCGGCGCGGCGTCCCGAAGCTGGCCGGGGTGACGAGGGCCTGCATCTCGAGCAAGAGAGGTCGGGTGCCCTCGAGGCTCGAGACGATGACGGAGCCCGCGGCGCCGCGCGGGCGCTCGGCGAGGAAGAAGCCGGACGGGTTCGACACCTCGGTGAGCCCGAGCTCGCCCATCTCGAACACGCCGATCTCATTGGTCGACCCGAAGCGATTCTTGACGGCCCGCAGGATCCGATAGGCGTGGTGCTGCTCGCCTTCGAAGTAGAGCACGGTGTCAACGAGGTGCTCGAGGACGCGCGGGCCCGCGATGGCTCCGTCCTTGGTGACGTGGCCGACGAGGAAGGCCGCCATGCCGCGCCCCTTGGCCAGAAGCATGAGCCGCGCGGCGCACTCGCGCACCTGGCTGACGCTTCCCGGCGACGACTCGAGCCCGGGCAGGAAGACGGTCTGGATCGAGTCCACGATGAGCGCGCGCGGCCGGAGCTCGGCCGCGTGCGCCTCGATGACCTGGAGATCCGTCTCCGCGAGGAAGTAGAGCGCCTTCGGAGCGATGCCGAGCCGATTCGCGCGCAGCTTGACCTGGGCCGCCGACTCCTCGCCCGACACATAGAGCACCGGTCCCTGGCGCTCGGCAAGGGCCCGGCAGGCCTGGAGCAGGAGGGTGGACTTGCCGATGCCGGGATCGCCTCCGATCAGGACCAGCGAGCCCGGCACCACGCCGCCCCCCAGGACCCGATCGAGCTCGCCGATCCCCGTGAGGATCCGGTCGCCCGCCTCGACGGCAATGTCGCGGATGGGCATGGGCTTGGTGCCCGCGGCCAGCTGGGGGCGCTCGGAGCGCGAGGCGAGGGGCCGCTCCTCGATCAGCGCGACGAAGCTCCCCGTGCGGGCGCAGTCCGGGCAGGTGCCGGGCTTCGGCGCCGCGAAGCCGCAGGTCTGACAGCGATAGACCGATCGGATCTTGGGCATCAGGGTTTTGGCGCCACCACTTGTTCCTTGGCCCGGTCGCCCGTCTTGATCGTGGAGCGTATGAGGGCGCGCAGGAGAAAGCTGCGCTGCGCGCCCTCGAGAAACGAGACCATGCTCTCGTACAGCGTCGGGTCGACCACGAGCTTCCCCAGAGTGCCCTCGCCGGCATTGAGCTTCTCGCTCACCGCGCGGAGATTGGCGAGGGCGGCCCGCACGTCCACGCCGGCCTGGCCCATGCTGTCCTCGTTCCCGCCCTGAATGAGGCCCCCGAGCACGCCCTCGCCTCGGGCCAGCTTCTCGGACACGTCGCGGAAATTCCGCGCCAGGATCTGGAGATCCCGCGCCACCGGACGATACTCGGGGTCGAAGAGGAGTGCGGGAAGCAAGCCGTCCGCCGGCCCCGGCTTTTCCGCAGCCCGGCCCAGGGCATCGAGCGCGGCCAGGAGCGCTCGGCCGGATTTCGCGCTGTCCTTGGATAGGAGGACCCCGACGGCGCTCTCCCCGCTCTCCGTCCGAGCCAGGAGGCCTTCTGCCGAGATGAGGATGGCATTGAGCCGCCGGAGAGCTTCCGGCTCCTCGTAGACCAGGACGTGGAGCCATCCCCGCCCCTTCTCGACCTCGTTGGTGATTCGGCGCGCGGAGCTGGCGGCCGCCCCGAGGTCGTCGACGGCGCCGCTCTTGTCGAGCCGATCGACGGCGGCACGGACAGTCGACACGAGCTGGTTGACGGCGGCGAGCGTGCCAGCGCCCTCGGCGAACATACGGCCCATCTCGAACGTCTCGCGTGCGGTCAGCGTCTCCCCGGGCGCGAGGGGCGGGGCATCCGGCGAGCCGCTGGTGATCTCCACGATCTTGTCGCCGAGCAGGCCCTGGGTGGCGATGCGCGCCTCGGAATCGCGGCGGATGCGGTCGTGGAAGCGCCGCGCCACCGTCATGGTCACCCGCACCTTGGTGCCCGCCTTGGGCGACAGGGTCACGCCGGTGACCCGGCCGATCTGAACGCCGGCCAGGCGGACGGTGGCGCCCTCGATGAGGCCCCCGACCTCCGTGAACTCGGCCACCAGCTCGTACTTCCTCTCGAAGTAGCGGGCGCGGGCGCCCAGCAGGTAGATGATGGCGAGGAAGACGGCGAGGGACACGAGGACGAAGCCGCCGATGCGGAGCTGAAGCGCGAGGGACCGATGGTCGGGCATGGTCCTATTCAGCCCTCGCCTCGCCGCTCTCGTCGCCTGCGGCTCCTCGGCAGCGTCTCAGCTCGAACATCATGTATTCAGCCCTCGCCTCGCCGCTGATCCACTCGGGCCTCGCCTCAGGGCTTCGCCCTTCAGCTCGAACGGCCACGCCTGCGGGATCAACCCAGCTCTCGCCTCGCGACGGCCAGCGGCCGCCGCTTAGCTCGAACTGCGGGCAGCGTCTCAGCTCGAACATCATGTATTCAGCCCTCGCCTCGCCGCTCTCGTCGCCTGCGGCTCCTCGGCAGCGTCTCAGCTCGAACATCATTCTTCGCGCAGCTCGCCCGCGAGGAAGCGGCGGACGTCGGGGTTGGACGAGGCGCGCATCTCGGCCGGGGTGCCGATGTCCGCGATGCGTCCCTGGTGAAGGATAGCCATCTGATCGGCGATCATGTTGGCGAACTCGATGTCGTGGGTGACCACGATGGCGGTGTCGCAGACCCCTTCCCGCAGCGAGGCCATCAGCTCGGCCACCAGCCTGGCGTTGGTAGGGTCGAGCCCGGCCGTGGGCTCGTCGAAGAAGACGACCTCGGGCTCCAGCACGAGGGCGCGGGCGATGCCGACCCGCTTGCGCATGCCACCGGAGAGCTCCGCGGGCAGGAGGTCGTCGACGTCGGCCAAGCCCACCACGGACAGGGATCGATGGACGCGGTCCGTGATCTCCCCGAGCGACATGCTGGTGTGCTCGCGGAGCGGGAAGGCGACGTTCTCGAAGACGGAGAGCGAGTCGAAGAGGGCGGCGCCCTGGAACACGAAGCCGGCGCGCTTCCGGAGCGGCAGCATCGCTTCTTCGCGCATGCGCTCGATGTGGGTCCCGAAGAGCGTCACCTGCCCGGCGTCGGGCCGGATCAGCCCGTCCGTGATGCGCAGGAGCACGGTCTTGCCCGCGCCGCTCCCGCCCATGACGGCCAGCGTGGTGCCCTTGCGGAGGGCCAGGCTCACGCCCTGGAGCACCGGCTTGTCCCCGAAGGACTTCCGCACCTCTCGGAGCTCGACGGGAATCTCGGGAGCGGGCGTCACGGGATCCATCACCAGAAGAGGATGAAGAAGAGCTTGGTGAGGAAGAAGTCCGAGATGATCACGGCCATGGCGACCTGGACCACCGTGTCGGTCGTGGAGCGGCCCAGCCCTTCGGTGCCGCCCTCCGTCCCGAGCCCATTGTAGCAGCCGATGAGGGTGACGAGGGCGCCGAAGACCACGCTCTTGGCGATGCCCGTCAGGAAATCGCGCATCACCACCCAGTAGGAGATGGTGTTCCAGTAGAGATAGCCATCCACCGCGCGGTCGAAGACCACGACGAGCATGCCGCCGAAGAGACCGACGGCATCGGCCAGGATGGTCACGAGGGGGAATACCACGAGGGCGGCGAGCAGGCGCGGCACGATCAGCCTCTTGACGTAGTTGACGCCGAGGGCACGGAGCGCGTCGATCTGTTCCGTCACCTTCATGGAGCCCAGCTCCGCCGTGATGCCGGATGCGACCTTGCCTCCCACCAGGATGGCCGTGAGCACCGGCCCGAGCTCGCGCAGCATCGAGAGGGCCACGATGGGCCCGACGTAGTTCTCCGCCCCGAACCGCGCCATGTTCACGGCGCTCTGGAGGGCCAGGACCATGCCCGTGAAGAGCCCGGCCGTGAGGGCGACGACGAGCGAGCGCACGCCGATCAGGTCGATCTGCTGGGCCACGATGATCAGATAGGAGGGCGGGAGCCTGACGTTGCGCGCGGCCTCGATGGCGAGGAGGCCGAGCCCGCCGTACCACGCCACGGATTCCTGCCCCTGGCGCCGCGCGTACGCCCACACGGTCATCGGAATCGTCTCCCGGTGGAGGAGGAGGCGCGAGCTGGGGGCCTCTTCGCGCAAGCGCTCATCGGAATCGTCTCCCGGTGGAGGAGGAGGCGCGAGCTGGGGGCCTCTTCGCGCAAGCGCTCATCGGAATCGTCTCCCGCTCATCGGACGCTCCCGTTCACGCTCTCCACGAAGGCGCGGAACTCCTCGCGGCCCGCCGCGAAGTCTTCGGGGGACGCCACGTAGAGGAAATCGTAGACGCACTGGTCGCCCTTGATCACGATCGCCTCGACCTCGACCGGCGTGCCGTCCAGGCTGCCCCGGAGCACCGCGCGCTGAGCCGAGCGCCCGCCCACAGTGAGCGGGCCGCTCTCCTCGACGACGCGCTCCTTGAGGCCGAAGGTCAGGTGGCGCGTCAGGACGTCGAGCGGGCGTCGAAGAGCCGTGTCCTCGCAGGTGGCGTCGGCGAGCATGCCGCCCGGCGGCGTCGCGCGCTGGAGCTCGAGGTCGGCGGCGCCTCCGCGCTTCACCGACCAGCCCGGGGACGGCAGGCTCACGTGATAGCCCTTGGACGAATAGTACACGCCGCTCTCGATCCGCCCCGCGCTGCAGCCCGCGGCCACGAAGGCGAGAAGGAGAAAGGCCGTCGGCCCGAGCGCGGGTGACCTCATGCCGGGCTCTTCTCGCCGTGGCGCCGCGCGAGCTCTTCGAAGACCCGGCGCAGCGGGATGCCGCGAGAGGCGAGGAGGACCATGCTGTGGAACCAGAGATCGGCCACCTCCGAAACGACGCGCCCGTCGCCCTCCCCGCCGAGGGCCGCCGTCACCACCTCGGTCGCCTCCTCGCCGATCTTCCGGCAGATCTGCGCCTCGCCGCGCTCGAAGAGCGACGCGGTGTAGGAGCCGGCCGGACGCTCTACCTTGCGCGACTGGAGCACGCGCTCCACCACCTCGAGGAGGGCCGGGCCCGCCCCCGGCGGGGACGGCGACGCGCTTCCCGCGAGCCGGGTGAAGAAGCAGGTCCGCGCGCCCGTGTGGCAGGCGACGCCGTCCTGGTGTACCTGGACCAGAAGGGTGTCGCGATCGCAGTCGGCAAAGACGCCGTCGACGTGCTGGGTGTGTCCGGACGTCTCGCCTTTGCGCCAGAGGGCCCGGCGCTCGCGCGACCAGTAGTGGGCCAGCCCCGTCGTGAGCGTCTGGGCGAGGGCCTCGCGGTCCATCCAGGCGACCATGAGCACCTCGCCCGTCTCCGTCTCCTGGGCCACGGCGGGAATGAGCCCCTGGCCGTCCCATTTCAGCTCGGTAGTCATGGCGACGAACCCGGGCTCACGGCTCGAGCCTCACGGCGACACCCTGATCGCGGAGATAGGCCTTGGCCTCGCCGATGGTGTGGCGGCCGAAGTGGAACATGGAGGCGACGAGCAAGGCGTCGGCCTTGCCTTCGATCACGCCCGTCCGAAGATCCTCGAGACTCCCCGCTCCTCCCGAGGCGATCACGGGGACGGTGACCGCCTCGGACACCGCCCGCGTCAGCTCGAGGTCATAGCCGTCACCGGTGCCGTCACGGTCCATGCTCGTGAGGAGGATCTCCCCGGCTCCGAGAGCCTCGACCTCGCGCGCCCAGGCGACCGCGTCACGGCCCGTCGACCGGCGGCCGCCATGCGTGTGGACGCTCCACCGCGGCGGGGAGCCCGGCTCTCGCTTGGCGTCGATCGCCACCACGATGCACTGGCTGCCGAAGCGCTGCGCCGCCTCGCGGATCAGCTCGGGGCGCTCGAGGGCCGCCGTGTTGAGGGAGACCTTGTCCGCGCCCGCGCGCAACAGCGTCCGGATGTCCTCGATGCTCCGCACGCCGCCGCCCACGGTGAGCGGCATGTAGATGCCCTCGGCCGTCCGGCGGACCACGTCGAGCATGATCTCCCGCTCCTCGTGGGAGGCGGTGATGTCGAGGAAGACCAGCTCGTCGGCGCCCTGCGCGTCGTAGGCGCGCGCGGCCTCCACGGGATCGCCCGCGTCACGGAGATCCACGAAGCGCACGCCCTTGACCACGCGGCCCGCGTGGACGTCGAGGCACGGAATGAGGCGCGTGCAGAGCATGGCGCTAGCGGGCCTCCGCCACCGCGGCCCGGAGATCCACCGCCCCGCTGTAGAGCGCGCGGCCGACGATGACGCCATCGACGCCCGGGATGGTGGCGAGCTGGCGGATATCGTCCAGGGAGCCCACGCCGCCGGAGGCGAAGAGCGGGATGGCGGCGGCGCGGGCCACCGCCTCCGTGCTCCACAGGTTGGGGCCGCTCTCGGTGCCGTCCCGCGCGATATCCGTGTAGATGATGGCCGCCGCCCCCGCCGCGGCGGCGTCACGCCCCAGGGCCACTGCTTCCAGCTCCAGGACGCGGGTCCAGCCGTCCACGGCGACGTGGCCGTCCGAGGCGTCGACCCCCACGATGATCCGATCCTCGAAGCGGCGGCAGATCTCGCCGAGAAAGGCGGGATCGAGCGCCGCGCGCGTGCCCACGATGGCCCAGCGCGCCCCCGCGTCGAGCACGGCCTGCACGTGCTCTGCCGCCCTCAGCCCTCCTCCCACCTCCACCGGGATCTTCACGGCGCGGACGATCTCGCCGATCAGCGTGGCCTGGGCGGGTCCGCCGCCGAAAGCGCCGTCGAGATCCACCACGTGCAGGCGCGAAGCGCCCTCCGCCTCCCACCGGCGGGCCATAGCCACGGGATCGTCGGAGAAGACCGTCTCGGATTCTGCGCGACCTTGATGCAGGCGCACGCACCGGCCGCGGCGGAGGTCGATGGCGGGAATGACCAGCATCAGCTTCGCTCGTCCCGCACGAAGGCCGCGAAGTTCTCGAGCAGCTTCAGCCCCCAGCGCTGGCTCTTCTCGGGGTGGAATTGCGTGGCGAAGAGCGTGCCCCGGCCCACCGCGGCGGGAAAGGTCACCCCGTAGGTGCAGGTGGCCGCGGGCAGCGAGGGGTCGGTCGCGCTCGGGTAGTACGAGTGCACGAAGTAGAAATGCGCGCCCGAGGGGATGCCGTCGAAGATGCGCAGGTCGCCCCGATGCTCGACGGTGTTCCAGCCCATGTGCGGCACCTTGAGGCCGCCGCCCGGGAAGCGGCGGACCGTCCCGGGAATCACGTCGAGCCCCTTGCCCTGGCCGAACTCCTCGCTCTCCGTGAAGAGGAGCTGGTAGCCGAGGCAGATGCCGAGAAAGGGGCGACCCTCGTCGAGGGCCGCCTTGAGCGGCTCGAGCAGGCCGAGGGATTGGAGATTGCTCATGGCGTCGTGAAAGGCTCCGTCGCCGGGCAGGACGAGGGCGCGCGCATCCTCGACGACACGCGGGTCCTGGGTCACCACCGCCCGCATGCCGAGACGCTCCAGGGCGTTCTCGACGCTGCCCAGATTCCCCCGGCCGTAGTCGATGACCGCGATCACGTCAGAGGCTACCCTTGGTGCTGAGAACCCCGGCGATGCGCGGGTTCAGCCGCGTGGCCTCGGCGAGCGCGCGTCCCACCGCCTTGAAGGCCGCCTCGGCGATGTGGTGCAGGTTCTGGCCGTAGTGCATGTTCACGTGCAGCGTGATCTCGGCATTGAAGGAAAAGGCCCGGAAGAAGTCTTCGACCAGCTCCAGGTCGAAGCTGCCGAGGCGCGCGCGGCGTAGCGGCACGTTGAACACGAGGTAGGGCCGGCCCGAGATGTCCACGGCGGCGTGCAGGAGGGCTTCGTCCATGGGCAGGAAGGACGCGCCGTACCGGACGATGCCCGTCTTGTCGCCCAGCGCCTCGCGGAAAGCCTTGCCCAGGCAGATCCCCACGTCCTCCACCGTGTGGTGAAGGTCGACGTCGAGATCGCCGCGGGCATCCACGGTCAGGTCCATGAGGGCGTGCTTGGCCCAGGCCTCGAGCATGTGGGTGAAGAACGGGATGCCCGTTTCCACCTTGGCGGCGCCCGTGCCGTCGAGGCCGACCTGGAGCACGATCTGCGTCTCCTTGGTTCGGCGCTCGACCCGACCCTGGCGGGGAATCTCGGGAGTGGCCTTCTCGCTCGCTGGCTTCATGTCCGACCTCCAGTGTTCTCGATGCGAACCGCGGCGGCGGCGGCGTGGCCGTCGAGCCCCTCGACGCGGGCGAGCTCCGCCACGTGCGGGCCCGCCTCCGCGAGCCCCGCCCTGGCGTACTCGATGACGCTCAGGCGCTTGACGAAGTCCTCGGTGGACAGCGCCGAGGCGAAGCGTGCGGTGCCGCCGGTGGGCAGAACGTGGTTGGGCCCGGCGACGTAGTCGCCGATCACCTCGGGCGTGTACGATCCGAGAAACACGGCGCCGGCGTTCCGCACGCGCGCGAGCCAGCTCTCGGGATCGGTGACCTGGAGCTCGAGATGCTCCGGGGCCAGGAGATTGGCGATCTCGACGGCCTCCTCCAGACTCCGCGTCAAGACCAGGGCGCCGTGGGACTTCAAGGCCGCGCCGGCGATCTCCTTGCGCGGCAGGCGCGCGAGCTGGCGCTCCACTTCGGCGGCCACGCCATCGATGAGCGCGGTCGAGGGCGTGAGGAGGACGGCGCGCGCCATGGGGTCGTGCTCGGCCTGCGCGAGGAGATCGGCGGCCACCCAGGAAGGATCGGCGCCCGCCTCGGCCACCACCACCACCTCGCTCGGCCCTGCGACCATGTCGATGCCGACGTCGCCGAAGACCCGGCTCTTGGCGAGCGCGACATAGATATTGCCGGGACCGACGATCTTGTCCACCCGGCGGATGGTCTCCGTGCCATAGGCGAGCGCGGCCACCGCCTGGGCGCCGCCCACCCGATAGGCCTCCGTGACGCCCGCCACCCGGGCCGCAGCGAGGACGGCGGGATCGAGCGACTTGTCGCGCCGGGGCGGCGAGACGAGCACGATCTCCCGGACCCCCGCCACCCGCGCGGGGATCACCGTCATGAGCACGGTGGACGGATACGCGGCCCGGCCGCCCGGAACATAGACGGCCACGCGGTCGAGCGGGCGCACCTCCTGCCCCAGCCGTGAGCCGAGCGCGTCCGTCATGCGCCAGGAGCGGGGGGCGCACTCGCGGTGGAAGCGCTCGATGCGCTCCGCCGCGTAGCGTAGCGCCCGCACGGTCGCCTCGCCCACCGCGCCCAGGGCCGCCTCCATCTCGGCCGACGACACGGCCAGCTCCCCCGCCGTCAGTCGCACGCGATCGAAGCGCTCGGTGAAGTCGAGGAGCGCGGTGTCACCCTTCTCGCGCACGGCGGCCAGGATCTCCTCGACGCGTCGGTGGACCTCCGCGTCCACGGCGGCGGGCGGGCGGGCGAGCGCCTTTGCCACGCCGGCCGCGCCGAGCTGCGCCGTGTCCAGGCGTCTGATCACTTCAGAGCTCGATCTACTCAGCCCTCGCCTCATCGTGTGCCTCGCCACTGGCTCGTCCCACGCTTCGGCTCGAACAAGCTATTCAGCCCTCGCCTCATCGCGTGCCTCGCCCGCGGGCTCGTCCCACGCTTCGGCTCGAACATCATTTCGCCACTTCCTGACGCATGGCCGCGATGAGAGCGTTGACGCGGGCATGGGCCGTCTTGAGCGAGGCGCGATTGACGATCAACCGGGCCGTCGAGGTCATGATCTCGGCGACCTCCACCAGGCCATTGGCCCGCAGGGTCTCGCCCGACTGGACGAGATCCACGATGCGCTCGGCCAGCCCCACCAGGGGGGCGAGCTCGATGGAGCCGTCGAGACGGATCATCTCGACCTGGATGCCGCGCTCGGAGAAATAGCGCTCGGTCAGGGTCGGATACTTGGTGGCCACGCGAACCCACGACCACTTGGCGGGATCGTCGCGCTCCCAGAGCTCGCGGGGCTCGGCGACCACGAGCCGGCAGAAGCCGAAGCCCAGGTCCACCGGCTCGTAGACGTCGGGCTGCTGCTCGGCCAGGATGTCCTTGCCCACGATGCCGAGATCGGCCGCGCCGTACTGGACGTAGGTGGGAATGTCGGCGGGCTTGAGAAAGATGAAGCGCAGATCCCGCTCGGCGTCGGCGAGCAAGAGCTTGCGCGTGTCCGCCTCCAGGCCCTGGATGCCCATGGCGGAGAGGAGCTGGAGGGCGGGATCGAGCAAGCGTCCCTTGGGCAGCGCGACGGTGAGGGCCGGCATGGCTAGGTCTTCACCCGCTCGATCCGCGCTCCGAGCGACTGGAGCTTTCGCTCGAGCCCCTCGTAGCCGCGATCCAGGTGGTAGACACGCGAGACCTCCGTGGTGCCCCGCGCGGCCAGCCCGGCCAGGACCAGGGATGCGGACGCGCGGAGGTCGGTGGCCATGACGGGAGCGCCCTGATAGGCCTCGACGCCCCGGATCACCGCGAACGGCCCGTCCGTCTCGATGAGGGCACCCATCCGGCAGAGCTCCGCGGCGTGCATGAAGCGATTCTCGAAGATGGTCTCGGTGATCTTGCTCAATCCCTCGGCCCGACCGAGGAGCGCCATCATCTGCGCCTGCATGTCGGTGGGAAAGCCCGGGAAGGGGCTCGTGATCACGTCCGCGGGCCGGGGGCGCGCGGGCCCGAGGCAGCGGACGCGATCGCCCTCGACGGTGATGCTCACCCCGCACTCCTCGAGCTTGGCGAGGGTGGCCTGAAGGTGGCGCGGAGTCACGCCCGTCAGGGTGACGTCCCCGCCCGTGATCGCCCCCGCCACGAGCAGCGTGCCCGCCTCGATCCGGTCGGGAATGACGCGGTGCCGCGCGCCTCCCAGCTCGGGCACGCCCTCGATCTCGATGCGCTCCGTCCCCGCGCCCTCGATGCGCGCGCCCATGGCGGTGAGGAGCCGCGCGAGGTCGGCCACCTCCGGCTCGCGGGCGGCGTTCTCCAGCACGGTCACTCCCTCGGCCAGCGCGGCGGCCATCATGAGGTTCTCCGTGCCCGTGACGGTGACGAGGTCGGTGGTGATGCGCGCGCCCTTGAGCCGGCTGGCCCGCGCCTCGACATAGCCGTTCTGGATGGCGATGTCGGCGCCGAGCTTGGCCAGGCCCTTCAGGTGCTGGTCTATGGGACGCACGCCGATGGCGCAGCCGCCCGGGAGGGCGACGCGGGCCGTGCCTGTGCGGGCGAGGAGCGGGCCGAGCACGACGACGGAGGCGCGCATGGTCGAGACCAGCTCGTACGGCGCCTCGGGCGTCGTCACGCTCGGGACGGAGAGGCGCGTGGCGCCGTCCGCCTCCCGCGTGATCTTGGCGCCGAGCCGCTCGAGGAGGGAGGTCATCGTCACCACGTCGGCCAGCCTGGGCACGTTGTCGAGCACGATCGATTGTGCCGTGAGCAGGCTCGCCGCCATGGCGGGCAGCGCTGCGTTCTTGGCCGCGCTCGCCTCGACGAGGCCGCGAAGCGGGACGCCCCCTTCGATCACGAGCCGCGCGGGCATCAGCAGCTCATCCGTTGCGTCGCCACGCCAGTGAGGGGGACGACGCTCTTGCCCTCGGCCCAGCAGCCCTCGATGTAGCGCTCCACGCCGCGGAGATCGCGCCTCGCCCCGATGGCCGAGAAGCCCTGGGCCGCCATCAGCGAGGCGAGCGCACCCGCCTGCTCTTCCCCGATCTCCATGACGAGCCAGCCCCCGGGTCGCAGATGGGCCGGGGCCTCGGCGATGAGGCGCCGCAGCACGCGCATCCCATCGGGGCCGCCGTCGAGGGCCAGGCGCGGCTCGAAACGGACCACCTCGGCGGGCAGCGAGGCCAGCGTCATGGCGGGCAGGTAGGGCGGGTTGGCCACGACCATGTCGAGGCTGCCCCGGAGCGAGGCGAGGGGCCCGAAGAGATCGCCGGCGAGAAGCCTCACGCGCGAGGCGAGCCCCAGCGTGCGCACGTTGTCCGAGGCGACGGCGAGGGCGCCCAGGGACTGGTCGACCGCGAGCAGCTCGAGATCGGGGCGAGCCGCCGCCAGCGCGCACGCGATCGCTCCGCTGCCCGTCCCCACGTCGGCCACCACCGCGTGATCGAGGCCACCCAGGAGCTCGAGGGCCCGCTCGACCAGTCCTTCCGTTTCCGGACGCGGGATCAGCACATCGGGCGTCACCGTCAGTCGCAGGCCCCGGAACTCCTCCCAGCCCAGAATGTACTGGACGGGCTCGTGACCGGCGCGGCGATCGACCAGCTCGCGATAGCGCGCAGCCGCCTCCTCGTCCACGGGCTGCTTCGGCTCGACGTAGAGGGATAGGCGGTCGGTGCCGAGGACGGCGGCGAGGAGCAGCTCGGCGTCGTGTCGCGCGCTGTCCACACCGGCCTCGCCCAGGCGCGCGGCCCCCGCCGCGAGACTCGACGCGATCGTGCCCGGGACGGGTCTCATGAGGGCTCCTGGAGCTTCTTGCGCTGCTCCTCCGCGGCCAGGGCGTCCACGATCTCGTCGAGGTCGCCCTCGAGGATGGCGGGCAGGCGATAGAGCGTGAGGTTGATGCGGTGGTCCGAGACCCGCCCCTGCGGAAAATTATAGGTGCGGATGCGCTCGCTGCGCTCTCCGGTCCCCACCTGGCTCCGGCGGTCCGCCGCGATGGCGGCGGCCTGCTCGTCCTGCGCGCGCTCGAGGAGCCGGGCCTTCAGCACCCGCATGGCCTTCGCCCGGTTCTTGATCTGCGAGCGCTCGTCCTGGCAGGTGACCACGAGCCCCGTGGGGATATGCGTGATTCGCACAGCGGAATCCGTGGTGTTCACCCCCTGCCCGCCGGGACCGGACGAGCGATACACGTCCACGCGGATGTCCTTCTCTTCCACCTTGATGTCCACGTCCTCGGCTTCGGGCAGGACGGCGACCGTCACCGTGGAGGTGTGGGTCCGGCCGCTCGACTCCGTCTCGGGCACGCGCTGCACGCGATGGACGCCCCGCTCGAACTTGAGCCGGCTCCAGGCTCCTCGGCCCTGCCCTCGGCCCTGGATGAAGAGCACGATCTCCTTGAAGCCGCCCACGCCGGTCTCGTGCTTGTCCATGAGCTCGACCTTCCACTTCTGTCGCTCGGCGTACTTCGTGTACATCCGGGCGAGGTCGGCCGCGAAGAGACCGGCCTCGTCTCCCCCCGCGCCCGCCCGGATCTCCACGAAGACGTTCCTGTCGTCGTTGGGGTCCCGGGGAATGAGGAACGTGCGCAGCTCCTCCTCGAGCTTGCCCTGTCGCCCCTCGAGATCGCGGACCTCGGCCTGGGCGAGCTCGCGCATCTCGCGATCGGGCTCCTCGGCGGCCATGCGGCGGGCCGACTCGAGGCCGCCCAGGAGCTGCTTGTAGTCCTCGAACTTCTGCACGACCTCGCTGAGCTCGGAGGCGGACTTGGCCGTCTTGGCGTACAGCGCGGGCTGGGCGAGAACGGCGGGATCGGAGAGCGACCCGTTCAGCTCGCGGTAACGGTCCTCGATCTGGCGGAGCTTGTCAAACATGACGGCCCCTCGCGGGGAAGTGGGCGGACGGCGAGGTCACCGCGCGCGGAGACGGAGGACGACGGCACCTCGGGACAGTGACAGCGTGGCGCGGCGCTCTGCCGAGCCGGGCCCTACCCCTCCGCGATCGGCTTCCTGTTGTACTTCCGCTGGAAGCGTTCGACGCGTCCGGCCGTATCCAGGAACTTCTGCTTGCCGGTGAAGAAGGGATGGCACTTGGAGCAGACTTCCACCCGGATCTGGGGCTGGGTGGAGCGGGTGTGAATGACTTCCCCGCAATTGCAGGTGATCGTGGTGTCCACGTACTCCGGATGAATGCCAGCCTTCACGGCCCACCTCCTGATGAGTGCGAATGAAGGCTTGATGTTACCAGCACCCTGCCAAAACCGCAACAAATTGGGGATTTAGTGCGCGGATACACCCCTACCCCATCTGGCTCATGGCGCTCAAGAAGTCCTTGTTGCTCTTGGTCATCTTGACCTTGTCGAGGAGGAGCTCCATGGCTTCTACGGGGTTCAGCTGGGTCAGGGCCTTGCGGAGCAGCCACACCTTCTGGAGCTCGTCCTTCTCGAGGAGGAGCTCCTCTTTCCGGGTGCCCGTCTGCTCGATGTTGATGGTGGGAAAGACCCGCTTGTCCATGAGACGCCGGTCCAGGTGCACCTCCATGTTGCCCGTGCCCTTGAACTCCTCGAAGATCACGTCGTCCATCCGCGAGCCCGTGTCGACGAGGGCGGTGGCCATGATGGTGAGGGAGCCGCCCTCTTCGATGTTGCGGGCGGCCGCGAAGAAGCGCCGGGGCCGCTGGAGGGCGTTGGCGTCGAGGCCGCCAGAAAGGACCTTGCCGGAGGACGGAATCACGGCGTTGTGCGCCCGCGCGAAGCGCGTGATGGAGTCGAGCAGGATGACCACGTCTCGCTTGTGCTCGACCAGGCGCTTGGCCTTCTCGATGACCATGTCGGCGACCTGGACGTGGCGCTGGGGCGGCTCGTCGAAGGTCGATGAGATGACCTCGCCCTTGACGGAGCGCTGCATGTCCGTGACCTCTTCGGGTCGCTCGTCGATGAGGAGCACGATGAGATAGACCTCGGGGTGATTCTTGGCGATGGCATTGGCCAGGTTCTGCAGCATGACCGTCTTGCCCGTGCGGGGCGCGGCCACGATGAGACCGCGCTGGCCCTTGCCGATGGGGCAGAGCAGATCCATGACCCGCGTGGTCAGGTTTTCCGAGTCGTGCTCCAGCCGCAGCCGCTCCATCGGGTAGAGCGGGGTGAGGTTGTCGAAGAGGGTCTTGTCGCGCGACTGCTCGGGCGTCTCGAAGTTGATCGCCTCGACTTTGAGCAGGGCGAAGTAGCGCTCGGTGTCCTTGGGGGGACGGACCTGGCCGGAGATGGTGTCGCCCGTGCGGAGATCGAAGCGCCGGATCTGCGAGGGAGACACGTAGATGTCGTCCGGGCCCGGCAGGTAGTTGTAGTCCGGCGCGCGCAGGAAGCCGAAGCCGTCCGGGAGGACCTCGAGGACGCCCTCCGCGAAGATGAGCCCGTCCCGCTCGGCCTGCCCCTGCAGGATCTTGAAGATCAGCTCCTGCTTGCGGAGCCCTCCCGTGCCCTGGACCCCGAGATCCTTGGCCACGCCGTTGAGCTCCGTGATGGTCTTATCCTTGAGTTCGGACAGGTTCATCCTGTTGCCTCCTGCTCCACCGGAATCGGACGCGGCCGTTTCGGTGGCGTCAGACTTCTGCGGCGAGGGCCGTTTGGGACTACGCTGCGAGATGGCGATCTCCGGGGGGTTGAATGTGTACGGGGAACTTGGTTCGACTTCGATCCTCAATTTCCCACAGCGCGCGCCGTTGTGTCAATTTAAAACTCCGAGAGACTTTGAACCCGTCGTCTCATTTAACTGCGGGGGCCTCGAATGGCCCCCGCACTCCCCCATTGTTCGCGCCTCGGCTCGCCGGCGGCTCGCCGCGTCCGCAGGCCTGCGCGCGCGATTTGTCCTCGCCGTCGCCCCGCATGGGCGCTCGATCAGAGGCGCATCTCGATGATGGCCTTGCCGCGGATCTCCGTCAGCCACTCCTGGAGCCTCGTCTCGTACTTCTGCTTGTACAGGATGTCGCGAATCTGGTTGCGGGCCTGCGCGAGCTGCTCGCCCGCCAGCGTCTCCTTGGAGTCGAGCTCGAAGAGGTGATAGCCGACCTGGGACCGGAAGGGCGGTGAATGCTCACCCGGCGAGAGCCTCAGGACGGCCGTCTCGATGTCCGGGGCCAGCTCGCCCCGCTTGAGCACGCCGAGCCGACCGCCGTTCTTGGCCGTGCCCGCGTCCTCGGAATACTCGCGCGCGAGATCGCCGAAGTCCTCGCCCGCGAGCACGCGGCTGTAGATCTCGTCGGCCCGGCGCCGCGCCGCCGTCCAGCCATCCTCGCCCGAGCCGGCCCCGGGCACGAAGAGGATGTGGCGGGCCTCGAAGGCCAGGCCCGTCTCGAGCTTTTCCCGGTTGGCGATCAGGTAGCGGTCGATCTCCTCCTCGGTGACGGAGACACGCAGGGACACCTTGCGCCGGATCATGCGCTCCACGAGCAGCTGCTCGCGAATGCGCTTCCTGACCGCCTCGATGACCAAGCCCTGGGCCTTGATCATCTCCTCGAATTCCGCCGCCGTGGTGGCCCCCAGCCGCTTCTGGATCTCTCCCATCCGCTCCGTCATCTCGGCATCCTCGATGGTGAGCTTCTCGCGCTCGGCCTGCTGGATCTGGAGCCGCTTCTCGATCATGCCGGCGAGGACCCGCTCCCGGAGCTTCGCGCGCTCCTCGCCCTCGGACGGGCGCGGCAGCTTGTTCTCGTAGAGGTAGTAGGCCTCCGCCTCATCGAGCTCGTACAGGGTGACGGCATCGCTGTTCACCACGCAGATGACCCGGTCCATGACGGCCTCGGCGTCGGGCGGCAAAGCGGGGCGCGAGAGGAGAGGAGCGCGGACCTCGCTGGGGGGCGGGGCGGCCTCGGGAGGAGACGGCCCCTTGCCCTTGCCGATGAGGGGCACCCACGAGGGGATGGAGCAGCCCGCGAGGGCGGCGGCGACGCCCACGATGAGGACGAGCCGGGCCGCGCCCCTCACGCGAGGGACTCCAGCAGCGCGCGCAGCGCGTCCCGTACGGCCTCCCATGGACCGGTCGGAATCATCGCCTCGAGCGTGAACTCCTTCCGCATGGTCACTCCGCTGCCGCGTCGACCGACCACGACCAAGATGCGCTCCGGCGTGACGGGCGTCGACGGGGCGAAGGTCACGAGCGCCCGGCCGCCACCCGCTTCGAGGCGCTCGACGCCGAGCCGACGGCTGAGCACCCGCAGCCCGACCACGTCCAGCAGCGCGACGACGGCGGGAGGCGGCGGGCCGAAGCGGTCCGCGAGCTCGGCCCGCATCTGGGCGACCTCGTCGTCGTCGCCCACGTCCGCGAGCCGCTGGTAGATCGCGAGCCGCTGGTTGACTTCGGGAACGTACTCTTCGGGGAGCAGCGCCTCGACCCCGACCGTGATCACGGGGTCCACCGAGGCCGAGACCGGCTCGCCTTTCAATTCTCTCACGGCTTCCGCCAGGAGCTTCGTGTAAAGATCGAAGCCCACCGCCGCGATGTGCCCATGCTGCTCCGCCCCGAGGAGATTGCCCGCGCCGCGGATCTCGAGATCGCGCATGGCGAGCTGGAAGCCCGCCCCCAGCTCCGTCATCTCCTCGATCACGCGCAGGCGTCGCTGGGCCGTCTCGTCCAGGCTGCCCGCGGCGGGCACGAGGAGGTACGCGTAGGCCTGCTGGCGCTCGCGCCCCACCCGGCCGCGCAGCTGGTAGAGCTGGGCGAGGCCGAAGCGGTCGGCGCGATTGATGATGATGGTGTTGGAGGCGGGGATATCGAGCCCCGACTCGACGATGGCGGTGGAGACGAGAACGTCCGCCTCGCCGTCGACGAACTTGACCATGACCGCCTCCAGCTCCCGCTCCCCCATCTGGCCGTGCCCCATGACCACCCTCGCCTGGGGGCAGAGCTGGCGCACGAAGGAGGTCATGGAGGGCAGCGACTGGATCCGGTTGTGCACGAAGAAGACCTGGCCGCCGCGCTGGAGCTCGCGATCGATGGCTTCCTTGATGACCTTCCGATCGAAGCCGGCCACGACCGTTTCCACGGGCAGCCGGTCCAGGGGCGGTGTCTCGATCACCGAGAGATCGCGCGCGCCGGCCAGCGACATGTAGAGGGTGCGCGGGATGGGCGTGGCGGTCAGGGTGAGCACGTCGACCGAGGTCCGGAGCTGCTTGATCCGCTCCTTGTGGGTGACCCCGAAGCGATGCTCCTCGTCCACCACGAGGAGGCCGAGGTCGCGGAAGGCGACGTCCTTGGACAGGAGCCGATGGGTGCCGATGACGACGTCCACCGCACCCGTCTTGAGCCCTTCCACCACCGCTTTCTGCTCCCGGGGGCTACGGAAGCGGGACAGCAGCTCCACGCGGGTCGGGAACGGCGAGAAGCGATCGCTGAAGGTGTGGAAGTGCTGCTGGGCCAGCACCGTGGTGGGCACGAGGACGGCGACCTGCCGTCCGTCGGCCACCGCCTTGAAGGCCGCGCGCAGGGCGACCTCCGTCTTGCCGTAGCCGACATCGCCCGCGACCAGGCGGTCCATGGGGCGCGGTCCCTCCATGTCCCGCTTGGTGTCCTCGATGGCGCGCAGCTGATCGCGCGTCTCCTCGAAGCGGAAGGCCGCCTCGAATTCCCGCTGCCACGGCGTGTCGCCCGAGAAGATCCGCCGCTCCGCCACGGAGCGCGCGGCGTAGAGGCGAAGGAGCTGCTCGGCCATCTGGCGCACCGCGGCCCGCACGGACTCCTTGACGCGCTGCCAGGCGCCTCCGCCCATGCGATCGAGCCGCGCCGCCACCGACGGCGCGCCCATGTACTTCGAGATCAGGTCGAGGCGCTCGACGGGAAGATAGAGGCGGCCGCCCTCGGCGTACTCGAGGAGCAGGAAGTCCGCGTTGCGGCCCTCCGCGGCCATGGTGCGCAGGCCGTGGTAGCGGCCGATGCCGTGCGCCTCGTGGACCACGAGGTCGCCCGGGTTGAGGTCGGTGAAGGCGGCGATGGCCGCGCCCCGCTGGAAGACGGGACGGCGCAGCCGCCGCCGGCGCGCGCCGAAGACGTCCTCCTCGGCGAGCAGGACGAGCCCGAGGGCGGGCAGCTGGAAGCCCGCCGCGCAATCGCCCGTGATGACACCGAGGCCCTCGGCGCTCCAGAGGGTGGCGTCGGGCCACGGCTCCAGATCGTGCTCCTGGAGGATGCCGCGGCAGCGCGCGGCCTGCGCCTCGTCGTCCACGACCAGACGCACGGCGAATCCTTCCCCTCGCCAGCTCCGGATCTCCGCCGCGAGGTCCTTGAAGCGGCCCTGGAAGCCGCCCACCGAGCGCGTGCCCATGGCGACCCGCGGCACACGCCCACCTCCGCGCTGAAGGAGCGGCAGCTCGAGCCGCTGGGAACGATCGAGCGCCTGGGCGAGAGGCACGGCGGAGGGCGCCTCCTCCGGTGGCGCCTCGAGGAGCGCGGGGTCGTCGAGGACGACCAGCGCCTCCCCGGGCAGCCACGCGGGCAGGGCGTGATCGGCGTCGGCTCCCGCCAGGGGGAGCACCGTCAGCTCGCCGAGCGTCTCCACGGATCGTTGCGTGGTCGGATCGAAGAGCCGGAGCGATTCGACCTCGTCCCCGAAGAACTCCGCGCGCGCGGGCCGATCGTGGGTAGGCGAGAAGATGTCGACGATTCCGCCCCGCAGGCTCCACTGTCCCACCTCGACCACGGTCTCCACCCGCTCGTAGCCGGCCGTCTCGAGCGCCCGGAGAAGTCCGTCCCGTTCCAGGCTCGCTCCCACCGTCAGCGTGAGGGTCCGCGCGCGAAAGGTCTTCGGGGAGAGAATCGGCGCACCGAGGGCGGCGGGCGTGGTGACCACCACGATGGCGCCCCCGGTCACGAGGGCGTGGCAGACCAGGGCCCGCTCGGCGACATGGTCGCGATGGCGCCCATGCCAGGAGCTGGGCTCGGCGGGGGGAAACTCCAGAACGGGGATCCGCGCGGAGTCGAGCGTGTCCCGGAAGAAGCGGATGTCCTCGGCGGCGCGGTGACGCTCGGCGGTGCCCGGGGAGAGATAGAGGACGGGCCGGCCGGTGTCGCGGATGAAGGCCGAGACCACGAGGGCGCGAGACGAGCCCCAGAGCCCCTGGGCCTCGAGACAGGCTACTCCCTGGGCGAGGGCCGTGGAGAGCTCTCCAAGGGCGGCCCACCGGGACAGTATCGACTCCGACGCGGTCAGGCTCATGAACGAACGCTACGCAACACCACCAGGCAGCTTAGCACCCGCCCCTCGCGGGGGCGCAGCTTACGACTTGGGCCCTTGCGCCAGGTAGAAGCTCAGGGTCTCCAGCTCGATGGACAGATCCACGCTCTTGAACCGCACGTCCTTGGGAGCGCGAATGCGCCCCGGGGCGAAGTTGAGGATGGCCTTGATCCCGGCCGCCACGAGCTTCTCCGTCACCGGCTGGGCCGATTCGGCGGGCACCGCCACGATGGCGATCTGGAGATTGCGGCCCTTGGTCTCGCGCGCGAGGTCACGCATGGGCAGGATGGGCACGCCATCGGCCAGCTTGCCCGCCTTGCCGGGATCGTCGTCGAAGATGGCCGAGATTCGGAAGCCCTGGCGGGCGAAGCCCTTGTAGTGGAAGAGCGCCGAGCCCAGGTTGCCGAAGCCCACCAGCGCCACCTGCCACTCGCGATCCAGCCCCAGGATGCGCTGGAGCTCGGCCTTGAGGCCCGAGACGTAGTAGCCGATGCCGCGCACGCCGAACTCGCCGAAGTAGGCGAGGTCCTTCCTGACCTGGGCGGAGTTCAGGCTGAAGCGCTCGGCCAGCTCCTGGGACGAGATGGTCTTGACCCCGTCCTCTTCGAGCTGCAGGAGACAGCGCGTGTACACGGACAGGCGCCGGACCGTCATCTCCGGGATGCGGGGAATCTTGAACTGGGACCGTCGAGCCATTTCCGCGCGGCTTCGGACGTCCCGGGCACGTGGCCCCGGGACGCCCGGGATTCCTGCTCCCGCTACGACTTCACGAACAGCAAGATGACCGCGATGACGAAGACGAAGAGAACGAGTGACTCGATGAAGGCCAGGCCGAGCAGCATGGCGGTCTGGATGCGCGCGATGGCGCCGGGCTGGCGCGCCATGGCGTCCACGGCCGAGCCCGCGGCGCGGCCCTGGCCGAGGCCGCAGAGGCCGGCGGCCAGGCCGAACCCGATGCCCGCGGCGAGGACGGCGAAGGCCTTCGGGAAATCCCCGGCGGCCGCCTCGGCGGCCCAGGCCATCCCGGGCGCGGCCAGAATCGCCATCAGGGTCAACGTGACAGTGCGTCGCACGGCACTCCTCCTTATAGGTAGTGGTGATTGCCGCTAGTGGTGTTCGGTTTCCTCGACAGCCGCGGCGATGTAGAGCATGGCCAGCTTGCAGAAGATGAAGGTCTGGATCAGGGCCACCAGGATCTTGAGGGGCAGCAAAAAGCCGACCACGAACACGACCATGATGAGGGTGGCGGGCGCCCCGATGAGGATCCCTCCCAGGGAGCCTGACAGTGCCCAGCCGAGCATCCCGTCCAGCCCCATCATGAAGAAGAAGATGGCGAGGAGGATGTGGCCGGCCATCATGTTGCCGAAGAGGCGAAGGGACAGCGACAGCGGCCGCGCGCAGTGGCTGATGATCTCGATGACGAACATCAGCGGCTTGAGCAGGGTGGGCACGGGGCCCGCGAAGTGCTTGAGGTACGGGATGACCCCCTGCTTCCGCGCCCCGATCCAGTGATACGTGAAGAACACGATGAGGGCGCAGGCGGCGGTGGTGTTGAGATTGGCGGTGGGGGCGACGAGCCCTGGCACGAGCCCCATGAGGTTCGAGGTCAGGATGAAGAGACCCAGGGTGGCGATGAGGGGCAGATAGCGCCGGCCGTCGTGCCCGATCGTCTCGTCCAGCTCCTTGACGAACTGCTCGAGGATGACCTCCATCATGTTCTGGGTGCCGTGCGGCACCAGATGGAGGCGGCGCGTGGCCACGATGGAGACGACGACGAGCACCGCCATGACGATCCACATGTACAGGACCTGGTCGGGGATGTGAGGGACGCGGAGAATCGGCGGGTGCTCGATGAGCTCCATGGCCTAGTCGTCCTCTCGGGCGCTCAGAAGCCCCTGGCACAGCAGCACCGGAGGCAGCGCGGCCAGCCCCACGCCCACGGCGACGGGATTGGCCCACCCCTGGGCCACGAGGGCGCCCAGGGCGCCGAACGTGAAGAGCTGGCGCAGGCCCACGCGACCCACACGCACCAAGCTCGCCTGCCCGTCAGCCACGAGGGCGACGGCCCGCCGCAGGTCGCGGGCGAGCCAGCGGAAATTGATGATGCCGATGAGACCGCCGCCCGTCACTCCCGCCGCAGCGGGCATGCCGGCCAGCCACCAGGCGCCCGCGCTCAGGGCCGCCACCGTCCAGGCGCCCGCCCACGTCACGCGAGTGGTCAGATCAGGCATCGTCCCCGGAGTCATCCATTCGGTTCAGGGTCTTGATCGTGCGATAGAAGTTCACGCCCGCCGCCGCGATGCCGAAGCCGAGCCCGATCAGCAGGAGCCACGGCTGAGTCCCCAGCCATCGATCCGCGAAGTATCCGACCGCCAGCCCCACTGCGACGCACGCAAACAGCATGGTCCCGAGATTGATGAGCTGCGCGCCTTGGCCACGTGGCGGCCGTTCACTGCCCGGAGCCATGTGAACAGGAACACTATCACAGCGTTCCCGGCTGCACAAGTTGAGTCAAGTAGTTGATTTCACGCTCAAAAGAAGGTCGGAGAAGATGTCGGTTACGCACAAAGCCCCTCAGATCGCTAGCCGAAGACGCCGCCCATTCGACCCGCGGCCAGTCTGTTGATGAGAAGGACGCTGAGGGCGGCGACGGCGATGAGAATGGCCCCGAGCGCGGCCGCCTCGCTCGAGCTGCCCGCGATATAGAAGGTGAAGATCCCGTTGGTGATCATCTCCCACCCACCGAGAGCCAGGAAGAGGACGGCGGACGCCTCCTGCAGCGAGGTCATGAAGGAAAAGAGGCTGCCCACGACGATCCCCTTCCAGATCAAGGGGAGGCTGATGTCGCGGATCGTCCGCAGTCCCGTGGCGCCCACGCTCTGGGCGGCCTCTTCCATGGATCGGTGGACGAGCAGGAGCGAGGAGTGGGCGGCCCGCACGGTGTAGGGTAGCCGTCGCACCGCGAGCACGATCGGCATGATGATCCAGAAGGACGTCAGCCCGCGATCGAAGCCGGGCAGGTCGAAGTGGAAGGCGCGGATGTAGGCGATGCCGATGGCGGTGCCGGGCACGGCCAGGATGAGCGTGTTGATCGAGTCGAGCGCGCCCCGCCCGGGCAGCCGGGAGCGCGCGAGCACCCAGGCGATGGGCACTCCCACGACGATGCACAGGGCCACCGCGAGTCCCGAATAGAGGAAGCTGTTGAGAATGTACTTCGGCGTCTCCACGATGACCCGCTCGTAGTGCTGGAGGGTGTAGGAGAGGGGCAGCGGGGTGAGCGACCAGCCCTTGCTGAACGAGGCGAGGGCCACGCCCGCGTACGGAATGAAGGAGAGCAGCATGAGCATGGAGAGAAACCCCACGGCGCCCGCCTGCTTCCACCTGGTCAACCGGCGGCGCTCCACCACCGTATAAGAGAGCGAGGCGTAGTCCTTGAGGCCGACCCAGCGCCGGGCGACCATGAGGAAGACCACGGCCAGGATCACCATCAGGGCGGAGATCACGATCCCCATCCGGAAGATGCGGCGGTCCACGAACTGCACGATGTTGAGATACGCCTGGGGAGCGAGCAGGTCCTGGACGCCCAGGATGAGCGGGGTGGCGAAGTCCGAGAAGGTCCAGATGAAGACGAGGAGCGCGCCCGCGACGTAGCCCGGTGTCATGAGGGGCAGCGTCACCGTCCAGAACTTCCGCCATCCCCGCGCGCCCACGCTCTCCGCCGCCTCTTCGAGCGAGGGGTCGATCTTGCCGAGGGCGTCCACCACGTTGAGGGTGATCATGGGAAAGAGATGGAGCGTCTCCACGAGGACGACGCCGTGGAGGCCGTAGAGGAAGTTGATGGGCCGGAGGAGATCGAAGACGTCCTGGAGGAGCACGTTGATGGAGCCTGCCCGACCGAGGATGAAGATGAAGCCGAGGGTGCCCACGAGGGGCGGCGAGATGATGGGGATCATGGTCAGGTAGCCGAAGAGCGAGCGCCCGGGAAACTCGAAGCGCACGAGGAGGAAGGCGACCGCGATGCCGATCACGGAAGAGGCGGCCACCGTGGCCGCGCCGAGCACGAGGGATTTCCAGAGCGCGCGCAGGTAGAAGGCGTCGGTGAAGAAGGCCGCGAAGTTCACGAGGGTGAGCCGTCCGCCCTCGTCGGTGACCGCGTCGTAGAAGATCCGGAGGAGCGGGTAGACGAGAAAGAGGGCGAGGAAGAGCCAGAGCAGGCCGACCCCGAGGAGGGGCAGGGCCCCCCGTCTAGACATCATCGGTCTCGACGTCATCGGCGGCGAGGGCCAGCGTCACCGAGGCGGGAAAGCTGAGGGCGACGTCCCGGCCGATGGCGAGCGGCTCGTGGTGCCAGGCATCACGGACATCGGCCCGCATGATCTGGCCACCCGCCGCCTCCACGTCGTAGCGCACGGTGCTCCCGAGATACGAGACGAACGCGATGCGGCCGCGCACGAGATTACCGTCCGGCGCCGAACGTGAATCGAGGGCGACGTTCTCCGGGCGGATGGCGAGCACGCAGCGCTCGCCGACGGCAGCCTCCGCGATGGCCCGCAGCGGGCCGAGCGCCGTCTCCACGACGAGCTGCCCGGAGCGCTGCTCGCTCACCCGTCCGGGCACGAGGTTGTTGGTGCCCACGAAATCGGCGACGAAGCGTGTGCGCGGCCGCTCGTAGAGCTCCTTGGGCGCGCCCACCTGCAGCACGCGGCCGTCCTTCATCACGGCCACGCGATCGGAGAGCGAGAGGGCTTCCTCCTGGTCGTGCGTGACATAGATGGTCGTGATGCGCAGCTCCTGCTGGAGGCTCCGGATCTCCGCGCGCACCTGGACGCGGATCTTCGCGTCCAGGTTCGAGAGCGGCTCGTCGAGGAGGAGGATGTCGGGGTTGAGCACGAGGGCGCGGGCGAGGGCCACCCGCTGTTGCTGGCCGCCCGAGAGCTGCCCGGGGTAGCGCCCGTCGAAGCCCGCGAGGTTGACCTTGGCGAGGCCTTCGCGCAGGCGGCGCTCCACCTCGGTCCGGCCGAGCTTCTTCAGCTTGAGCCCGTAGGCGACGTTGCCCGCCACCGTCATGTGGGGCCAGAGGGCGTAGTTCTGGAAGACCATGCCGATGTTCCGCTCGTACGGCGCGAGGCCGCTGACCACGCGGCCCCCGAAGTGGATCTCCCCGGCGTCGGGCTGGTAGAACCCGGCGAGGAGCCGCAGCAAGGTGGTCTTGCCGCAGCCCGATGGGCCCAGCAGCGTGAACAGCTCTCCGTCACGCACGGTGAGATCCGCCCTGTCCACCGCGGTGACGGCGCCGAACCGCTTGACGACCTCCCGGATGCGAATATCCACGAGGGACGCCCTACTTCTTCTTGAGGTCCTCCCACTTGACCTCGATGTCGCTGCGGAAGCGCGTCTTGAGGGCGTCGGAGCGCTTGGCCGCCACCGTCTCGTCGTAGACGTTCGAGACGTCGCGATCGAAGTACGAGCGCACGCCGCCCGTGAACTCCACGGCCAGCTCCGCCGTCGAGCCCGGCGCGCCCTGGACCTTGAACTTCGGCGTGATGGGAAAGAGTCCGCGCTCCATGAAGACCTTCTGCCCGCGCTCGGTGAGGAGGAACTCCACGAAGGCGCGCGCGGCCTTGGGATTGCGGGCGCCCGCCAGGATGGCCATGGGCTCGGGGGTGACGAAGGCGTTCCGGGGGGCCACGAACTTGATGTCGAAGCCCGCCAGCTTCTCCTCGAAGGCCATGTAGGACGGCACCGCGAAGCCCGCGGTGAACTCGCCCTTGGCGACCACGGTGGGCACGTCGCGGCTGCGCGCGGTGAAGTGGCCGGTATTGGCGGCCAGGCGGGTCAGCCACTCCCACCCCTTCTCCTCGCCGAGCATGGAGAGCATGACCTCGTACGTCGCGTTCGAGGAGGACGAGCGCGTGGGCGCGCACTGCGCCACCTCGCCCTTGAGCTTCGGATTCAGCAGGTCCTCCCAGTCCTTCAGCTCGGCCACGCCCAGCCGCTGGAGCCGGCGCGGGTGGTAGACGAGTCCATAGGGCTCCAGCGCCGTGCCCACCCAGTACCCGTCCTTGTCCTTGAGGGGAATGGGCTTGGGCTTGCCGATCGAGGCCGGAATGGACTCCCAGGCGGCCCGCGAGATCTCGAGCTTCTGGAGCAGCTTCTGCTCGGCCAGCTTCTCGAAGAGCGCCGACTCCCCGCCCCAGAAGATGTCCGCCTCCGGCTTGCCCTTCCACTCCACGATGCGCCCGTAGGCGACCGGCGTGCCCGCGGGTATGGCGTTCACCTTCACGGTGACGTTCCACTTCTCCCTGGCATAGTCGGCGAAGGCCTTGAGGGACGCGTCGTGGATGAACTTCGAGATTGGAGTGATGAGGTTGAGCTCGCCTTCTATCTGAGCACCGGCGGGCTGAGCCGCTGCGGGCGACTGGGCCCGAGCAGGCCCCACGAATCCGGGGGCAGAGAGCAGCAGAGCCAGCGCCGCCACGGCGGCGATCAGTCGCGTCATGAATGTCTCCTTGAAAGTGGTCAGTGGTCCGCCCAGTCGCGGGCGTGCTCGACGGCTCGGCGCCACCGCGCATAGGCGGTCTCGCGCGCGGCCGGCGACATTGTGGGCACGAAGCGGCGCTCGAGACGCCAGCGACCCGCAAGATCCGACGTCTTCCACATCCCCGCCCCGACCCCGGCCAGCGAGGCCGCTCCCAGCGCGGTGGTCTCCGTCATCGCGGGGCGAAGGACCTCGACGTCGAGCACGTCGGCCTGGAAGCGGCAGAGAAAATCATTGGCGGCGGCGCCGCCGTCGACGCGGAGGGTGCGGATGGGGACGCCCGCCTCGAGGGCCATGGTGTCGAGGACGTCGCGGCTCTGGAAGGCGATGGCCTCGAGGGCCGCGCGCGCTATGTGGGCGCGGCTGGTGCCACGCGTGATGCCGATGAGGACCCCGCGCGCATACGGGTCCCAGTACGGCGCGCCGAGCCCGGTGAAGGCGGGCACGAGGGAGAGGCCGCCCGTGTCGGGAACGGACTCCGCAAGCGCCTGGGACTCGTCGGCCCGCGAGATGATGCCCAGCCCGTCGCGCAGCCACTGCACGACGGCCCCCGCGACGAAGACGCTGCCTTCGAGCGCATAGGTCGTGGTCCCGTCGAGCTGCCAGGCGACCGTGGTCAGGAGGCCGCGCTCGGAGGCGACGGGACGCTCGCCGGTATTGAGGAGGACGAAGCAGCCGGTGCCGTACGTGTTCTTGGCCATGCCCGGCTCGAGGCAGGCCTGGCCGAAGAGCGCGGCCTGCTGATCCCCGGCCATGCCCGTGACGGGAATGCCCGCGGGCAGATCGCCGCCGGCCGTCTCGCCGAAGAGGCCGGCCGAGGGCCTGACCTCGGGCAGCATCGCCATGGGCACGCCGAGCTGCCCGCAGAGGCTTCCGCTCCACTGCAGCGTCCGGATGTCGAAGCAGAGCGTGCGCGAGGCGTTGGAGACGTCCGTCGCGTGCACGCGGCCGTCGGTGAGCCGCCAGAGGAGCCACGAATCCACCGTGCCGAAGGCGAGCTCACCCCGCTCCGCCCGCCCGCGCGCTTCCGGCACCTCGTCGAGCAGCCAGCGGATCTTGGTCCCCGAAAAGTACGGATCGAGGACGAGGCCCGTCCGGTCCCGGAACTCCGCCTCGAGCCCGTCGGCCCGCAGCTGCTCGCAGAACGGCGCCGTGCGGCGGCACTGCCAGACGATGGCATGATGGATGGGGCGACCCGACTTGCGATCCCAGACGACCGCCGTCTCGCGCTGGTTGGTGATGCCGATGGCGGCGATGTCGGAGACCGCGATGCGCGCGTGCGCGATGGCCCGCGCCACCGCTTCGATGGTCGTGGTCCAGATCTGCTCGGGATCGTGCTCGACCCAGCCGGGCCGGGGATAGTGTTGCGCCAGCTCCACGTAGCCGCTGCCCCGCACGAGGCCGTCGGGATCGACCACGAGCGCCCGCGAGCCGGTGGTGCCCTGGTCGAGGGCGAGGATGTAACGGCGCGCCGTCATCGTCCCAGGAGCGCCTTGGCCACGTCCGGCTGGTCCGTGATGAGCACGCCGACGCCGGCGTCGATGAGGCGCTGCATGGCCGCGGCGTCGTTGACCGTCCACGCGCCGACCTGGATCCCCGCCTGTCGCGCCCGCGCCACCGCCGCCGTGTCCACCACCGTGTGCTCGAGACCGACGAAGCCGACGCCGGCGGCCCGCAGCGTCTCCAGCTCGGCGGCCAGCGTCGTGCGCCCGAGCATCCGGGCGGAGTAGAGGGCGCAAACGGCGAGATCGGGACGCAGCTCCCTCATGCGCTTCCAGGTGGCGGGCTCGAAGGCCATCACCACGGTCGAGCCGGCCATGCGGTGGCGGTCGAGGAGGGCGAGAACCTTCTCCTCGATGCCGGGGTAGCGGGCGCGGCCGGCGTCGAGCTTGATCTCCAGCAGCATGCGGCGGCCGGCCTGGGACGCGACGGCAATGACCTCGTCGAGCGTGGGCACGGTCTCGCCGGTGGGGACACCCGCCCTGTCCTTGAGACGGAGGGCCTTGAGCTCGGCGACGGTCCGGTCCCTCACCGCGCCCTGGCCGTTCGTCGTCCGCTCGAGCGTCGGATCGTGGATGACCATCACCTCGCCGTCCCTCGACAGGTGGACGTCGAACTCGATGAAATCGGCGCCGAGGGCGACGGCGTTCCGGAAGGCGAGGAGGCTGTTCTCGGGCCAGAGAAGGGAGCCGCCGCGGTGCGCGGCCAGGAGCGTGGCGGGCTTCCCCTGCCCTCCCACCGAGCCCGCGACGACGGCGAGCCCAAAGAGCGCCCAGCCCGCCACCAAGACAAACCTCATCAACTCAGCCCTCGCCTCATCGTGCCCCTCGCCTCCGGCTCGGCTCACGCTTCAGCTCGAACGATCCTCTCAGCCCTCGCCTCATCGTGCCCCTCGCCTCCGGCTCGGCTCACGCTTCAGCTCGAACGATCCTCTCAGCCCTCGCCTCATCGTGCCCCTCGCCTCCGGCTCGGCTCACGCTTCAGCTCGAACATCATTTCTCTGCATGAAGATGATGATGGCCACGGGAGGCAGGAGGGCCATCATGGCGCCGGCCATGATGAGGTTCCAGGTGGGCAGCTCGGTGCCGCTGCGCGGGATCAGCTCCTCGAGGCCGATGACCACGGTCCGCATCGCCTCGGTGTTGGTGATGAGGAGCGGCCACAGGTACTGGTTCCAGCCGAAGATGAAGAGCACCACGAAGAGCGCGGCGATGTTCGCCCACGACAGGGGCAGGAGGAACTGGAAGAGGAAGCGGATGGGCCCGGCGCCGTCGAGCTGCGCGGCCTCCGCCAGCTCGTTGGGAATGGTCAGGTAGAACTGGCGGAAGAGGAAGGTGGCGGTAGCCGAGGCCATGAGCGGGATGGCCAGCCCCTGATACGTGTTGATCCAGCCGAGGGTGCCGATGACCTCGTACGTGGACATGAGGCGCACCGGCACCGGCAGCATGAGGGTGACGAAGATCATCCAGAAGCAGAGCATGCGCCCACGGAAATCGAAGTAGACGATGGCGAAGGCCGAGAGCATGGAGATGACGATCTTGCCCACGGCCACCGCGACCGCCATGACCAGGCTGTTCAGGAGCATGCGGCCCATGTGGGCCTTGCGCCAGGCCTGGGCGTAGTTCTCGAGGAGGTGCGAGGACGGAACCAACCGCGGCGGGCGCTGGACCACTTCCTGGACGTCCTGGGTGGAGATGACGAAGGCGTAGTACAGGGGAAAGACAACCACGGCGATGCAGGCGATGAGCAGCGCATGGATGATCACGGCGTTCCACAGGAAAGGCTTCTTCCGCGGCGCCGCCACCGCGCCGACGCGCACCCGCTCGAGCTGCCCCGCGCCGACGGCGCTCATCGGTAGGTGACTTTCTTCTCGGCGAAGCGGAACTGGAGCATGGTCAGGCCGATGACGAGGGCCATCAGGATAACCGACTGGGCCCCGGAGGAGCCGAGGTTCAGGCCGATGAACCCGTCCTTGTAGAGCTTGTAGACCATGATCATGGTCGAATCACCAGGTCCGCCCTTGGTGACGGCGTCGATGACGCCGAAGGACTCGAAGAACGCGAACACCATGTTGAGCACCACGAGGTAGAACGTGATGGGCGAGACGAGGGGAAAGACGATGGAGCGGAAGCGGCGCACCGGCCCTGCCCCGTCAACGTCCGCCGCCTCCATCACGGCGCCGGGGATGGCGAGAAGCCCGGCGATGTAGAAGGCGATGTTGTAGCCAAGGTGCGTCCACGCCGTGGCCGCGATGACCAGCGTCATGGCCACCCAGCCCTTGAGGAACCAGTTGAACTCGTAGGCCGTCACGAAGGACAGGAAGTACGGCAGCACACCGTAGGTGGGATGGAAGATGAAGAGGAAGATGATGCCCGACACCGCGGGCGCGATGCCGTAGGGCCAGAGGAGGAGCGTCCGGTAGGCGGCCAGGCCCCGGATCTTCTGGGTGGCGAGGGCGGCGAGCACGAGCCCCCCCGCCACCGCCAGCACCGTCACCCCCGCCGCGAAGACGAGGGAGTTGGCCACGCTCCGGTAGTACTCGGGATCGGCGAGCAGCTTGGTGAAGTTCTCCAGGCCGATGAAGGTCATGGTGTCGCCGAAGGGCGAGACGCGGTACACGGAGAGCTGGAGGGACTTGAGGGCGGGCCAGAAGAAGAAGACCACGGTCACCGCCATCTGGGGAAATACCAGCACGTATGGCAGCCACCAACTCCGGAAGACCGTCCGTTGCATGACGCCGCCCGCCCGTCCGCGACCTACTGCTTGTTGGCGGCCGCGAACTCCTTGAGGAGGTCGTTGGACTTGGTCACGGCATCGTCCAGACCCTGCTTGGCCGTCTTCTTCCCCGCGAAGATGTTCTCGAGCTCACCCTCGATGACGTCGCGGATCTGGACGAAATTGCCCAGGCGCAGCCCCTGGCTATTGGGAGTGGCCTTGCCCTTGGTCAGCTGGGCGAAGGCCGTCCACTGGTCCGGGTTCTTCTTGAAGTGGTAGCCCGCCTCGAGATTCTTCACCGCGCTGTTCGAGATGGCGAGATAGCCGGTGGTCACGTGCCACCACATCTGCTGGTTCGTCTCGGAGATGAACTTGAGGAACCGCGCCGTCCCGCGGTTCTCGTTGGCGGGCTTGCCCTTCATGACCCAGAGGGTGGCGCCCCCGATGATGGAGGTGGCCTTGGTGTAGGGCGGGCCCCAGTGCGGCAGCTGACCCGTGCCCCACGCGAACTTGACGCCGCGGCCGAACCCGCCGATCAGCGCCGAGGACTGGATGTACATGGCGCATTCGCCGTTGACGAACTTCGGATCGGCCGTGCCCGTCCGCCCGCCGTAGGAGTAGACGTTGTCCTTCTGCCAGGCGGCAAGCTGGCCGATGTGCTTGACGCCGAACTCCTTGTTGATGAGGAGCTGCACGTCCAAGCCGTCGAACCCGTTCCGCCTGGTCGCGAAGGGCTGGTCGTGCCAGGCGTGCATGTTCTCCACCATCGTCCAGGACGGCCAGCCCGTGGAGAAGCCGCACTTGGCCGCTCCCGAGGCGATGATCTTCTTCGAGTACTCCTCGACCTGCTTCCAGGTCTGCGGCGGCTTGGCGGGATCCAGCCCCGCCTTCTGGAAGACGTCCTTGTTGTAGTAGAAGATCGGCGTCGACGAGTTGAACGGCATGGAGTAGAGGTTGCCGTCCTTCGAGTAGTAGCCCACCACGGGCGCGATGAAGTCCTTCCAGTCCATGGCGATCTCCTGCTCCTTGAAGAGCTGGTAGACCGGATGGATGGCGCCCGAAAGCATCATGGTCTGGGTGCCGACCTCGAAGACCTGGACGATGTTCGGGGCCTGGCGCTGCCGGTAGGCGCCGATGGCCGCGGTCAGGGTCTCCGGATACGTGCCCTTGCGGAGCGGCTTGACCTCGTACTCGGACTGGCTCTCGTTGAATTGCTTGACCAGCTCGTTGGTCGCGTCACCGAGCTGGCCCGTCATGGCATGCCAGAACTGGATCTCCGTCTTGGCTGAGGCGGGTGACGGCGCGAGGGCGACCAGGACCGAGAGGGCGACGGCCCCAGTGATCGACCGCCAGATAGTCGTGATGCGAGGCATGGCCGTCCTCCTCGTGGGAAATGGGTCCGAGACGCCGGTCATGCTACCTTCGCCTCGTCTCGCCGGGGTTGCGGGCTCGTGACGTTTGCGCATCGCCGCGCCAAGCGGGTCGGACTATAGCACGAATCAGACGTGCCGGAACTTGAGGCTGCGCTCGACCTGGGCCCGATAGGCCTCGAGCTCCGCCTGGAGACGCCGGGGCGACCAGGCGGCGAGCTCGCCCATGCGGCGGCCCACGGACTCGAAGCAGTCGAGGCCCAGGCACGGGCTCTGGCCGATGCCCGTGCGGCGCAGGAGAAAATCCTGGAGGGAGACGGCCATCTCTTCCCGGACGGCGTGGTGGAGCTGGGCCACGATCTCCGGGTTTCGCGGGCAGAGCCGCTCGGCGCCGTCGGGTAGCTTGCGCAGGAGCGCGAGCACCCGCGCGAAGCCGCGCCCGTACGTCTCGACGAGGATCTCGAGCGTCTCGCGCGAGAGACCGGTAGCCGCCATCTCCTCGGACACGTCCATCCACGTCCGCGCCTCGATCTTGCCCGCCTCGTCGTCGAGCCCGTCGAGGGTCAGCTCCGCGGTGCGCGAGGGGACGCGGCGTCCGAGCGCCCGCATGACGCGGTCGCCCACCTCTTCGGCCAGGCTGCGGAAGCAGGTCAGCTTCGTTCCCGTGATGGAGAGAAACCGTCCCCCGTCTCCCTCGACCACGACCTTGTGGTCGCGGGAGACCCTGGAGGCGGAGGAGCCCTCCTCGAAGGCCAGCGGCCGGACTCCCGCATACGTGTACACGACCTGGTCGAGGGTCACGCGAGGGTCCGGCAGGGCCGGGCGCACGGCCCCCAGCAAATACTCGACCTCCTCGCGCGTGGCCCAGAGCCGGTCGGGATCGCCGTCGAAGTCGGTGTCGGTGGTGCCGACCATGGAGAACTGGCGCCACGGGATCACGAAGATCATCCGGTCGTCGGCGGTCGAGAGATAGACGGCGTGCTCCGTCATGCGGGGCAGCAGGCAGTGGATGCCCTTGGTGGTCCGGAGCACCCGCGCGCCCGCCTCGCGCACACCCGCCAGCTCGCGCAGGCGATCGACCCACGGCCCCGCGCAGTTGACGATGACGGGAGCGCGCGCCGTGTGCACCTGCCCGGTCAGGAGATCGCGCACCCGCACGCCGTCGAGCCCGCGGGGGCCTCGCGTCACCTCCTCCACCTCGCAGTAGTTGTGCACGCGGGCCCCGTGACGGGCCGCGGACAGCGCGTTCTCCAGGCAGAGCCGCTCGGGAAAGAGCAGGAGGTCGTCGAAGTAGTAGCCGGCGCCGCGCAGATCCGCGGCCTGGATCGAGGGCTCGAGGGCGAGGGCCTCCACGGGCGGGACGACGCGGAAGCGCTCGGTCTGCTTGCCCGGCGTGAGGAGGTCGTAGAGCCACATGCCGATGCGCACCGTGATGAGCCCGCGCTTCGAGCCGCGGTACACGGGCACGAGGAAGGGAAGCGGGCGGACGAGGTGCGGGGCCAGGCGCTCCAGCGTCTTCTTTTCGCGCAGGGACTCGCGCACCAGCCGGAATTCGGCCAGCTCCAGGTAGCGCAGGCCGCCATGAATGAGCTTGGAGGACTTGGAGGAGGTTCCGGAGGCGAAGTCGCCCTTTTCGAAGAGGGCGACGGAGGCGCCGCGCAGGGCAAGGTCGCGCGCGACGCCCGCTCCCGCCATCCCGCCGCCGATGACGACGGCGTCGAACGTGCCTTCATCGATTCCCGACAGCCTGGTCACTCCGCGAGCTCCCGGATCGATCGTAGCACGTGGTCCGGAGCGGTCGCGGCGATTCGAGGATCGCCGGGACGCGTCACTCCGGACAGCACCAGAATGGTCGCCAGCCCGAGGCGGCGGCCCATGAGCATGTCGGTCTCGAGGCGATCGCCCACGATCACGGACTCGGCGGGCGCACAGCCGAGGGCGGCCAGCGCCACCTCGAGGATGATGGGCGAGGGCTTGCCCACCACGATCTCCACGGTTTGATCGGTCACCGCCTCCACGGCCGCGATCATGCCCGCGCAGTCCGGGATCTCCCCGCCCTCCACCGGACAGGTGCGGTCGGGATTCGTCGCGATGAGGCGGGCGCCGCCCCGCACCGCCTGCAGCGCGGTGTTCAGCTTCGCGTACGTGAAGGTGCGGTCGAAGGCGATCACCACCCATCGCACGCCTGCGTCGTCGCGCACCTCGAAGCCGTGCGCGCGCATCTCGGCCTGCATGGGCGGCTCCCCGATCACGAACACGGGGGCGCCGGGGTCGAGCGCGCGCAGGTGGCGGGCGAGCACGAGGGAGGAGTTGATGACGTCGTCGGCCGAGGCGGGAATCCCCAGCCGCGTCAGCTTGGCCGCGTACTCCTCGCGCGTCTGGAGGGGCTTGTTCGACAGGAAGGCGACGCGCCGCGCCTCCGCGCGCAGCGCGGCGATCGCCTCCGCCGCGCCGTCGACGAGCTGCTCGCCCAGATAGACGGTTCCATCCAGGTCAACGAGCCAGCCGCGATACGGAAATCGAACCGCCACTAGCGGAGAAGCGGGAGAACCGCCGACTGAGCGAGGTCGAAGAGGGGAGCTGGCAACAGGCCCAGCTGCACGACCCCCCACAGGGCGACCACGAGGGCGAGGGCGCCCGCGAAGGACGGGACGACGGAGGTGGGCGTTCCCTCGGGCTCGCGCATGTACATGCTCACGATCACGCGGAGGTAGTAGTAAGCCGCGATGGCCGAGTTGAGCACCCCGATGACGGCGAGCCAGTAGTACCCGGAGCGCACGGCGGCGCCGAAGAGGTAGAACTTGCCGACGAATCCCGCCGTGGGCGGGATCCCGATCAGCGAGAGCAGGAAGATCGTCAGGGCGAGGCCGAGCAGCGGGTGACGGTTCGCGAGCCCCGCGGTGTCCTCGATACGCACCGCCTCTTCCCCGCCCCGCTCGAGAAGCAGGATGACCCCGAAGGCCCCCGCCGTGGTGAAGGTGTAGACGAGGAGGTAGAAGAGCACGCCCCCGTTGCCGAGGGCCCCGCCCGCCACGATCCCCACCAGGATGTAGCCCACGTGGGCGATGGAGGAGAAGGCGAGCATGCGCTTGAGGTTCTGCTGGGCGAGGGCGATCACGTTGCCCACCGTCATGCTCAGCACCGCCATGCCCCAGAGGAGGACCGCCCAGTCCGCCTGCACGGGACGGAGGGAGGCCAGGAGCAGGCGGAGGAACGCCGCGAAGGCCGCCGCCTTGGACCCGGTGGCGATGAGGGCGGTCACGGAGGTGGGCGCTCCCTCGTAGACGTCGGCCGTCCACATGTGGAAAGGTACCGAGGAGATCTTGAAGCCGAAGCCCACCACGAGAAGGCCGAAGCCGATGAGGAGGAGGGGATCGCGCCCCGCTCCGGCCGCCACGGCCACCCCGAGCTTGTCGAGGTTGGTCGAGCCCGTGGCGCCGTAGATGAGGGCGATCCCGTACACGAAGAAGCCGGAGGCGAACGCGCCCAGCAAGAAGTACTTCATGGACGCCTCGCCCGCCTCGATGCGCGAGCGGAAGAAGCCCGCGAGCACGTAGAGGGACAGCGACATCGTCTCGAGACCCAGGAAGATCACGATCAGGTCGTTGGCGCTGGCCATGATGACCATGCCCACGGCAGAGAAGAGCACGAGGATGTAGAACTCCCCCGACTCCTGGCCGCGCCGGCGCAGGTAGTCCATGGACAGCAGCAGCACGAGCCCGGTGGCGTAGCCGATGACGAGATTGAAGAAGAGGGCGAAATTGTCGAGGACGACCATGCCGCGGAAGGCCGAGACGTCGGAGCCCCACAGGAGCACGGTGGTCACGAGGGCGGCGACCACGCCGGCCAGCCCCACGAACCCCAGATGCTCGCGCCGACCGCGCGGGGGCAGGAGATCGAGGGCCATGAGCGCGAAGCCCGTCAGCGTGAGGACGAGGGCCGGCGCGATCGCGACCAGTCCGGCGAGCACGTCCGTCATGGAGTGCGGGGGACGAGGGCGGTGGTGGCGGCCGCCTTGGTCTGCACCTGGGTGATGAGCGCCTGCACGCTCGCCTCGGTCTTGCTCGTGAAGGCCACCGGGTACACGCCGATCCAGAAGATCAGGGCGAGCACGGGCGCCAGGATCACCCACTCGCGGGCCGAGAGGTCTACGAGCCGCCGGTTCTCCTCGCGGGTGACGGGGCCGAAGACCACACGCTGGTACATCCACAGGAGATAGACGGCGGCGAAGATGATACCCGCGGTCGCGAGCACGGCGGCCAGACGGTGGACCTGGAAGGCGCCCACGAGAATCAGGAACTCGCCGACGAAGCCGTTGAGTCCGGGCAGGCCGAGCGAGGAGAGGCAGACGATGAGGAAGAGCGCGGACATGGCGGGGACGACCGTCCAGAGACCGCCGTAGTCGGCGATGAGACGCGTGTGCCGACGCTCGTAGAGCATGCCCACGATCAGGAAGAGGGCGCCCGTGGAGAGCCCGTGGTTGACCATCTGGATGATGCCGCCCACCAGGCCCTGCGGATTGAGAGTGAAGAGGCCGAGGACCACGAAGCCCAGGTGGCTCACGCTCGAGTAGGCCACGAGCTTCTTGATGTCCACCTGCACCGTGGAGACCCACGCGCCGTACAGGATGCCGATGACGGCGAGGGTGAACATCCACGGCGCGAAGGCGAGGGTGGCCTGGGGAAACAGGGGCAGGCAGAAGCGCAGGAAGCCGTAGGTGCCCATCTTCAGGAGCACGCCCGCCAGGATCACGCTGCCCGGGGTCGGCGCTTCCACGTGGGCGTCGGGCAGCCACGTGTGGAACGGCCACATGGGCACCTTGACGGCGAAGGCGAGCGCGAAGGCCAGGAACAGGAGGTCCTGCGCGCGTCCGGCGGGCAGCACGTAGCGGGCGAGCACGGGCAGGTCGAAGGTGTAGGTGCCCGTGGCCGCCCCGTGCAGGAAGTAGAGGGCCAGGATGGCCACCAGCATGAGGAGCGAGCCCGTCAGCGTGTAGAGGATGAACTTGATGGCCGCGTAGACGCGGTTCGGTCCCCCCCAGATCCCGATGATGAGATACATCGGGATGAGCATGGCCTCCCAGAAGATGTAGAAGAGGAAGAGATCGAGGGCGAGGAAGACCCCGAGCATCCCCGTCTCGAGCAGGAGCATGGTGATGGCGAATTCCTTCCAGCGCCGCTCGATCGAATCCCACGAGGCCAGGAGGGTCAGGGGCATGAGGAAGGTCGTGAGCAGCACGAGGAGAAGGCTGATCCCGTCCACGCCCAGGTGATAGGAGACGCCGAGGGTGGGCATCCACGGTGCCTGCTCGACGAACTGGTAGTCGGCCACGGCGGGGTCGAATCGCGTGTAGAGGGGCAGCGACAGAGCGAAGGTCACCACGCTGGTGACGAGTGTCGTGACCTTGACCAGTGTGTCGCTCCGGCGCGGGAGCAGGAAGATGACGGCCGCTCCCAGCGTCGGAACAAACGTGACCAGCGAGAGCACGTGGGTCACGGGTGGGCGAAGAGCAGGAACGCGATCACGGCGACGGCGCCCACGAGCATGGTCAGGGCGTAGTTCATGACGAAGCCCGTCTGGAGACGGCGCAGGCCGCGGGCCCAGCCGAGGATCATCTCGGCCACGCCGTTGACGAGGCCGTCGATGACCCTGGGGTCGAAGACGCGGGCGAGCCAGAGCGAGCCCCGATAGATGGGCTGGACGATGAGGGCGTCGTAGATCTCGTCCACGTAGTACTTGTTCAGGAGCAGCTTGTGCACGGCCGTCCGCGGCACCCCGATCGTCGCGGGGTCGACGGGCCGGCGCCCGTACATGAGCCAGGCGAGGAAGACGCCGCTCGCCGCCACCACCACGGCCACCGCGGCCAGAGCGAGCGCCGTCACTCCGCCGTGCTCGGCTTCCTTGAAAGGCAGCACCGGCGAGAGGAAGCGCGCGAACGCCGTCCCGTGCGCCGACGGCACGCCGAGGACGCCCGCCACCACCGTCAGCAAGGCGAGCACGGCGAGGGGCAGGGTCATGACGGGCGGCGACTCGTGGACGTGATGCGCCTGCTCCCTCGACATCCGGGGGGCGCCCACGAACGCGAGGAGAAAGAGCCGGCCCGTGTAGAAGGCGGTGAGGAGCGCGCCCAGAAGCAGGATGAGCCAGAGCGCGATGTGACCTTCGTGGAAGGTCGAGGCCAGGATCTCGTCCTTCGAAAAGAAGCCCGCGAAGGGCGGCAGACCCGCCAGCCCCCACGCGCCCACGAAAACCGTGACCGTCGTCACCAGCATGCGCGGGGCGAGCCCCCCCATCTTTCTCAGGTCCTGCTCACCGCCCAGCCCGTGAATGACGCTGCCCGCGCCGAGGAAGAGCAGGGCCTTGAAGAAGGCGTGCGTCACGAGATGGAAGACGCCCGCCGCGTAGGCGCCCACGCCCACCCCCACGAACATGTAGCCGAGCTGGCTGATCGTGGAGTAGGCGAGCACGCGCTTGATGTCGGTCTGGACGAGGCCGATGGTGGCCGCGAAGAGCGCGGTGAGCCCGCCCACCCACGCCACGATCTCGAGAGAGAGCGGGGCCATCTCGAAGAGCTTGTGGCAGCGCGCCACCATGTACACGCCCGCCGTCACCATGGTCGCGGCGTGGATGAGGGCGGAGACGGGCGTGGGGCCTTCCATGGCGTCGGGCAGCCAGGTGTGCAGGGGCAGCTGCGCCGACTTCCCGCAGGCGCCCGTGAAGAGCAGCAGCGCGATGGCGAGATACGTCCCCTGGCTCACCGCGTCCGTGGCATTGGCGAAGACAGCGCCGTAGTCCAGGGTGCCGAAGGTCGTCCAGATCAGCATGATGCCGAGGCCGAAGCCGAAATCGCCCACCCGGTTGACGATGAAGGCCTTCTTGCCCGCGTCCGTGGCCGACGGCTTCTCGTACCAGAAGCCGATCAGGAGGTACGAGCAGAGCCCGACCGCCTCCCATCCGACGTAGAGGAGGAGGAAGTTGCCCGCGAGCACGAGCATGACCATGGAGAACACGAAGAGATTGAGATACGTGAAGAAGCGCGCGTAGCTCGGGTCGTCGTGCATGTAGCCGGCGGAGTAGAGGTGGATGAGGAAGCCCACGCCGGTGACCACGAGCAGCATGACGGCCGAGAGCTGATCCACCTGCACGGTGATGGCGGCCTTGAAGGCGCCCGCGGCGATCCACGGGAAGAGCTCGCCGACGTACGTCTCGCCGTTGAGGACGCGGAGGAAGACCGCGCACGACACGAGGAAGGCGAGGCCCAGCGCGGGCACCGCCACCCAGTGCGCACGGTGGCCTGTCGCCCGGCCGAAGAGGGCATTGACGAGCGTGCCCACGAGCGGAAGGAACGGGATCAGCCAGACGAGTCGTGACATTGTGCTTTTCTGTACAAACCCGCCACACTCTAGCGGAAGGGTATGGGGGTGTCAAGGACGGGCGGGGTCGACCCAGCCGAAGAACACGAGCGGGACGAGATAGAAGAAGAGGAGGTGGCCGGTGGCCATGCGCAGCGTGATCGCCGCGCGCGTCACGACGTCCTCCTCGACCATCAGGCAGAGGACGAAGTTCATCCAGGCGTAGAGGGCGGCGCCGATCACGAGGAAGCGCAGGCCCGGAGGCACCGCGGCCACGAGACCTCGCCAGTCGTGGACGGCCACGCGTCCCCATTGCCGCCGGATGGCCGCGGTTCGCCGGAGCCGCGCGATCATCCAGAGGGCGAGGAGGAACACGCCCACCTCGAGCGTCCAGATGGTCCGCTCGCCGAGCCATCGCGCCCACGACGTGAACGAAAGGAGATGCGCGGCGGCGCTCGCGAGAAAACCTATCGCGGCCAGCCTCATGGCGATCATGGCTCTCGTCTCCTGACTCAACCCTCGGCTCGCACTACAGCACATTCCTGGCAGCCCGGCGAGAGGACCTTGCTATCCTTGCCGCATGGCTCGCTCCACCGTCCGGTTCTGGTTCAGCATCATCGTCATTCCCACCTTCCTCGTCGTCGCCGTCCTCGGATACTTCGCGTGGCGGCAGTCCGTTCCGGGCGTCCGCGCGATCCTCGAGCCCGTCCCGCGCTGGATCGGGGTCAAGACACCGCTCGCCGTGGATCTCCATGCGGTGCGCGGCGGCGTCCGCTCGGTGGAGATCCGCCTCAAGCAGGGCCCCGCGCGCGTGGTCCTCACCAAGCAGGCCTTCACCGGCCCGGAGTCGAGTGCGCAGCGCATCGAGCTCGTGATCAACGGCGGCACCCTGGGCCTGCGCGAAGGCGGCGCCGTGCTCGAGGTGCGCGCCCGCGACGGCTTCTGGCGGCCCATTCGCGTGGACGACAAGCCCGTGGCCTCCATACCCGTCACCCTCGACTTCACGCCGCCCTCCGTCGAGGTCGTCTCAGCCACGCGCTACTGGGCCAAGGGCGGCGGCGGGCTCGTGGTCGTGCGCTCTCGAGGCGCCTCCCGAGTGGCGGTGGGCGTCGGTCCCCTGTCGTTCCGGGCGTATCCCGCGGGGCCGGCCGACTCCAATCTCCACGTCGCCATCGTCGCCCTCCCCTGGAACTACGAGGTGGGGACGCCCATCGCCGCCATCGCCCAGGACGAGGCGGGCAACACCACCACGCGCAACGTCGCCGTCGAGGTCAAGGGCCGGCGCTTCAGGAGCGACGTGATCGACGTGAAGGACGACTTCCTGGAGCGCAAGCTTCCCGAGCTCCTGCCCGAGCGCGGCGGGGTGATCCCGCGCGACCAGCTCCTCGAGGCCTTTCTCACCGTCAACCGCGACCGTCGCAAGCAGGCCGAGGAGACCAAGCGCGCGCTGGCGGCCAAGACGCAGCCGCGGCCGCTCTGGGACGGCGTCTTCCTCCAGCCGCGCAACACCAAGGTCTTCTCCAATTTCGCGGAGACGCGCACGTACCGCTACCACGGTCGCGAGGTCGACACCCAGGTCCACTTCGGCTACGACCTCGCCGCCGTCCGCCACGGGCCGGTGCCCGCGGCGAACGCGGGCGTGGTCGTCTTCGCGGGCCCGCTATCGATCTACGGCAACACCGTCATCGTGGATCATGGGCTGGGACTACAGACGCTCTACGCGCATCTCTCGACCATCGGGGTCAAGGAAGGCGATCAGGTGCGGCAGGAGCAGGAGCTCGGGCGGTCCGGAGACTCCGGCCTCGCCATGGGCGATCACCTGCACTTCGAGGTGCTCATCGGAGGGATCTCGGTGACGCCGGTCGAGTGGTGGGATGCGCGATGGATCCGCGACCACATCGGTCGGCCGCTGCGCGAGGCGAGCCTGCTCCTCATCGAGTCGATCATGCCCGAGCTGGCGAAGGAGCAGGCCGCGCCGCCGCCCCGCCGTCGTCGGGCGGCCGCCGTGCCCCCGCGCTCCCAGCCGACCACGAAAACCGAGAGCCCCTAGCGCGCCACCTTGACCAGGGGAAGGGCGCCTTCCATCTCGCCTTTCATGACGGGATGCTGGTTGGCTCCGACCGAGCGCGACTTCGTGGCCACCTGCTGCTCGAGGTACTCGTAGAGCTCCTGGACGGTGACGATGCCGTCCTTGTTGAGGTCGGCCGCGCCCTTGAGCCCTTCCACGAGGTAGTAGGTGAAGATGCCGTGCCCGAGCTCCACCAGCTCGACCGACACCTCGGAAGTGCGCGAGGCCGTGATGATGGCGCGCCCCTTCGAGCGGGTCAGCCGCTCGAGGAACTGGTCGTCCAGGTTGGTGGCGCGCGTGCGCTTGGAGCTGAAGGTCCGCCCTCCCGCCGCGCCGCTGTAGCAGGCGTCGAGGAAAACCACCATGCGCTCGGCCTCCACCCGGCTGAAAATGGTCTGCATCTCGTCCATGGGCAGCGCCGTCGAGTACAGATCGTCCGGGTCGGCGTCGGCGGGGATCAGGTACTTGGCCAGCCCGTCGCGCTCGACGCCCCGCTGGTCCACTTCGGGAGCGCCGTGACCCGCGAAGAAAATCAGCACCGTGTCGTCCTTCTTGGCCGAGCGCGCGAGGAAAGTGCCGAGGGCCCACTTGATGTTGCGCAGGGTCGGCGGCTTCTCGCTCTTGTCGGTCAGGAGGAGCACGTGCTCCTTCCGGAAGCCCCCGGGGCCGATGAGGACCTGGTACAGGGCCTCGGCGTCCGCCACGCTGTAGCGGAGCGAGGGGATGTCCGTGCTCTGGTAGCGTCCCACGCCGATGACGACGGCCCACCGGTCGCTTGCCGTCTTCACGGGCGGCGGCGCGGCGGGCGCCGCGGCCGCCGGCGTGGGCTTGTCGTAGATGACGGTGCGCAGCTCTTGCTTGATGGTGCCGTCGGGCTCCGTGGCCGTCACCACGATGGCATTGGCGCCTTCGCGGAAGGTGACGGGCGCGCTGACCGCGATGGAGCGCGGCGGCGCCTTGTCGCTCTGCTGGTGGACCTGGATGCCGTTGAGGGCCACCGTGACCTTGGCCACGCCCTTGCTCGAGGTCACCAGCGCCGCCACCACGCTCGATTCCTCCGTCACGCGGGAGCGGTCTTCGGGGTACCGGAACGACACGGTCAGCGGCGCGGCCTTCTCGTAGTAGACGGTCCGCACCTCCTGCTGGGTGACGCCGTCGGCATCCGTGGCCGTGATGACCACGGTGTTCTGGCCCTCGCGAAGCTTGATGGGCAGGTTCACGGCCGCCGAGGTCGTGCCGGGCTCCTGGCGCGCGACCTCGACCCCGTTGAGGGAGACGGCCACGCGGCGCACGCTCTTGCCCCCCGAGGCGAGCCCGGCCAGGGCCACCGTCTCGTTGTCGAAGCGCGCCTGATCGACCGGCGAGGAGAGCGTCACCTGGAGCGGAACCGCCTTTGGAGGAGGAGCGGGCGCGGGTGAGGCGACGTGGGGCGGCGGCTGGGGAAGAGATGGGCCGCCCGGAGGTGGAACGGGGGCGCCGATCGGCGGAACGGGGCCGTGGGGCACGCCCGCCACGCCCGGGCCTCGAGGCGGCAGATAGAAGACGCCGCGGGCCTCCTGCCGGGTGGTGCCCTCGGCATCCACGGCAGTCACGATGACGACGTTCTTGCCCTCGCGCAGCTTGATCGGCACGTCCAGCGCGATCTCCGGCTTGGGGGCGCGCCGCTCGTTCTTGCTCGCCACTTCGGCGCCGTTCAGGGTGACGACGACGGAGGCCAGACCCTTGCCCGCGGTGACCTTGCCCCCCAGCGTGAGGGTATCGATGCCCACGCGCTCCTTCTCGGGCATGCCCTCGAGCGCGAACTGTATCGGACCGGCGGTGGGGTGATCGAGGCCGACCAGCTGGAACCGGAGAATACCTGAGGATCCCTCCGCCTTGATGTACTGGCGCGCCTCCGGCGAATACCAGAGATGATTTTCGAAGCTGCGGCCACCCTGATTGGTAAACGTGAGGACGATGTGGAAGGCCTTGAAGGTTCCCGCGAACACCTGGAC
>WNFX01000270.1_pt1 | contig 48650 bp, 46 predicted proteins | sample 5400111 | NCBI WGS metagenome assembly WNFX01 (sample SAMN13153363, study PRJNA577476) | soil metagenome | isolation source: 40 cm soil or saprolite under grassland replicate 1 | place: USA:California | collected 2016-06-15
TGTTGCCCGCGGCGCAACGGTCATCGGCACCGCGAGCGAAGACAATCAGGACTATGTCCGGTCGTTGGGCGCCATCCCGGTGCTTCATGGTGAGGGCCTCGTCGACCAGGTTCGTGCATCGTCCGGGCAGGTCGACGCGGTGTTTGACGTGGCCGGTAAGGGTGCGCTCCCCGACTCCGTCGTGCTGCGTGGAGGAACCGACCGGATCATCACTATCTCGGACCCGGCCGCCGGGGAGCTGGGTGTAACGTTCAGTGCTGGCACGCCGAAGGACCGGTCCACGGGCGATCTGGCCGGGTTGGCGGAGCTGGCTGCGCGTGGCGACTTGACCACGACGGTAGCTGGCACGTATCCACTTGAACGCGCCGCTGACGCCCAGCGGGTCAGCCAAGCTGGCCACGTCCGCGGCAAACTCGTGCTCACCCCCTGAGAGGGCGCGCGACAAGGGGAACGAGCACCACGGGCGGTGTTCTTCGCTCCACAAGTGCCCGGACGCACGCGATGACGACCCAGCCACTATTCGTGGCGACACCAAGACCTACATCCGCGACTTCGACCGATCGCTTTCCGAGCTGGCTGACCTCGCCGATGAACTCGCCGAAACCCTCGCCCAGCGCGAGCGGGACCGCCCCATCCAGCCCCGCCGTCAGCTCGTGCACGGCGACTTCTGGGACAACAACGTCCGGTTCCGTCACGGGCAGGTCGGTCACCGACTTCGACTTCCTCGCAGACCACCCGCGAACCGATGATCTCGCGCTCACGCTGTACCTCACCAGCGTCGACATCACCGACATCACCAGCGACCCAACGCCACTCACCGAGCTGGCCGACGCCTACGAATCCGCTTCTGCGGTACGCCTTACGTCGGTGGGTCAGCGACACGAAGAGCACGAACTACACCTACGAGGCGAGGGCGCGCGTCGTCCAGCTTGGCAGCGGTGACTTGCCTGTCGTCGCGGCCTTAACCTAGGCCTGCCTCCCTGGCGGCGATGATGGCCTGAGCCCGGTCTGCGACCTGTAGCTTAGTGAAGATGTTGGACACGTTGTTGCGGACGGTCTTGGGCGTGAGGCCGAGCCGCGCGGCGATCTCCGGGTTGGTGAAATGCTGGGCCATCATCTGCAGTATCTGAGCTTCGCGGGCGGTCAGCGCCGGGAAGGCGTATGCCGGCGTGGGTGGCGGCGGCGCCGCGAAGTAGCGCATCATGCGCTGGGCGATGGCGGGGCCGAAGATTGCTTCGCCCTCGGCGACTCCGCGCACGGCTCGGAGGATGTCGGCCTTGCGTGCCCCCTTCAGAAGGTATCCCCGGGCTCCGGCCTGCAGCGCGGCAAACACACGGAGTCGTCGTCCTCGACCATCGTCAGCACGACCACTCCGATGTGCGGGCTGGAGCTCAGCACTCGGCGGGTCGCCTCGACGCCGTTCACGCCGGGCATGTTGAGGTCCATCAGGATGACATCAGGCTGCACGGCGGCCGCGACTTGCACTGCCTCCTCGCCGTCGCCGGCCTCGCCCACCACGTCAAGGTCAGCGGCGGTTTCGAGGAGGGTGCGCAGGCTGTGCCGGAAGTCCGGGTGATCGTCGCAGATCAGGACCTGGATGGGTTCCACGTCACGCTCCTCTGTTGAGGGCGGCCGGTACGGCGGAGGTGGTGGGCAGCACGGCTCGGACAAGGGTGCCGCCGCCCGGAGCGGCCTCCCATGTGCAGGAGCCACCCAGCTCGATGGCCCGCTCGCGCATCGACGACAGCCCGACACCGGCATCGTGGCCGGCCGGGATGCCGCAGCCGTCGTCGGTGACGTCGAGGTGCAGGGCCCCGGCCTCGTGGCGCATCCGCAGCGTGCATCGGCTGGGGTGCGCGTGGCTGGCGGCGTTGTGCAGCGCCTCCAGCGCGATGTGGTAAACGGCCATCTCCACCGCAGCGGTCAGTGGGGGCAGCTCGGGAGGGAGGTCCAGTTGGACGGGTACCCGCTGGTGGTCGCCGGCGTGTGCCCGTAACGCCGGCAGCAGGCCCAGGGCGTCCAGCGTCGGCGGACGAAGCTGGTAGGCGACCCGGCGGATGTCTGCGACGGCGCGCTCGGTGTGATCCAACAATTCGGACAACAGTTTCCCGGCCCGTTGAGGATCTGTGTCGATGAGATCACGGGCGGTTTCAGCCTTCATGGTCAGGCTCGCCAGCTGGGGGCCGAGGCCGTCGTGTAGGTCACGTCCGATGCGGCGCCGCTCCTCCTCGCGGGCCAGGACCAGCTGCTCACGCGAGCGCTGCAGGTCGGCCGACAGCCTGACGGCGTGTACGGCGGCGCCGATTCGCCGTGTCAGATCGTCGAGAACGCGTCGGTCGTCGGCGGAGAACTCCTCGCGCCGGCCGCGCCTGGCCAGCACGAGGCGCCCGACCTCCTCGCCTCCTTGGGTGAGGCGCAGGTGCAGTAGCCGTTCACCGTCTCGAGGACGCTGACCGTGCTCGGCGGCGTTGACGAACACTCCCACTCGGCCGACCTGCACCGCGGCGTACGGAAGCTTGAGAGCTTCCACGACGGTGTCCACGACCGTCTGCAACACCGCTTCGGGTACGAGGCTCGCCTCGAGCCGTCGGCCCAGCAGCGTCAGCACCCGGTACGGTTCGTCACGGTCGCCGTAGAGCAGTCGATTGACCAGCCGTTGCAGCCGGTCGCGCAGCGGCGCGAACGCAACGGCTACCAGGCCCGTCGCGACCAGTGCCACCGCGCCGCTGCCCCGAGCCTGGAAAACCGTGCCGAGCCAGCCCACTACGAGCAGGTAGCCGGCCAGCAGGCAACCGGTGAGCGCGCCGTAGACGAGCGTGCGGTTGATCAAAATGTCGATGTCGAACAGCCGGTGCCGCAGGATCGCGATCGCGGCAGCCACGACGACGGTCACGGGTATCACCTGGATAACCGGGAAGATCCGCGGGTACAGGGCTGGTGCGCCCAGTGCGACCAGGGCGTCCGTCCCGAACGCGATCGTGACCAGCACGAGGGAATAGGCGAGCCACTTGATCTGCTGGCGCTGCTCGCCCTCGGCCCGGCGGAACCGCAGGACCAGACTGCCCACCGCCGCGATGAACAGGCCGAGCCAGATCAGCGCCAACGCCGGCTGCAACCAGGCCAGCGGGCGTAGCACGTCGAGGCCGTACGGGTTGGCCAGTGTCGAGTTTCCCAGCCGAATGTCGGCCGGCGCCATCGCAGTCAGCAACGCGATGGCGGCCATGAGCGCTATCGCCGACCGGGCGATCCACCGCCACCTCGCGGACGGCAGTCGCCCGTCGGGGAAGTACAGCGGCACGAATGTGAACATGACGAGCGCCGGCGGGTACACCCAGCTTTGTAGCCACAGCGCGACCCGCGCACCGAGCAACGACCCCGGCTCAATCAGCAACCCGTATGCGGCGTACTGGTCGGCCAGCATCCCGACGGCAAACAGCAGGCCCGTGAGCGCGAAAGCCCAGCCGACGGGGTTACGTGGGCGGGCCGCGACCAGCAGCCCGCTGAGCACCCCGCAGGACACCGTGAACGGCAGCAGCCCATAGATGGACTCGCCCAACCCGGTGCGGGTAGCGGCCAGCCCGGCTCCGATGGCGAGCAGCACCGTCAGCGCGCCGAGCGTGAACCCGACGGCCCGGTCGCGGCCGGCCGAGCGTCCACCTGGACGCCCGGCCGTCGTGATTGGCTCTCTTCGCACGGCCCGATCCCTTCCCGCACCGCTCCAGCCTTAGTGTGAGCGCGACCGGGGGCGGTGACTATGTCCTCGCCGGGACGGTCGGTTCGGGCGCGGTCGTCACGGTCCGGGCCTCGGCCACCGTGGCCGCACCCAGCCAGGTCAGTGCGACACCGAGGACCGCGAGGATACCGGGAACGAACGACTTCAACGCCAGCGCCAGCACCAGTCCGATTACCAACAGCGCGGCGGCCGGCCGGGGAAGTACCCGGGCGCGCCAGGTGGCGATACCGAAAAGCAGCAGCCCAACCACGTATGCGACGAAGCTTCCAATGAACACGACGAGCAGGCCCGGGAATGGTTCGTCGGCCACCTCCTTGGGCAAGTTCGGCAGAACCGTGACCTCGGTCAGCGCCGCTGCGAAGAGCGTCACGGTTCCGAACAGCGCGACGAGGGTGGCGATCTCGCCGAACACCCCGGCGGCATGCTGCTGGTGTAGATGAAGACCGAGCAGGCCGAACACCAGCAGCAGAACCCAGGTCGAGTGGAGGGCCGACTCGCCCGGCCCCTCCTGGATCCCTTGGACCGCCACATCCCAGATCTCCTGGCCGATGATCAACATACCGGCCAGCGCTGTCGCGACCCCGCCGACCCTGACGATAACCTTGGACATGACTGCCTCCGTCACTCGAATCCGTCACGGTCATCGTGTGACCAGGACGAGCCCCGCGTCATGAGACAACGTCCCGGCCTGCCCGGGAGGAATGTCCCGGCTACGCGGTCGGCGCTCGCGATGCACCGGCGTTTCTCACCTCGCCGCCGAGGCCGCGAAGAGTGCAATCTTGGTGCTGTTGTTCCTCGTGCTGTCACCTTGCTCCGAGGCTGTCTTGGTGTTCCTCCACGCTTGTACGGCTGCGAGTATGGGTCGTGCAGCTATCTGTGACGGCACGAAGGGGAAGGCGATGAGCACCGAATCGAGCGGCGGGTTTCCGTGGGCCGGTGCCGATCCGGCCTGGCTGCGCAGCTGGTGGAACGCCTTCCTTCCCGCGCCGCAGTCGCTGACGCAGCCGATCCTGCCCGGCTGGACGTTCGGCCCCGTAGTGACCATCAACGGCGCCAACTCCAGCGCACCACAGACCGAGGCGGAAATCGTGCAGCGGCACAGCTACGGCCGCCAGCTCGGGCGCATCGCCGACGCGCTCGAGGCTCTGATCGAGGAACGCGCCGACACCGCCCCGAACGATGCACGGCTGACCGCCTTCACAACCATGAAAGACGAGATCGACCGGATCAAGCTCGATGCCGCCGCGGAGCGGGTGGACCAGCTGCGCGGCGATCTCGCCGCGTTGAAGGCCGCCCGGCCGGAGGAGTACCGGCGGCTGCGCGACGCACTCCGCCCGATGCTCGACGAGTCCTGATCCGCGCGTGGCGGGCGGCCGGTCAGTCGGACAGCGTCCCGCACCATGTCCACCGTGACCTCGTCGGGCACCAACCCTCCGCTGTCGAGATGCCGCTTGACGGCCCGACCAGGTCCTACGGCTCTCCGTTCCCGACCGGCCACCGGCCAGCCGACGTGCACCATCGGCGGCGGCGGCGGTCCGGCCTGGCTTGGCGGAGGGCCTCGCGGTCAACCGGGGTCAGGTGGGCGCGAGCCAAGTACTGGCAGCCGGAGGAGAGGTCAATGGGTTCGGTTTCGTGATGAGCCACCCGTACGTGCCGGAATTCCACCACGCCGATGTCGATTTCCGGCTGCGCCGTTCGTCACCGGATAAGGCGCGCGCTGGGCGCGTCGTCCGGGCGGTCACGCAGTCGCCGACCCCCGGGGTTGCGAGAGGAGACGCACATGGCCAGGTACATCTACCTTTACCGGGGTCCGGCCACGCCGATGGCGGACTTCACGTCCGAGCAGTCCGCCGAGCAGATGCGCGCCTGGGGCGAGTGGATGGGGCGGGTCGGATCCGCCCTGGTCGACGGCGGTGCGCCGTTCGGGGACCGGTCGGCGGTCGGCGACGACGGCAGCAGCCCGGCGCCGAGTGACCTGAACGGGTACACGATCGTGGAGGCCGACAGCCTCGACGCAGCGCGCGCGCTCGTGGACGGCCACCCGTTCCTGTCCGATGGCAAGGGACAGTTCACGATCGAGATCTTCGAACTCGTTCCGATGGCGATGTAGCCGCCGCGGGGCCGGTCGTCACGTCCGCGACGGGACAGGTGACCGGCCCCGAGCGGGACGAACGCGTGGCGAGTGGATCGCGCCCACCGGGCGCGGACCGTAGATCCGATTCGGCCGCGACCGCTAGCCCCAGAGTGCATGCAGGGTCGGTGGCTTGCGGAAGACGAGGCCCCGTGGTGCGCTCGGGCGTTCGGGGTCGAGCTGCAGTCCCGGCAGGCGGTCGAGCAGCCGGCGGACCGTGACCTGCGCCTCGATGCGTGCCAGGTGCATGCCGAGGCAGACGTGCGGGCCATGGGCGAACGCGACATGCTGGCGAGTGTTTTCCCGGCGCACGTTGAAGTCGTCGGGCTCCGCGAAAACCGTCGGGTCGCGATTCGCGCCGGTGATCGAGACCGACACCGGGTCAGCCCGCAGGATCTGGGCTCCGCCGAGCCGTACGTCGCGCGTCGCGTAGCGGTCGACGACCGCCGCGGCCGGCTCCAGCCGCAGCGACTCTTCGATCGCGTTCGGCAGCAGCGCCGGCTCGGCACGCACGCAGGCGAGCTGGTCGGGGTGGCCGAGCAGGTGCCAGAGGACATTCGTGATCATACCCTCGGTCGTCTCGATCCCGCCGAACATCAGCACCGCCGCGTTCGACACCACCTCGGCTATGCCCAGACCGTGCGCCTGGCTCGCGGCGGCTAACAGAAGCGACGACGACCGAGACGACGGTTGCGACCGTGAGCCGCCTTGAGAGATGGTCGTCTCCACGCGCGCGCGTAGCATCTCGAACGCCTCGGTTCCCGCGTCACTCGCCCCCCTGCCCGCAGCCATCCCAGACACGGCATCCACAATGGCGTCGTACCAATGGAGAACGGTCGCGGCGTCGGCGTCGGCGAGGCCGAGCGCCTCGGCGACCACGGCGACAGCCAGCGGGCCGGCAACCTGGCGGCGCAGCTCGCCGGCGCCTGCCGGCTCGATCGCGGCGACGAGGCGATCGGTCTCCGCCTCGATGAACGCAGTGAACCGTTTGCGCGCCTCGGCCAACCCGAACACCGGATCGAACGGCTCCCGATGCCGGACATGCTCGGCGCCGTCAAGCGAAAGCATGCTCGGGCCGATCACGCGCGCCGTCGAGAAGCGTGGGTCGTCCACGGTGAACGCCACCGGGTCGCGCATCACCTGCACGGCCAGATCTCTGCGGGTTACCAGCCATGCCCCGAGTGCGGGCAGCCAGGAGACCGGCTCACGGGTCCGCAGACGCGCCAGCACCGGGTGCGGGTCGGACTCGAGCTCGGCCAGCGTCACGGCCTCGCCGAACGGAAACCGGCCGGAGCCGCTCACGGCCCTGGGCCCATCGAACGCCGGCCAGCCTGGCATGAGCCCGAGACTACAAGCAGGTCGGCCTTGAGCGAACTGGCTGCCGCCCTCCTCGACCACCGTCAGCTCGGTCGAGGACTGACCCAAAAGCGGTGCGCGTTCTCGTCAGCGAACCGTGCGGTACCCTTCCGGGGCTCGGCCGGGTCCGGACTCGGAGACACGATGCGGCGTCGGTCAGGAACTGACCACGACCTCGCCCTGGAAGCACCGGGACTCAACGCTAGCGCGCCGCGCCTGGTTCGCCGGTCTTGACGTAAGCCTTGATCTGCTCCAACGACATTCCGGTAAGACCCAGGTCGTCGGCGCTTCTACCCTCCTTCCACCAGTCTTTTTCATGCACAACGTTGTAGATGTTGACGACCGAATCGATCACCGGGGTCGCCACCCCGACCGCTTTGCCGATATGGCTCCACGGCACCAGGCCATAGGGAGCGTCTTCGGTGAAGTACCGGTTCTTGATGTCGTGCGGCCCGGATATGGGTGTGAGCGAGATGTTGCCGTGGAGGCTCATGTAGAGCTCCTGCCACGTGTAGCCCTCGTTCAGCCCGGTGAAATCCTCTACGGGCGTCAACGTGTACCCAAGCCTCCGGCCGATCTCCTTGCGCTCGTTGTCGATTTGCAGGTTGACCCGGCACGAGCCGGGGGTTACACCGTGCTCGTACAGGAAGAAAGGTCGCTTCGGCGAGTTCTCGATAGCGGTGATGCTGAGTAGGCAAGGGCCGGCATGAACACCGGGATTCACAATGCTGAGACCGGCTTCCAGGACGTCGGAGTACACCTTCTCGTACGGATGGATATCCCGCATGTCGTCGATCAGCTCGGAGCCCTTGGCGGCTGGCATGAACGCCACGTTGACCTTGTTGTGACCGTAGATAGCGACTTGGCACGGCGCGGTCAGGCGCGTGTCGTACGGTAGGTTGTTGACTTCTGCGACGATCGGGCAATCCGCATCGCCGAACACCGTTCTGAACAACAGGCCGGCAAAGGCACCCGGGTAGACGACGATGATCTGATCGCTCTGGGTTCGGCCTTTGAGAAGTCTGGCATAGCCTTCGTGTGCGAAGGCCGGTGTCACGACGAGAATGTACTTCACGCCGTCAATGGCTTCGTCGATGTCGCTGGTGACTTTGTTGAGCTTGAAGCTGCCGTGGATGACGCCGGACACCTGAATGGTCTGGGTGTCGAAGAGTTCTCGCACGCTGCCCTGGAACTGTGGCATCTCAAACATGTTCACGGAGAAACCGCGTGAGGCGAGGTCACCAGCCATTGCGTGCGCTCCATGGCCTCCGCCGAGAATAGCGACGGCTTCCTTCATGGACATGCCTCCTTGATTTGGCGCTCGGGAAGGCCAAACAGACGGCCGCGTCTACCCGGTTACCCACTGCCCGCGACCACGACCGGAGCCCTCGTCGCAATGAGCGACCGGGTCAGGCCGGCTGGCCGGGGGCGTCGACGGCCGGGTCGAAGGTGGCCTCAGGGTGAGCCGGGTCCTCGAACGTCTTCAGGAAGTCTTTGGTCCGCTGTTGGGTGGGCCGGTCGAGCACGTCCGCCGGAGTGCCCTGTTCGATGATGCGACCGCTATCGAGGAAGACCACCGAGTCGGAGATCCGGCGGGCGAACGGCACCTCATGGGTCACGATCATCATCGTCATGCCGTCGTCGGACAGTTCGCGCATGACCTGGAGCACCTCGCGGGTCGACTCCGGGTCGAGGGCCGACGTGGGCTCGTCGAACAGCAGCACCTTCGGCTGGAGGGCCAAGGCGCGGGCGATGGCCACCCGCTGCTGCTCGCCGCCGGACATCTGGTCGGGGAAGGCGAGCCCGCGGTGTTCGAGGTGGACCCGCCGCAGCAACCGGACCGCGTTGTCGATGGCCTGTGCGGCGGGAACCCCCGCCGCCTTCATCTGCGCGAGCATGACGTTTTCGACGGCGGTCAGGTGCGGAAACAGGTTGAAGCGCTGGAAGACCATGCCGACGGACTGGCGCAGCTGAGCGAGATCGCGGCAGACGACCCGGGTGCCGGTGAACACGGGCGCGCCGGCCACCTCGATCGAGCCCCGGTCCGGCCGTTCGAGAAGGTTCACGCAGCGCAGCAACGTGCTCTTGCCGCCGCCGCTCTGGCCGATGATGGTGACGATGCTGCCTGCCCACACCTGCAGGTCGATGTTGTCGAGCACCACGCGGCCGTCGAAGGACTTCACCAGCCCCTCGATCGCCACCACCGGACGATCGGCCTGGACCGGATGACCGGTGGACACTGTCATCGCCCCTCCTATGGTCATGACACACCTCCCCGCGGTGCGGTGGCAGCCGGCTGGATCGTGGCGAGCAGGTCCCGGGCTGTGCGCAGCCGCCGGTAGCGGCCGACCGACAGGGCAGCGCCGGCGCGGACCCGCCGCTCAAGCCACAGCAGCGCCTGCGACAGGGGGTAGCACATCGCGAAGTAGATCGCGGCGAGGACGAGGTAGACCTCCATCACCTCGAACGTCTGCGAGGAGATCGACTGACCGACGCTCATCAGCTCTCCCGCCGTGATGGTGATCAGAAGCGAGGTCGACTTGAGCATGTCGACCAGCATCGTGTTGGTGCCGGGCAGCGCCAGCCGCAACGCCTGCGGAAACACCACGTGCGCGAATATGGACCAACGGCCCAGGCCCAGCGCCTGGGCCGCCTCGCGTTGCTGGCCCTGGCGCCGGCGCTCACGGCGACCCTCGCACAGGAGATTGCCGGCGACACCAGCGACATCATCGGGTTCAATGTCCTCATCACCGACCGGCACGGCACCGTGATCGGCAGCGGCGACCGGAACAGGGTGGGCACCTTCCACGAGGCGTCGGTGGAGGTCGTACGCACCATGCGACCGGCCACCCACAACGCAGCACAGGCGCGCAGCCTGCGCGGGGTACGCCCGGGGATCACGTTGCCGATCGTCCTCGGCCAAACGGCGTTGGGCACCGTCGGCATCACGGGCTCGCCCGCCCAGGTGCGCCGCTTCGGACTCGTCGTCAAGCGCCAGACCGAGATCCTGCTGCAGGAGTCCGTCCTGCTGCGCTCCCGGCTACTGCGCGAGCGAGCACTGGAGGATCTGGTCCGCGACATCGCATACTTCGACGCCGAGGTGGTCGAGCCGGAGCTGATCGCCTACCGCGCCGGCGAGTTGGGGTACGACCTCGGCCTGCCGCGGGTGGCGGTCGTGGTCGACCTGGTTGCCCCGCCAGACCACGGCGAGCCCGTCGGCACCGACGAGTCCACTGCCCGCCTCGCGCTGCTCCAGACGTTGCGTGCCACGTTCACTCCGATCCACGACGTCGTTGCGGCCATGCCGTCAGATCGCTTCGTCGCCCTGCACCGGGTAGCCTCGGCCCGCCCCGACGACGGCCAGAACGACGAGCTACGAACGTTGTGCCGCAAGGCTGTCGACCAGCTCGGGCGGCGTCACGGACTCACCGCCGCGGTAGGGATCGGAGACCTCGCGACCACTGTCATCGAACTGCACGACTCGTACCAGGATGCGAGCATCGCCCTGCGGCTCGGCACCCGGCTCGCCGCCCGCGGCGACCCCGAACCTCAGGTCAGCTCGATCGACGACGTGCGCATCCATCAGCTCCTTGCCGCGGTCGGCCATCGCCCGCGCGCGCGGCTCACCGGAGCGCTCACCACAGACCTGCGCGCCCAAGCGGACTGGCGGGTGCTCCGCCAAACCCTGATCGCCTGGTCCGAAACAGGCTTCAACCTGGTCCACGCCGCGACCGCACTGCACATCCATCGCAACACACTCGTCTACCGCCTCAACAAGATCGCGCAACTGACCGGACGGTCAGTCCGGGACCACCGCGCCGTGCTGGCGCTGTACCTCGCCTGCCTGGCCGACCAGCTCGACGACGACGGCTGAGCCGAGTGCTTGGAATCATGGCACTCATCTCGGCTACTTGAGCTTGTCCGGCTGGATTGACAGCTCCCGCACTCGAACATCGGTAGCGTGGTGGACCGCAACGGCGACGGTGACACCGATCTCGCCGATGCCCTTGGCTCCCAGCGGTCCGAGTCCGCACTCCTCCTCATCGATCCAGAAGGCGTCCACGTCCGGCACATCGGCGTTGGTAGCGATGTGGACACCCGCTGCGACAGGGCCTGGTAGCGGCCGGTGGGGATCATCCAGCCGCGGTACCAGGCTGGTCCCAGATCTGGCAGGATTCTCCGCACTGCGGCATCGGCGTGGCCGCGCTGCAGCGCGTCGTGGTCGATGAGCGCGACGGGCATCCCCGACGGGGGTAGCCGGCTTGCGGTGAGTTGGCCCTCAAGCTAGCTCGGACGCCCAGGTTCAGTCTTCCGCTGGTCCTGCGGGCAGTCGCCCCGATCGGCCCCCGCGGGGGCCGTCCCCGTGGACGCGAAAAGCCATCCGCGATACGGTCCCGTCAGAGCGGCTCGGGCACCGCGGTACGGTCGAGACATGACAGGCCAGGTCCTATCGATCGGCGACCGGCTACGCAACCTGCGCACCGAGCGGGCACTGACCCAGGAGGCGCTGTCTGAGCGGTCCGGGGTGAGCGTCGACCTGATCAAGAAGTTGGAGCAGGGCAAACGCGAAACTGCCCGCCTCACCAGCCTGGTCGCCCTCGCCAACGCGCTCGACGTGCCGTTGTCGCAGTTGATGGACAAGCGGCCCCGGCTCGACGGCGGCAACGACCGGCTGGTGCTCGGCCTACGCGATGCGCTGCTGTCCCCGGACCTGCTGCCCGGGTTCGACCCTGCCGACGACGGCGGTGAGCCGACCCCGCTCACGGCACTCCGGGGAGCGGTCAGCCGGGCCTGGGGCGACTACTGGGCGGGCCGGTTCATCGACCTGGCCCGTACCCTGCCCGGCCTGATCGCCGAGGCCCGGGTGACCCGGCGCACCAACGGCCCGCCGGCAACCGGCCCACTCGCCCAGGCGTACCAGATCACCGCGTGCCTGCTGGTCCACCTCGGCCGGGAAGACCTCGCCGCCCTGGCCGCTGAGCGTGGGTTGGCGGCAGCCGCGACCGGCGACGACGAGCTGCAATGGGCGACCCTCAACGGCGCGTACTCGTGGGCGCTGCTCAGCCAGGCCAGGTACGAGCAGGCCGAACAGCTCGCGATCCGTACCGCCGAGCGGATCGAACCCCGGTTCAGCAGCGCGACCGAGCAACACCTGACCGTCTGGGGTGGGCTGGTGTTGTGGGCGATGGCCGCAGCGGTAGAAGGCGGCCGGGGTGACGCCGCGATCGACCACCTCACTCTGTCCCGGGTCGGCTCGGCCCGGATGACGAAAGACCGTCACGACTACGGGGTCAACTTCGGACCGACCCAGGTCGCGATGCAAGGCACCTACGCCTACGCCGTACTGGGCGAGCCGGACAAGGCGCTAACCGCCGCGCGGGACGTACACCGGGAGGACCTGTTCGCCATCTCGTATGGGCGGCATCTGCTCGACGTGGCGCAGGCCCACGCCGACGCACGGCGGGACTCGGTGGCGGTCGACGTTCTCCAGGAGGCGAAGAACATCGCACCCACGTGGTTCCGGCACCAGATCCCGGCCCGCACGTTGGTGACGGAGCTGCGGGAACGCAAGGCCCGGCTATCGCCGTCGCTGCGCGACCTCGTCCAGTCCCTCGGACCCGCATAGCGGAGGGGGGACATCACGTCCCCTCCCGGCTCCGAATCGGCACGAGCGGGTACACCGCGTCCCTGGTTGCCGTGTGACGAACTCCCTACGTTCCGTGTAGGGATGCGGCGGTCCGGCTCGGCTGGTCAGGCCGTCGCGTCTCCCGGATGAAGGGGAGGCGGGGCGCCGTGGAGCCGGCGGACATCGAGCGGATCAAGAACACCCACCGTCCGAGGCCGCGTTGGCTGGCCTGCTGGCTCTTGACCGGGTGCACCTGCGGGGCGCCGCGCTGGCCGTGCTGGGCACTGCTGGCCGCCCGAGACGCCGAGAGCCGGACCAACCAGCTGAGCATCGAGGCGTGGCAGCGGATGGTCATCAACCGCCCGCACGGGCGGTACCCGTTGTGAGCGCACACAATCCGATGGCGCAGAGCTGGGTCTGCCTCGGGTGTTCGCTGCCCTGGCCGTGTCCGACCCGGCGGCGGCAGCTTCTCGGCCAGTACGCGGACGCCCCGGTGTCGTTGGCGTTGCTGCTCGGGTCGGCGATGATCGAGGCGTCCGCCGACCTGCGGGGTGTCCTGGCTGGTGAGCCGTACGACCAGTTCGTCGGCTGGCTCGAACCCACACCTCGGCGCCGTTCGCCATAAGCATCACCGGCCGTGACGCTACGGAGATCGTTGTCGTTTCTCGCAACCCACGAAACTAATTCATCTTCATCGTCGGTACCGCTCGGCGTTACCCTCCGGTCACACGGTCTCCCTCCGGACCGGTGGAACAAAGGAGTGCGTCAATGACCGGCTCCCGCTTCGCGGGAGGGCGGTACGCGCTCCGGGCGCCCGCACGGCGGCTTGCAGCCGGCGCGGCGCTCGTCGCGGGACTCGTCCTCCCCGCTCTCGGCGTCGCGACCCCCGCGGCCCACGCCGAGACCCGTCCCTCCATTCAGCCGCTGCCGGCCAACCTCGAGGCGGTCCGTGTCGACGAAGCGGTCCGGCTGTACGGCAGCCCCGGCATCCGCCCGATCGAACAGCGCAAGTCGGCCCTGATCGCCATGGGTGACAGCGAGATGTCCGGTGAGGGCGTCGGCAACTATGAGCCCGGCACCCACCAGGACGGCAACTGGTGCGACCGGTCGATCGACCAGGCGATCTGGCGGGTCGCTATCGCGTCCGACGTCCGATACAACGTCGCCTGCTCCGGTGCGACGCCGCAGAACCTCCAGTACGGCGGACCGCACCAGTGGAACGAGCTCAACCAGGGCGACGCGCTCGCGATCCACGCGCGCAACGCCCATGTCAGGCTGATCTGGGTGATCGTCGGTGCGAACGGTGAGGGCACCATTCAGTTCGGACCGGTGGCGACGGACTGCGCCATCCGCCGGGTCTTCTTCCTCGGCCCCTGCTGGCCCACCTATACCGACCAATGGGCGGTGCGCGTGGACGGCAGCCGCCAGCAGGTGGAGGCAACGCTACTCAGCATTCGGCAGACGATGACCGATGCCGGATACCTTCGGTCGGACTACGAACTGGTGTTCCAGTCGTACGCCGGCCCGGCCAGCCCGGACGTCGAGGACAATCCAAACTTCCCGGGCTGGTATGGCGGTGGCTGCCTGATCTACCTCGCAGACATGGCGTTTGCCCGCAACAAGGCGGTGCCGATGTTCGAGACGGCGCTGCGCGCCGCGGCCCACAACACCGGTACCCGCTACCTCGACGCCGGCCGGCTCTTCCACGGCCACGAGGTGTGCACCGACAACCCGTGGGCACGGGGCCTCTTCATCGAGGTCGGCATCTGGGACGAGAACGCGGCCCGGCAGTCGTTCCACCCCAACTACAGCGGCCACGGTGCGTTCGCCGAATGCCTGACCGCCTTCTACAACTCCGGCCTGGCCGACGCGACGTGCGTCGACCCGGCCAGTACCGGACACGCCCGCCTCTACACCGGATTGATGGAGTTCAAGCAGCTGCGCAATCTGGGGACCGGTGGCTGCGTGGACGGGTACGGCTACAACTCCCGCAACCGCACGCCGTTGCAGACGTACACCTGCCACGGCGGGCGTAACCAGGGATTCTGGTACGACCCGCGGTACCAGTCGCTGCACATCGAGCTCTCGCACGACCGGTGCGTCGACGTGACGGGTGGCTCGATGAGCCCCGGCACCACGGTCAACGTGTGGGACTGCCACGGCGGGGCCAACCAGCGCTGGACTTTCGACGGCCAGAAGATCCACCCGGCCGGTTACCCAGGACAGTGCCTGGCCTTCGACCGGCCATGGTTCGGCACGCCGCGGCTGCGGCTGGCCACCTGCGGCAGCGACTCCCGCCAGACCTGGTCGTACGAGTCGCGCACCTTCGCCAACCCCGTCGGGTACGGCCACGGCGATTTCATCGGATCCTTCGTGTACTGACAACGGAAGTGGCGAGCCCGGTAGCTATCTGGGCCCGCCACGCCGCGGGCCTGCTCCGGATCTTCCCGGAGCAGGCCAATGGCGGTGGGACCGGCCGGTTCTCGACGAGGTCCGGGCCGTCTCGAACGCAGGGAGGCCGCCGGGCTTCTGGTCGCGACCGCCGACCCGGTCGCGTGCTCCCTGCCCGACTCGGAACCTGCTCAAGGCCAATCGTCATGGCCGACCAGCGGCAGGATGGACCCGCCTCCCGGGGAAGGCCGCGGAAGGCGGCGGGGAGGTTCGCGGAAGGCCGAGGGAAGGAGCGCTTCCTAACGTCGCCCCATCGCAAGTCGCCGCGGAACTGTCGTGGGCCGAAGAAAGCGAATTAGGGAGATCGCAATGACCACCACCAGCAAGACCCGTCTGGCGCTCAACGGCGTGGACACGCCGACCTTGTTCGCGACGCTGGACGCCGTCAAGGCCAATCCGGAGCTGGCGAAATTTCAGTTCCGCGCCACGAACCGGTGGATCAGCGGCACGCACAACCGCAGCTCGGTCCGCGGCTTCTACGGGGCGCCGGCCCAGGAGGACGCCACCCGGACCGAGGACTTCGTTACGACGCCGATCACTCGGCCATGCTGCTGGGCCGGCAACGGCTGCGCGTACTGCTAGTCGAGGCCATTTTGGGCGGCACCCGGACGCTGAGATCATCCTGTCCCAGCCCGGGCTGGGCGCGGTCCTCGGTGCCTGGGTGCTCGCGGAGTTCGGCGACCAGCGTGATCGCTACGCCTCGGCCAAGGCCCCGCAAGAACTACGCCGGGACCAGCCCGATCACCCGAGCCTCGGGCAAGAAGAAGACGGTCGCCGCCCGGTTCGTGCACAACGATCGGCTCATCGACACGTTGATGACCCAGGTGTTCGCCTCGCTGCGGGTCTTGGCGGGCGCCAGTGCCTACTACGACCGGCAACGCGCTCGCGGCGGTGTGGACCACGTTCGCCTGGCTCCCGCCGTACGCGCTGTTCTGGCTCTGGGTGATCGCGTTGTCCGTGCGGTTCCTGACGGGCCGGGTCCGAACCACGGGTCTGGCCCCGCCGGCGTGACGAGCGTTGAACTTGATCTTCGCGTTCTTTTCTGGCTACGTGTGTGTCAGTTCATCGTGTAGCGGACCGACGCATCTTTGCGGGGGCGCTGAGTGCCGAGGTTAAGGATCTCGTGACCGTAGTCAACGGTCGTCTCTGAGGGGGGTTTCGCCAAGCATCCCTGGTGCACGGCGGCCGACCCTTCCCTCGCGTAGGCGCACCATCATGGTGAAGCTGAGCTGGTAGGCCAGGTTGTTAAGGGCTTCCAGCTTTGTCGTGGCCGCGGTAACGTCGGCCGGATCGAGGTCGTTTTGTCCCTCCGCGGCGACCCGGTACAGCGACTCCAATCGCTGGCCGGCATCTTTGAACGCCTCATACACGACCTGATCGAGGAAGTCACGAAGGTCGCGACCGAAATACGCCCCGACGATCGCCAAGCGAGCATTGAGCTCGTCGTTCCACTCGATGAGGACTTGGTCGTAGTCCTGGAGCCGCCCGTCGAGCACGTCGCGTCCTAGGCGTCCCTTGCTGTAGGCGAGCGTTGCCCACAGCAACCGCTGCATCCGGTACCATCGCTTGTCGACCAGCGCCGAGAGTGACCGGCAAACGTCGCTCGCGCGGCTGAGGTCCGCCTCGTGCAGGCGCACCTCGTTCTGATGCTGCCATGAGCGCTGCTGCAGCAAGCTGGCAAAGAGCCCGCCGACGATGGTCGTCAGGAAGAACCCGAGCAGGATCGGCAGTGCTTGGCCCCACACGACGAACCTCCCTACAGTCCTTCGATGTAGCCGGCGGCGATGTCGTCGGGCGGTTTGGTGTAGCGGTTGATGTACGCCCTGGGATTAGCGGCCGAGACGCGTTGCAGCTGGTAAGGCGTCGTTGCCGGTGGCGGCGACGAGGGGTCAACCCGACGGTGTGGGCCCTCGTGCTGATGGAACCACGTTCGCCGGTTGAGCAGGGACTTGGTACTGCGCCACGAAGTAGCCGTGCTGCGACGCCAGGTTGGTAGGCTACGCCTGTCATAGCCAGACCGCCTGGTGCTGTCCGCCCTGGTCCGTACTTGCCGCGGGAGCAGTGGACACATCGGATCGTCACCCCCGGCCACGCTGCTGGCGCGCGATCGACCTTGAGAACCGCACCCAGATTCTCGCCAGCCAGACCGCGGACATGGCCGAGGCCTTGAGCGCCTTTCTCCAGAAACGGCCGCCCAACTTCGAGAACCGGTGACCCGCCGTCGGTAGCCCTGGCGAGCGGCGGTATGGCCGTCGGCGCCGCAGTCAGGAATGGAGGCGGGCCGTTCACCGCGTGGACCAGAACCCGATCACATCAGGATTCAAGGCGGCCGCCGTTGCAGCCGTCGCTGTGGGTGTGCTCGCTCGTCCTAGCCGCGACCGCCGTACCCGCACAGCTGTAGCGGCACAGGGACCAGACCCCGGCCAGGGCTCCGACGATCCGTGTGCGGGGTGCCAGCCAGCCCGTGTCTCACCGGCCTTGACAGCGTCCGCTGGGCCGGCAAGGTCTGATCCCTGATGCGGCACCTGTGCCGCACTTGACGAAGAACGAGCCGGTAGCTCGACACCTGCCGTTGCCGGTCAGTAGAAAGCACATACGGACTCGCCGCTGCCCCATCGTGTCGAGACGATGCGACCAGCCGAAAGGGAGTGAACGCCTCATGTCCACGTCGGAGATCGGCTTGAGCGCAGAGTTGACGGCGACCTACGCCACCTGGGGCCGGCGGGCCGGTGGATTCGTCATCGACGCGGTGATCGCCTACCTGCCGTCACTGATCGGCGGCCTCATCTACGAGGCAACCGTTGATGCGAGCGGTCGACCAAGTACGTTCGGCCGGATCGTCGACCTGATCGGCATCGCGATCGCGCTCGGAGTTCTGGTCTACAACCGGTGGATCCGGGGCGGCAGCACCGGCAAGAGCTGGGGCCGCAGCATCATGCGGATCCGCCTGGTGGGCAAGCAGACCGGGCGGCCGATCGGTCCCGGCCGGGCCTTCCTGCGCGACCTCTGCCACACCGTGGACAGCTTGGTCTTTCTCGTCGGATGGCTGCTGCCGTTGTGGGACGCGAAGCGGCAGACCTTCGCCGACAAGATCATGAAGACGGTGGTCCGTCCCGCGCCCTAGCGAACCTGGTGGGTGGCCGGGGCCGGGTGACCAGACGCCGTGATGGGAATGGTCACCGGGCTCAGGCCGTGCGGGCACCGGTGCCTCGAGGAACGCCGTGACGACCGCCCGCCAGCTCGGGCCACGACAAGATGCCGTAGCGCGTCGTGCCGCACCGGGCACCTGACAGGGGCGCCGCGATGAGCGGCGCCCCTGACAGGCCACGGCGAACCGGCACCCCGGCGGGCAGCGCGGAGTCCACCGGCACGCCGACCACCTACTGCGGGGTGGCAGTTGCCATTTCCGGGCTCTGGTCGATGCGACCGCGGCTCCGGTCGACGAGCGCGACGACCAGCAGCACCAGCACGAGGACTCCCAGGCTGGCCAACCCTGGCACGTGGCTGGCCAGCGGGATGAGGCCGAGGCAGATCAGCCCGCCCACCAGGTGGTCCACCCGCGGCCGGTGACCCCGCCGCCCGCTCACCGCGCTCAGCCCGAGCAGGAACAGTGCCGCACCACCGCCCAGGGTCACCGGGTACACCCCGTGGAGGTGCTCCAGCGGGTGCGACATCACGCCTTCGAGGCCCACGGCGACGAAGGCCACGCCGGCCACCAGCGGCAGATGCAGGTAGCTGAACAGGTCCCGGGCGAGGTGGGCGCGGCGCGGGCCGAGGGCGTTGGCCAGGACGCGCTCGGTCAGGCCGGCCTCCCAGTCGAAGTAGGCCCACCACAGCCCACCGATGGCTGCGAGAGCGAACAGGATCGCACCAGCCAGCGTAGGTGTGATCGCGGCGTTGCCATGCAGTACGCCCACGCCGATCGCGACCACCGACTCGCCCAAAGCGATGATCATGAAGAGTGTGTGCCGTTCGAAGAAGTGTGCGGCGTGCACCGTGAATCCGCCGACGCCGGTGACCAGTGGAGTGCCGTAGTCAATGAGGACCGCGAGCACCCACAGTGCGGTCTGCACGCCGGTGGGTACGAACACACCGACGATCAGCAGGACCGACGCGGCGAGGTTGCCGGGGGCCAGCCGCAGGATGGCGGCCCGGTTGACGCCGCCGGCCACCGCGAACAGCACGAGGTGTAAGACGCGGACGACGAAGTAACCCAGCGCGAATGCCAGGGCGTCACGGCCGAACGCCTGCGGCACCGCCACCGCGACGATGAGCATGGCGCCCATGGCCGCCAGCACGACCCCGCGCGACAGGGCGCTGTCGGTGTCGACAGCGTTGGTGAGCCACGCGTACGCGCCCCAGGCCCACCACAGCAGCGCGAGCACCAGAACGCCGCGGCCGATGCCCGCCGCGTTGGGGTGCTCCACCACGAGGCTGGTCACCCGGGTCAGCGAGAACACGAACACAAGGTCGAAGAAGAGTTCGAAAGACGACACCGGCCGGGGCGGCTCGGAGTGCGCAACGTGTGCCTCGGTCATCGCACGATTGTCGCATCCCTCGACCCGCGCCAGACACCGCAAATACCGATGGTGCTGACGCATATCCGGCTGACCCCCGATGGCGCGCACCGAGTGCCCGAAGTTCGGTTGACAACCTGACGAAGTATCGGCGGCGCCGGCAATGCTTCCCGACTCTGCTCGTTATCGACCTTACGTCCGGTTGGCCCCGACTGGCACGGCCGGCGTCGGTGTGGAAAGGCGACGACTTGACGAAGACTCCCACTGAATCCCGTTGGATCCGGCGCATGGCTATTCCGGCCGTTGACTCGATCGTGCCGCTGCCCCCAGGATCTGGTGTCTGAAAGGGCCGACTGTTGGCTTCCGCATGGGGCCACTGCTTCCGCACGGGGCCACTGTCAGAAATCTCCAAACCGGGAGTCGCCGTGACAAAGAAAATTCTTGTGTTGTTGTCCGAGTATGGGTATTGGGGAGAAGAACTCGTCGGCCCGTTGAGTCACTTCGATCAGCGCGGGTACGAGGTCGTCTTCGCCACCCCGAACGGTCGCCGGCCGCACGCGCTGCCGCCGAGCCTCGAGCCGGACTTCGTCGATCCGCCGTTGGGGCGCAGCGTGGTCACGCAGGACGTCGCGAAACTGGCCCGTGAAGTGGACGAGTCCGACCGCCTGGCGAATCCGGTCAGCATCGCCGACTGGATTCCGGACCGGCCCTACACGAGCGAGGACGACTACCTGCGCAAGCTGGAGACCTACAACCGCGAGGTCGGCGACAAGCTCGACGAGAAGATCGCCGGATACGATGGCCTGCTCATCGTGGGTGGCAGCGGCCCGATCGTCGACCTGGCCAACAACGGGCGGGTGCACGACGTCATCCTGGCGTTCTTGCGCGCCGACAAGGTGATCGGCGCCGAGTGCTACGGCGTCGCGTGTCTGGCGTTCGCCCGGGAGTGGGAGTACCGCCAGAGCATCATCTGGGGCAAGCACGTCACCGGGCACTGCAAGGAATACGACTACAAGGACGGCACCGGGTTCCTCAACACTGACTTCAACATGGGCCCGCCGCCGTACCCGCTGGAATACATCCTGCGCGACGCGACCGGCCCCGACGGGGCCTACCACGGCAACTTCGGTAAGGAAATATCGGTGGTCGTCGACTACCCGTTCGTTACCGGCCGGTCCACGCCCGACTCGTTCCGCACCGGCGAAAAAATGGTCGAGGTGCTGGAGCACGGGCTGCGCCGGTACGGCTGGTAGGGAAAGGACAACATCGTGTCCAGGCTGGGTAAGGCAGCGATCATCGAGCAATTTCTCGCCGACGGTATCACCCACATGTTCGGTAATCCGGGAACGGTCGAGCAGGGCTTTCTCGACGCATTGGAGGAGTTCCCGGATTTCCACTACATCCTGACCCTGCAGGAGACGGTGGCGGCCGGTATCGCCGACGGGTACGCACGCGCCACCGGCCGCCCGACGGTGCTCCAGCTCCACAGTGGAGTGGGGCTGGGCAACGGCATCGGCATGATGTACCAGTCCAAGCGCGGGCACGCCCCGCTGGTCGTGATCGCCGGTGAGGCCGGGATCGCGTACGACTCGATGGACGCGCAAATGGCCGCCGACCTGGTGTCCATGGCGCGGCCGGTCACCAAGTGGGCGACCCGGGTCGTGGACTCCCGCTCGCTTCTGCGCGTGCTGCGGCGGGCCATCAAGATCGCGATGACCCCACCCCGTGGGCCGGTGTTCGTGGCGCTGCCCATGGACGTCCTGGACGCGCTCAACGACGAGCCGGTGGTGCCGACGGTCATCCCAGACACCCGCACCGTGCCCGCTCCGGATCTGGTGGCGCGAGCGGGCGCGCTGCTGGCGCCGGCGCAGCGCCCGCTGCTTCTGGTGGGCGACGGTGTCGCGGTGTCCGGCGCGGAGCCGGAGCTGGCCCGGGTCGCGGAGAAGCTCGGCGCCGAGGTGTGGTTCGTGGACTCCTCCGAGGCGCACATGCCGGCGGACCACCCGCTCGTACGTGGCTCCCTAGGGCACATGTTCGGGCCGGTGAGCCGGGCCGCGGTGGCCGACGCCGACGCGGTGCTGATCGTCGGGACGTACGTGTTCCCCGAGGTCTTCCCGGATCTGGTCAGCCCGTTCCGGCCGGACGCCAACATCGTCCACATCGATCTGGACGACTACGAGATCGCCAAGAACCACCCGGTGAACCTCGGCCTGGTGGCCGATCCGAAGCTGACGCTCGCGGCGCTGGCCGACACGGTCGACCGGCTCCGGACGCCCGATCAGGACGCGGCGGCGCGGGCGCGGATCGAGCGCCGGCGGGCCGAGCGGGGCGCGCAGGAGGAGCCGGACAACACGTTGATCGGCGCTTTCCTTGCCGAGCTGGCCCGGCAGGCACCGGCGGACCTGATGGTGTTCGACGAAGCGCTGACCGCTTCGCCGTACATCACGCGCTACCTCAACCCGCGGCTGCCCGGGCACTACTTCCTGACCCGCGGCGGGTCCCTCGGGGTCGGCATTCCCGGTGCCGTCGGCATGAAGCTCGCCCATCCGGACAAGACGGTGGTCAGCTTCAGCGGCGACGGCGGCAGCCTGTACACCTACCAGGCGCTGTGGACCGCGGTCCGGCACGACGTGCCGGCTGCGTTCGTGGTCTGCAACAACCACCGGTACGAGCTGCTCAACAAGAACATCGACCAGTACTGGTCGGAGCGCGACATCACCCAGCACTCGTATCCGAGGTCGTTCGACCTGTCCTACCCGGAGATCGACTTCGTCGGACTGGCTCGTTCCTTCGGCGCCGACGGCATGCGGGTGGACAAGCCGGACCAGGTGTCGGAGGTGGTCGAGCGGATGCTCACCACCCGCCGGCCGTTCCTGATCGATCTGCTCACCGACGACACCGTCCGGCCCTGACTTTTCCCTACCGCACCCGAGGAGGAAGTGGAGATGGCGTTCACCGAGGCGACGATCCGCGCCATGGTCGCCGACTGGTACTCCGCGCTGGACCGGCACGTCGAGCTTGCCGAGGCGCTGAAGTACCTGACCCAGGACGGTTTGGAGATGCGCTTCCCGGAGGTCACCTCCCGGGGTCAGGACGGCTTCGCCGACTGGTACAAGGCCGTCACCAACCGGTTCTTCGACGAGGTACACACCGTTACCTCGGTCGATGTCGATAACCTGACCGCCGACCGCGCCGACCTCAAGGTCGTCGTGAACTGGCAGGCCAGGATCTGGAACCCGCCCGCGCCCAAGAACGAGTGGCTGGGCTTCGACGCCTACCAGACGTGGGAGGTCGTCGCCGGCCCGGGCGGAGCGCCACAGATCAAGACGTACATCGTCGATGCGCTCGAGCCGATGCCGGGTTCGGCTTCGCTCTAGACCGCGCCGGTGGTGTCCGTGCCGTCACGTTCTGGGAAAGCCAGGACGAGCAATGACCGAGGAGGAAACGCAAGTGTCCAACACCGATCTCGTACTGAAGATGTATGAGCACTTCGGCAACGGCGCCATGGACAAGATCAAGTCGGAGGTCTTCCACTCGGAGATCACCTGGAACATGCCGGGCCACCACCCCCTGTCGGCCACCATGAAGGGCGCCGACGAGGTGATCGCGTTCTTCAGCGACCTGTTCAAGGCCGGCATCACGGTGGACGACGTCCACTTCGGCGAGCTGGACAACGGCACCGTCGTGGAGAAGCACCACGGCCACGGCAACGTCGACGGCCAGGAGTACCTGTTCCCGACCTGCACGTCCTACGACATCGAGGACGGCCGGATCAAGAACGTCCAGGTGCACACCGCCGACCAGCACGGCGTCGACCGGTACATGTGGGCCCGGTTCGAGCTCAAGAGCGTCGGCGCGCGGCTCGCGGAGAGCTGACATGGCGCCCAACAAGGAGTTGGTGGAGGCCGCCTACCAGGCGCTGGCCACCGGCGACCGCAATGAGATCGAGAAGTACTGGGCCGAGGACATGCGGTGGCTCGTACCCGGCAACCACCAGCTCGCCGGCTGGTGGGAGGGGCTGGACGGGTTCTTCAGCTTCATGGAGCAGGTCGGAAAGCTCTCCGGCAGCAGCTTCGTGATGACCCGCTCGGCGATCCTGCTCGCGGACGGCTGGTCCGCCGACGTGTCGTACAACGTCGGCACCCGGGCGACCGCTCGGGAAGGCAGTGTCTCGCCGTACGACCGCCTGGAGATCGACGTGATCCACCTGCTCCAGTGGCGCGACGGCAAGGTCATCGAGGGTCGCGGCGCGATTTTCGGCGACGGCACGACCCAGTTCAACCAGTTCTGGTCGCAGCTGGCCGCCGACGCAACCCGCGTCGGGGTATAGCCGGCCGCGCGGCCAGTGGATGCGGAAGGGCACCGATGGATACCAGGGAAGTTGTCAACAGGTACTACGAGCTCGCGAACGCCGGGGACTGGGCCACCTGGTGTGACCTGTTCGCTGCCGACCAGGTGATGGACGAACAGCTCGCCGGCCACGTCGAGGGGCGGGAGACCCTGCGGAAGATGATGGACGGCTTCCCGGGCATGTACGCGACGTTCCAGAACCAGCCCAGGCACTTCGTCGTCGACGGCGAGCAGGCCGCGGTGGTCTCGCACATCTCCGCGACGACGCCGTCGGGCGGGCAGGTCGAGGCGGACGTTGTGAACTACTTCCGCGTCGTGGACGGGCTCATCACCTACATGGCCAACTTCCACGACACGGTGCCCTTCCGCGCTGTGCTGTCGAACGCCTGAGCCGGGGAGGAGCGATCATGCAACAGTACGACTACGTGATCGTCGGCGGTGGCACAGCGGGATCGGTGCTGGCGAACCGGCTCTCCGAGGACTCCGACGTGCGGGTCCTCGTGCTGGAGGCGGGCGGCAACTTCGTTCCCGCCAACGTCGACAAGGCGCCGCTGTGGTACACGCTGCTGGGCAGCGAGATCGACTGGGGCTACGAGACCGTGCCGCAGCCGGGCCTCGGTGGCCGGCGGGTGTACGAGCCGCGCGGAAAGCTGCCCGGCGGCAGCAGCAACCTGTACATCATGATGCACGTCCGGGGACACCCCTCGGACTTCGACAACTGGGCCTACCAGGGCGCGGCCGGCTGGTCGTACGCGGACCTCCGGCCGTACTTCAGCAAGCTGGAGGCGCAGCAGGACCAGACCGATCCGCGGATTGGCACCAGTGGCCCGCAAACGGTGACCAACGCCGGCGGCGCCGACGCCCACCCGCTGTCGCGGGTGTTCATCGACGCCTGCAAGGAGCTGGGCCACCCGGAGGTGCCGGACTTCAACGGCCCGCAGATGATGGGTACCGGCTGGCACCACATCGACGTCAAGAACGGTGAGCGGCGCGGTGCCCTGCAGTCGTTCCTGGAGCCGGCGATCTCGCGGCCGAACCTGAGCCTGCGGACCAGCGCGCAGGCCACCAGCCTGGTGTTCGAAGGTGGCCGGTGCGTGGGCGTGCGGTATCGGCAGGACGCGCCGGCGCAGCCGTCGGGCGAGGGCCGGGTGCTCGCGGAGGTCGACCTGGCCGAGCCGGGCGACCACGAGGTCCGGGCCGCGCGCGAGGTGATCGTGTGCCTGGGCGCGATCGAGTCGCCCAAGCTGCTGCTGCTGTCCGGCCTGGGCGAGGCCGACCAGTTGCGGAGGTTCCGCATTCCGGTCGTCGCCCACCTGCCCGGCGTGGGGGAGAACTTCCACAACCACGTGCTCACCGGTCTGATCGGCGAGACGATCGACCCGGTGCAGCCCGGTAAGCAGAACCTGTCGGAGTCGGCGCTGTTCACGGTGTCCCAGCCTGGGATGATCGCGCCGGACCTGCAGCTGGCGTTCGTGCACGTGCCGTTCGACATCATCGTCGGGCAGAACCACCCGAACGCGGTCTCCATCCTGCCCGGTGTGGTGCGGCCCAACTCGCGCGGCACGGTGCGCCTGGCCAGCGACGATCCGTTCGCCAAGCCGCTGATCGACCCGAACTACATGGGCGATCAGTCCGATGTGGACCGCATGGTCCAGGCGTTCAAGCTCTCCCGGGAGATCTTCGCGACGTCGGCGTTCAAGGCGCACCTGAAAGGTGAGCTGATGCCGGGTCCGGACGTGAAGACTAACGCCGACATCGAGCGCTTCGTGCGCAACCGGTCGGACTGCTACCACCACCAGGCCGGCTCCTGCCGGATGGGCATCGACGACCTGGCCGTGGTCGACCCGCAGTTGCGGGTGCGCGGCGTCGACGGGGTTCGGGTGGTGGACGCCAGCGTGATGCCCGCCGTACCGTCCGGCAACTGCCACACCGCGATCATCGCGATCGCGGAGCGGGCTGCCGATCTGATCAAGGAGGCCCGGGATGGCTGACATCGCGCTGCGCGACGGACCGCTGTCCGGCGCCAAGGTCGCGGTACTCGTGGAAAGCGACTTCTTCGAGCCGGAGATCCATTACTACCAGCGCCGCTTCGCCGAGGAGGGCGCGGAGGTCCACTTCCTCACCCGGCTGTGGGGTCAGCCGGAGCTGACGTTCAGCGGACACGAGTGGCGGGCGCCGTTCACCGCGCACGAGAGCGTCGAGGGCATCGACGACGAGACCCTGCGGTCGTACGCCGCGGTGATCGTGCCCTCGGGCATGGTCTCCGACCGGCTGCGCTACACCGAGGACGTCACCAAGCTGGCGCCGGCGGTGGACCTTGTCCGGCGCGCCTTCAACGAGCCGGGCATCCTCAAAGGCGTCATCTGCCACGGGTTCTGGCTACTGGCGTCGATCCCGCAGACGATCCGGGGCCGCAAGGTCGTCTGCCACAACAACCTGGTCGGCGACGTGCGCAACATGGGCGCCGAGTACGTCGACTCCGACGTGGTGGTCGACGGCGACGACCTGGTTACGGGGCGGACCGGGATGCACGCCCACCTGTTCGCCCGGCAGATCATCGACATCCTCCGCGATCGGCGGGCGTCGGTATGACCGCGCCGACGCTGAATCTGCGCTGGTCCCACGTCGCGCTCAACTGCGCCGACCAGGGGGTCACCGAGGAGTTCTACCGCCGTTGGTTCGGCTTCGAGCGGGCCCGGGTGGTACCCCTCGGCGACCAGGAAATCATCTTCCTGCGCCAGGGGCCGGTGTACCTGGAGCTGTTCAATTCGCCGCAGCCGCCGTTGGTGACCGCGACGGCCGACGGCCCGCCGAACCTCGGCCTGGCGCGACACCTCGCGTTCCAGACCGACGACCTCGGCGCCTTCCTCGAACGGATGGGCGACCAGATCCCGGTATCCCTTGGGCCGCTGCGCTTCGACGACTTCATACCCGGATGGCGCAGCGTGTGGCTGACCGATCCGGACGGCGTGATCGTCGAGGTGAGCCAGGGCTACCGCGACCAGGAGCCGGCTGAACTCGAAGCGACGGCGCATGCCCACTGACGTCGGCGAAATCCCGACGCCACCTTCCCGCTGTAGCCTTTGGCGGGTACGTGAGCGGTGAGGTGGACGGAGGGGGTTGCCAGTGAGGTACCGCACGCTCGGCCGCAGCGGGCTGCGTGTTTCGGAGCTGTTTCTCGGCACGATGACCTTTGGGGAGGATTGGGGCTGGGGCGCGCCGCTCGATGAGTGCCGCAAGCTGTTCACCGCGTACGCCGAGGCGGGCGGCAATGTCATCGACACCGCCAACAAATACACCGAAGGGGCCAGTGAGCGCATCGTCGGCGAGTTGCTCGGCGCCGACCGGGACCGGTTCGTGGTGGCGACCAAGTACACGCTGTCCAACGACGATTCGGACCCGAACGCGTCGGGCAGCCACCGCAAGAGTCTGGTCCGCTCGCTGGAGCAGAGCCTGACTCGGTTGGGCACCGACCGCATCGACCTGCTCTGGGTGCACATCTGGGATCCGGGCACCCCGCTCGAGGAGATGATGCGGGCGCTCGACGATGCCGTACGCGCCGGGAAGGTGCTGTACGTCGGCATCTCCGACACGCCGGCGTGGGTCGTCGCCCGGGCCAACACGCTCGCCGAGTGGCGCGACTGGAGCCCGTTCGTCGGCCTTCAGCTGCCGTACAGCCTGTTGCAGCGCGACGCCGAGCGTGAGCTGCTGCCGATGGCCGACGAGCTGGGGCTGTCGGTGGCCGCCTGGTCGCCGCTGGCCAGGGGGCTGCTGTCGGGCAAGTTCACCCGCTCCACGCCGACCTCGCACACCCGGATCAGCAGGGCCGACGCAAGCGATCGGGACCTGCGGATCGCGAGTGAGGTCGATGCCGTCGCCGACGAGCTCGGCGTCAGCTCGTCGCAGGTGGCACTCGCGTGGATCATGGCCGGCCGGATGACCCTGCACCCGATCGTGGGCGCCCGCCGTCTGGAGCAGTTGACCGACAACCTCGCCGCCGTCGACCTCCGCCTGCCCGACGAGGCGGTGCGCCGGCTCGACGAGGTCAGCGCCATAGAGCTCGGGTTCCCCAGCGACTTCATCAAGTCGATGGGCCGGTTCGTCTACGGCACGGTCGGCAGCCGCGTCGACTTCGTGAACCGGCGCCGCTGACCCGTACGTCACGGACACCGGGCCGTACCTGTCGACAGGCACGGCCCGGTGTCCGCAAGAAGAAAGGCACCGGAGTTCCGGTGCCTTCGTGCGGTTACGACGCGGCCTGCTGCACCACGGCGCGCTCTGTCAGGCGGCCGGACGGCGCGCTCGCCGACTCGGAATTACCGCGCAGGTCAGCCAGCACATCGTAGGTGTACGCGGCGGTGGCCAGGGTGACGTGGTGGTGCCAGCCCGCGAACGTGCGGCCCTCGTAGTCACGCAGACCGTACCGACCGGCGAACTCCTCGATACGCGGCCCCGCCAACTGCCGCATCTTGGCGAGTTCTACCAGCTCGGACAATGGCCGGTCGACCATGTTGGTGACCCAGAAGCCACGTGGTCTTGGCTTACCCAGCGGCCACTCGCAGATCAACAGGCGCGGGGACGACGGTTGTCCTCCCAGCCGGACAGCCCCGCCCTCCGGCATCGGCCCGCGCACCGGTATCTGCAGGAACTGTGAGCGAAGGACGCTGTGATCGTCGTTGCGCCACTCCACGGTCTCCCGGGCGAAGTTGCCCGTCTTGCAGACGAGGTCACCGACCGTCCCCCGCCAGGCCGACGCCGCCGGATTCGACCCGTACGCCGGCGTCGGACCGCCCCGCGTCCCCCGCGTCGTTGGCGGCTCGTAGCACACGCCCAGATTGGGGCTGACCTCCGCCACGTACGGCTGGCGGCGCAGGTTCAGAGCGCACAGGAACGCGTCCACATTGCCCCGGTGCGTGGTGTCCACCAGCACCGGCGCCGATGGCATGCCCCACTCCAGGGCCATGTCGTCCAGCACTTCGATCTGGTACTGCCAGTACGGACGTGGCAGCTCGTGGTCGGGCATCCGGGCCCGGGCGCGCCGCTCGCGGTCGCGTCCCCAGGAGTCGGGAACGATGAGCCGCCAGTTGACCGGCACCGTGTGCTTTCCGGCCGTGAGCGTGACGGTGATGGCCAGTTGGGAGTTGCACACGCGCCCAAGCGACCGGATGTACTGCCGCTCGACGGCGGCGGAGTAGTGCCCGTGCTTGGGGAAGTGGACCTCTTCGATCACCCACGCGGTTGGGCGCACCTCCCGGACCAGGTGTGTCATGAGCCGCTGCCGGATCGGCTCCGGGTCCCACGGGCTCTGGTTGATGAACTGCTGGAGTGACTGCTCACTGCGGCCGGGCGCGGTGGCCACGAGCCGCCGGATGGACTTGCGTCCGGGACAGTTCAGCAGGCCGTACAGGTAGGTCTCCGCGGCCCGGCGTTGGTCTGTGCGACCGAGAGTAGCGAATACGTCACTGCAGAAATCCTTGAAATCCTGCATCTACGCACCCATTACCAGATTCGAGACGTCTCCCATGTTGTGCCTCCCCCGCCGATCATTCAGTTCTGTGCACCATCCTGACTCAAGTATCCAAATAATCGTGCCATGATGACGCGTCTACCCGACGAAGTACGGATGTGTAGTTTCCGACGTGGGCCCGCCGCGTGTGCGGTGTTTATTTACCTCGGTGCGAATGTGGCGAAGGTGACCAAGTTCGGAGTCGTCACTAAGATCGTTTGTGTGCGAACAGTCCGATTCATTAGCTTCCGGCGGTCGCCATGAGCAGCTGGATGCGTGGGTTCGGGCAGCTTTGCGTAGTGATCCGGGTAGGAACCCGACGAGTGGGGATAGGCCAGATTCACGCGTCGACGCTCCGCTTGCCACGGTTGCGATTCGGCCCCTACGGACCTTAGTAACCGATTCTGTCGTTGCTGGAAGGCCTACGGGGAAGCCGTGTGGGCCGGGTCGAATTGCACGAAGGTGCAACGCCAATTGGCCACTATCCGGTAGGTTATGGCTGAACGGACGATCCCGCCGCATGATTGACACTTAACGGCAGTTATTCGCGGTGATCGCCAAGAGTGGCCGGTTTGCGAGATGTGAATAAGGGAAACTGGCTCTTCGCCAAGAAACTGGCAATCGTGGCCCGGTACCGCGGCGGCTACCATGAACCGGTGAACCAAAGACAGAGCGCAAAGAAAAAGAACGGGACAATTTGAGGTTCCGGTCGGGGCACGCGCGGTCGCCGGATTTGGCCGAGCACATCCGCGAGCCTTTTCTGCCCGCCGGAAAGATGGCGCAGCGGGTGGCGGCGCGCACCGCGGCGATGGCTCCAACCCGGCCGCGCCGCGGCTGCCGACGAGGAACCTGACGCATTTGTGGCGGCGACCTGACGAAGTCCGCACGTGGCCGCCGCGCCGCAGCTTCCCGCCACCGGCGCGTGGTTAGCTCGCCAGGGTGCCGTCGATCCGCCAGACGCGGTGCCTGCAAAAGGGGACAGGGTCACCCGCGCGCGTCGGGCATCGCCCGTCGGCAATACGACAGTGCCTGGAACCCCCCCGGCGGCATATCCGGCGCACTGCCGCTGTTCGTCCCAGACACGAACGCCGACCATGACCACCGACACGCAGAGGAAGCATCGTGACGATCTCCGACCCCTCCCTCGGCAACACGGCCGACGCCCTTGTCGTCGGCGGGGGCCCAGCCGGACTGTCCGCAGCCCTGTACCTCGCGCGTTACAACCGCAGCGTGCTTGTCTTCGACACCGGACACGGCCGATCGACCCACCACCAGACCAACCACAACTACCTCGGGTTTCCCGACGGGATCGCCACCGTCGGCCTGCGCGAGCTGGCCCGGCGGCAGTTGGCCCCCTACGAGCAGGTGCGGTTCGTTCATCACGTCATCAACCACATCAGTGGCGACGGCGAGCAGGGCTTCACCGTAACGGCGCAGGGTGGCCACAGCTGGCACGGCCGGGTGGTGGTGCTGGCGACGGGCGTGCTGGACCACTTCCCGCACTTTCCCGGCTGGGAGGAGTACGTCGGACGCAGCATGTTCTGGTGTATCACCTGTGACGGCTACGAGAACCGGGGCCGCAACATCCTCGTCGTGGGACACACCGACGCCGCCGCCGGCGAGGCCATGCAGCTGCACAGTCTCACCGATCGGATCCAGCTGCTGACCAACAGCGAGTCCAACGAGATCAGCCCGAAGTTCCAGAACCGGCTCGACAACGCCAACATCTCGGTCGTCCACGACCACATCCGCAACGTCGAAGGGGCCGACGGCCAGCTGACGACGGTGATCACCAGGGACGGTGTCCGACTGAAGCTGGACTCCTTGTTCAGCATCCAGGGCGCCACTCCGGAGACGACCCTGGCCAAACAGCTGGGCGTGCGGCTCGCCCCCAGCGGATGGATCGACGTCGACACGGAGCAGAAGACCTCGGCGCCCGGGGTGTACGCGGCCGGTGACGTCACCGCCCTGCACTCCCACCAGGTCACCGCCGCCGTCCACGAGGGCGCGCAGGCGGCCTCGGCAGCGAACTACTTCCTGTACCCGCCGGAGCTGAAGGCGGACTGAGCCCGCGAGCACACGACAAGGAGCCGTCGAGATGACTACATGGACCGTGGTAGGCGACGCCGAAGGAAATCCCACGACGAAGGACTGCCACCACCTGTCCCGGGCGGTCGAGGTGGAATTGCCCGCGAGGCACGCGTGCGTGGACTGCCTGCGGGAAGGTACCCGCTGGGTACACCTGCGCCAGTGCGTCGAGTGTGGGCACGTCGGATGCTGTGACAACTCCCCGCGCCGGCACGCCACGGCGCACTGGCGGCACACCGAGCATGTGCTGGTGCGTTCGATCGAACCGGGCGAGGAGTGGGGCTGGTGCTACGCCGACGAGCTGTTCCTGCTGCCGGCAGAGGAGGAGTCGTGACGGCCGCCACCGCAGCCCACGGAAGCGCCCGGACCATCCGCGACCACTGCCTGGCACCGGGGCGGCTCGTCGACGCGCCGTCGCAGGGGGCGCGTTACGGCCGCATGTTCCCCGAGCTGTCACCGCTGACCACCGATCCCCAGGCGCTGTACCAGGCCGGTACCCCCGGCGGGGTGTGTGACGCGTCGCGGTTCCCGACCAGGTCCGGGAAGGCGATCGACGACGCCGGCGAGGCCGCCGGCTGGCCGTTCTTCGGCCAGTTCGTGGCGCACGACATCACCGCCGACCGGTCCCCGGTCGGCATGCGCGCCGACGTCGTGGCGCTGCGCAACGCCCGCTCGCCCCGGCTGAACCTGGAGATGGTGCACGCCGAAGGACCGGTCGGTTCGCCATACCTCTACGACACCAGGGACGGCGTCAAGCTCCTCACGAGCCCGGACGGCCTGGACCTGCCGCGCAACTGGCAGGGCACCGCGCTCATCGGCGATCCGCGCAACGACGTGCATCGGTTCGTCGCCCACCTGCACCTGGCCTTCCTGCACGCGCACAACGGGCTGGTGGACCGCCTGCGCGAAGACGGCGTGCCCGAGGCCGACGTGTACGAGGAGGCGCGGCGGGCACTGGTGTGGCACTACCAGTGGATCGTCGTCAACGACTTCATGCCGCGACTCGTCGGCGGCGAGTTGGTCGACGAGTTGCTGGCCGAAGGGCCGCGCTACTTCGCTCCGAGTCCCGGGGAGGCGTTCATCCCACTGGAGTTCGCCGACGCGGCGTACCGCTACGGGCATGGGCAGATTCGGCACCGGTACCGGCTCCAGCCGGACGGTGCGCAGTACCCGCTCTTTCCGGATCTGTTCGGTCACGGTCCCATCCCGCCGGAACACCGGCTCGACTGGGCGCAGGTGTTCGACCTACCGTCGCGGCCACCTGCCCAACGGGCCAAGCGCCTCGACGGTGGACTGCCCGCCAGCCTGATCGCGCTGCCTCAGCAGGTGACCGGCGATGTCGACGTGGCCGAGTACCGGTCGTTGGCCGTCCGTGACCTGTTGCGCGGTCAGGCGACGGCGCTGCCCAGCGGCGAGTCGGTGGCGAAGCTGATGGGCGTGCCGCCGCTCGGGGTGGACGAGCTCGGTCCCGAGTGGAGCGATGGCACACCGCTGTGGCTGTACATCCTCAAGGAAGCGCAGTACGGCGGCGGGGGTGACCGGCTCGGCCCGGTCGGTGGCCGGATCGTGGCCGAGGTGCTGGTCGGGTTGATCCGCGCGGATCTGGACTCGTTCCTCACCGTCGATCCGGGGTGGCAGCCCACGCTGCCGGCCGCGGGTGAGCGGTTCGGCCTCGCCGACCTTCTGGTCTTCGCGACACCGGAGGCCGCCGCGCCGTGAGGTGAACGGACGCCGAAGCGGGTCGGGGGCTGACCGGGGCCCCGGCCCGTTTCGGCGTTCGCTTTCGTGCCGGTATCGGCGCCGCCCTTCGACCCGCCAAAGACGCCGCCACACGAGACGTTGCCGGCATCGTTTATTGCCCCAACCCGACACCTGCGCACCCGACTTGACGAAGCCGGTCTCTCGATTCCACGGCTCGCGGCCGGTGGCCCGGCGTTCGGTTGACGGCCCGGTGTGTCCTTGGTGACGATTCATATCTGTCGCCGTCGGTCGTCCGCACGGAAATCCGCCGGCGCATCCTCTACGAATCCCATATCCGGGAGTGGTCATGGTGCTGTGTTCGCAGTAGCGGGCACCGCCCCGAAAAGCAGTGCCGACGACCCTCGCAACCAGCGCCTGCTAAGGAAGGTTGGCCATGGCTGAGATCATGCGCTTCCCGTTCATGGACACGATCGCGGGAAACGTCATCGAATACAACCGCGAGAGCGGTGTATTCGCCCTCGAGACCATCGACGGCAGGCGGTTTGACGTACGCCTGGCCGACGGCATGTCAGCGGAGCTGCTCCGCAACCTGGACGAGCCGTACGCGGACGCGGGCGGCCACGTCGATGACATGCTCACCCCCGGCCGTCAGCTGTTCGCCTACGGCGTGTTCTACCCCGAGGGCGGCACCTACAACTACGAAGCCAAGCGGCTGGTTTTCCTGGGCCGGCAGGTCGGCGAGTTCAACTTCGAGAAGTCGAACTGGTGGATCAACCAGATCAACTCGCTCGCGCGCTTCTACCGGAAGGCACAGTTCGGTCAGGACCCGATCGACTACACGAACTACCGCACCAACATCCGCCTCGGTGGCGAGAAGAGCGACAGCCATGTCCAGGAGACCGACACCATTTCCCGCATGGTCTACGGCATGGCGTCGGCGTACATGCTGACCGGCAAAGACGAGTACCTCGAGGTCGCCGAGAAGGGCACCGAGTACCTGCGCAGCCACATGCGTTTCGTCGACCTCGACGCCGACGTCGTGTACTGGTACCACGGCATCAAGGTGGAGGGCGACTACGAGAAGAAGCTGTTCACCTCGGAGTTCGACGACGACTACGACGCGATTCCGATGTACGAACAGATCTACGCGCTCGCCGGGCCGACCCAGACGTTCCGGGTCACCGGCGACCGCCGTATCGCCTCCGACATCGACGCCACGATGCGCCTGTTCGAGAAGTACTTCCGCGACAACGAAGGCGGCGGCTACTTCTCGCACATCGACCCGGTCCTGCTGAGTCCGCACCACGAGTCGCTGAAGTTCAACAAGTCCCGCAAGAACTGGAACTCGGTCGGCGACCATGCTCCGGCTTACCTGGTCAACCTGCTCCTCGCAACCGGTGACAAGAAACACGCCGAGATGCTGGAGCGGACTTTCGACACCATCGTCCAGTACTTCCCGGACTACGACAACAGCCCGTTCGTCAACGAGCGCTTCAACACCGACTGGTCACACGACCTCGGCCACACGTGGCAGCAGAACCGGGCGGTGGTCGGTCACAACCTGAAGATCGCGTGGAACCTCATGCGCATGCACGCGCACACGCCGAAGCAGAGCTACCGCGACCTCGCCGAGAAGATCGCCAAGATCATGCCTGACGTCGGCTCCGACCAGCAGCGCGGCGGATGGTACGACGTGGTCGAGCGGATCCTCCAGTCGGGCCAGGAGTGGCACCGGTTCGCCTGGCACGACCGCAAGGCGTGGTGGCAGCAGGAACAGGCGATCCTCGCGTACCTGATCCTGTGGGGCAGCATCGGCGGTGACGCCAACCAGCGCGAGGCCCGCCAGGCGACCGCCTTCTACAACACGTTCTTCCTCGACCACGACGAGGGCGCGGTCTACTTCAACGTCCTCGCCAGCGGCATGCCCTACCTCCTCGGCACCGAACGGCTCAAGGGCAGCCACTCGATGAGCATGTACCACTCGGCGGAGCTTTGCTACCTCGCCGCGGTGTACACCAACCTGCTCATCACCAAGCAGCCACTCAATCTGTGGTTCAAGCCCCGCCCCGATGCCGAGCGGACCCTGCGGGTCGCGCCCGACCTGCTGCCGCCCGGCCGTGTCCGGCTGACCGAGGTCGAAATCGACGGCAAGCCGTGGGAGAGCTTCAACCCGCGGGCGATGACCGTCGAGCTGCCCGAATCGGCGTCCCCGCTCACTGTCAAGGTTCAGCTGACGCCCACCGAGTGACCGCACCTGCCGACGCCGCTACCGGGTCCGGCCGCGGTGCGGACCCGGTAGCGCGCGTTGCACCGACCACCCGTCCTGTTAGGGAGCGACCATGCAAGTAACCAAAGACAGCATCGGTGCTGTCACAGTCGCCCGGCTCGTCGGGACGCTGGACAGCTCGTCCGCCCAGGAACTGCACGAGGAGATCCAGCCGCTGCTGCTGGACCAGCGGCCGATCCTCCTCGACTTCACCGGCGTTTCGCACGTATCCGACGCCGGTCTGCGCACAATGCTCGCGATCTACCGGCAGGCTCAGGCGGTCGACGGCACGGTCGCGCTCGTCGGACTGACCAAGGATGTGCGTTCGGCGCTGTTGGCCACCGGCTTCCTGCGGTTCTTCGTCGTCGCCGACGATCTGCGCGGCGGGCTGATCGCATTGAAGCAGGAAGAAGAGTCGGAACGGAGCATCGTCGTATGACCGCACCAATGCATGTCGTCCGGGATCGAATCGACTCGTACCCGACACACCAGGTCGCCGGTTACGGCGTCCGCCCGGGCCGGCACATGCCGTTCGGCGCCACACTGGTGCCGGGCGGCGTCAACTTCTCGGTGTACTCGAGCACCGCCGAGGCGATCTCTCTCGTGCTGTTCCGCCGTGGCGAACACACCCCACTCGCCGAGTTGCCGATTCCGGAGGAGTTCCGGATCGGTGGCGTGTGGGCGATGACCGTCTTCGGCCTCGACTACGAGAACATCGACTATGGCTATCGGGTGCACGGTCCGGAGGAGCCACACATCGCCGACCGGTTCGACCCGGACCGCATCCTGGCCGACCCGTACGCCCGGGCGATGTCGGGCCGGGACGTGTGGGGCGCCCAGCCGGACTGGGACGACCCTTACCAGTACCGCTCGAAGCTGGCGTTCGACGACTTCGACTGGGACGGCGACCAGCCGCTGCGGATCCCGCAGGAGGACCTGGTCATCTACGAGATGCACGTGCGAGGGTTCACCAGGGACCCATCGTCCGGTGTGTCGGAGCCCGGCACGTACGCCGGACTGGTCGAGAAGATTCCCTACCTCAAGTCGCTCGGCGTCAACTGTGTCGAGTTGATGCCGGTGTTCGAGTTCGACGAGTTCGAAAACAGTCGCATCGACCCGACGACCGGCGAACTTCTGCTCAATTACTGGGGCTACTCGACTGTCGGGTTCTTCGCGCCGAAGGCCGGGTATGCGGCGACGGGCCGCTACGGCATGCAGTGCGACGAATTCAAGAACCTCGTCAAGGAACTCCATGCGGCCGGCATCCAGGTGCTGCTCGACGTCGTGTTCAACCACACGGCCGAGGGCAACGAGGAAGGACCGACCATCCACTTCCGCGGGCTGGACAACCGCACGTACTATATCCTGACTCCCGAGGGTTACTACTACAACTTCAGCGGCACCGGAAACACCCTCAACTGCAACCACCCGATTGTGCGCAACTACGTGCTCTCCTGCCTGCGGTACTGGGCGAGCGAATACCACATCGACGGGTTCCGGTTCGACCTGGCCGCGATCCTCGACCGCGGCGAAGACGGCGCACCGCTGGCGAACCCGCCACTGCTGGAGGCGCTGTCCTACGATCCACTGTTGCGCGACTGCGTGCTGGTTGCCGAGGCGTGGGACGCGGGGGGTCTCTATCAGGTCGGTGCGTTCCCCAACTACGGCCGCTGGTCGGAGTGGAACGGCAAGTACCGCGACACGGTGCGCAAGTACCTCAAGGGTGAGGTGGGCACCATCGGTGACCTGGCCGCCCGCATCGTCGGCTCGCCGGACCTGTACGCGCGCCGCGGGGTGACCGCCTCCGTCAACTTCGTCACCTGCCACGACGGGTTCACCCTCGCCGACCTCGTCACATACAACGACAAGCACAACGAGGCCAACGGGGAGAACAACCGGGACGGTAGCGACGACAACGCGAGCTGGAACAGTGGTGTCGAAGGGCCGACCGACGACCCCGAGGTGCGGCGGCTGCGGATGCGGCAGATGAAGAACGCCATGCTGTTGCTGCTCACCAGCCAGGGCATCCCGCTGATCACGGCCGGCGACGAGATTGCCCGCACACAGGGCGGAAACAACAACGCGTACTGCCACGACAGTCCGCTGACTTGGTTCGACTGGTCGCTGGCCGACCGGAACACCGAGCTTTTCGAGTTCGTCCGCAACTGCATCGCCTTCCGCGCGGCGCATCCGCTCCTGCGCAGCCGGCGCCATCCGACGGGCGAAGACCACGACAGCATCGGCTACCCCGACATCAGCTGGCACGGGGTTCGGGCCTGGGAGGCGGACTGGTCCGAGGACAGCCACCTGCTGGCTCTGCTGCGGACCGGCCGTGCCACCGACGGCCAGGCCGACTTCGTCTACCTGGCCTTCAACTCGCACTGGGAGGCGCACGACCTCGAGTTGCCGGAGCTGCCCTCGGACACGCTGTGGCATCTGTTCGCCGACACATACACCGGCGCACCCGGTGACGCAAGCGCGCCGGGCAGCGAGCCCGTGCTGAGCAACCAGTACTCGGTGCAGATCGGTCCACGCTCCGCGGTGGTTCTGGTCGGCCGTCGCTCCTAAGCTAGTTTCTTCGTGTCCGTTTCCCGAGCGCGGCCTGCGAATCAGGAGAACCTGCGATGTCATTCAGTGCCACGTTGAGTCGCAACGGCACCACCGCGTTGATCAAGCTCGATGGTGTCCTGGACGCCCTCACCGCGCCGGCGTTCCGGGACGAGGTGGAGCGCGCCGCTGAGCACGAGGTGGACCACCTCGTGCTGGACATGACCAACGTGAGCTACCTGTCATCAGCAGGCCTGCGCACCGTGGTCTACGCCAGACAGAAGATGCCAGACGGGATCCGGATAGTCCTGGTCGGTGCCAACGAGGCGATTCAGCGCACGATCCGCCTGGTCGGTTTCCAGTACAGTGTGGAGCTGGCCGACCGCATTCCCGGCAGTGACGACAGCGGACCGGGGGCGGGGACCGCATAGACAACATCCCGCGCCAGGTTCGGCGGTGCCAGGAGCTTCCTGGCACCGCCGAACTGTACGCGGGGGGTGGGAGCGGCTGAACGGCGACAGCCCACCCGGCCGTGGCCCGGGCGAGCTGGACTGTGTCGACCGGTCCCGGGGGACAGGAGCCTCAGGCGACCGTCTGCTGAAGCAGGTTGCCGTCCGGAACGACGATCGGCCGGTACTTCTTGGTGGTCGTGCCGATCGCGGCGGGTCCGTCGAACGCGGCCGGGGCCTCCGCGATGGCCGCGTTGTAGACCCTGGCGGTGCGCCGCGCGATGGTGGGCCACCCGTACCGGTCGACCACCACGTGGTTGGCCGTGCGAGCCATCCGCCGCGCGGCCACCTCGTCGCTGAGCAGGCGCGAGACGATGTGTGCCAGCGCGTCGGGATTGCTGGCCGGAAAGGTCATGCCGGTGCGCCCCGGCTCGACGAACTCCTTCAGGCCGCCGGTGGACGCGGCGGCGACGGGAACGCCGGTGGCGGCCGCCTCGAGGGCGATCATGCCGAACGGCTCGTAGATGGAGGGCACGATCATCGCGTCGGTCGCCGCCATCACGGCGGGCAGCTCGTCGCCGAGGAACCCGGTGAACGACACCGCCCGGCGGAGGTTGTAGCGGTGGGCCTCCTCCTGCAACTCCCGCCGGTACGGGCCGTCGCCGGCGACGATCAGGCGAAGTCCGGGGTGCACCGCGCGTACCTGCGGCATTGCCGCGATGAGGTCCTGGACGCCTTTCTCGTAGACCAGGCGGCCGGCGAAGCCAATGAGCGGGCCGGCACCGGCGTACCGGATGCGGGCAGCCCGCAATGCTGCCGGCTCGACCTGCCAGACGGTGGGGTCCACTCCATTGGCCACTACCTCGATGCGCTTCGCCGGCACTTCGAGCAGCCGGTTGACCTCCCAGCGCATGTAGTGCGAGCAGGCGATCACCCGGCTGGACTCGTTGGCCAGCCACCATTCGACCGAGTGGATGGAGCGGTTGAGGTCCCCCGGCAACCAGCCCTGGTGCCGGCCCGCCTCCGTGGCGTGGATCGTGGTCACCAGCGGGATGCCCAGCTGCTCCTTGAGCGTGATCGCGCTGTGCGCGACGAGCCAGTCGTGCGCGTGGATCACGTCGAACTCGGCCGTGCTCGCGGTGCGCAACGCGGCCCGGGTCAAGGTGTGGTTGAACGCCATCGTCCAGGCGAGCAGGGTCGACGTCGAGAGCCGGAACAGCGGCGGATCCTCCTGGGCCCGCACGACCCGTACCCCGTTGACGTACTCTTCCAGCGCTGCCCCCGGGGCGTGACGGGTCACCACGGTGACGTCGTGGCCCGCCTCCGCCAGCGCGGTCGACAAGGAGTACACGTGCCGGCCGAGGCCGCCCACCATGACCGGCGGATACTCCCAGGACAGGAACAACACTCTCATCTTCCGCACCACCTTCTCGATCACGATCCCCCCGGAAGACGCGTCGGCCGGATGTACTGGTCCTAAGCCGCCGACTGCCGGTGCAGCCCAAGCATCGTGACGTCGTCGAACTGCTCGGCGGTGCCTGAGTGGGCGGTCACCGCCCGCGTGAAGCGGTCCACCACCACGGCGGCGGGACCTGGCTCGGCAAGCGTGGCGCGCATCCGTTCTTCTCCGAAGAACTCGCCGTCGGCACTCTTCGCCTCCGGAATGCCGTCGGTGTAGAGGAACAGCAGATCGCCGGCCTTCAAGGTGTCGCGCCCCAGCTCGAACCGCGCGTCGTGCATGAGACCCAACGCGGGTCCGGTCGGCACGAGCGGCGCCTGCTCCCCGTTCGCCCGCCGGATGATGGGAGGGTTGTGGCCGCAGTTGATGTAGACGAGCTCGCCACTCTTGGGGTCGACGATGCCGAAGAAGAGGGTGGCGAAGTACGCCTGGTGAAGATGGTTGGCCGTCAGGTAGTCGTTGGTGGTCCGCACGGCCCGCAGCGCCAGGCTCGCGCTCGCCACCGGCCGGGGCGTGCCGCCGCCGACCCCCTCGTGCAGCTCGCGAAGCGCATCGTCGGCGACCGCCGCCTGCCGGAGCAAACTGCGGATGAGCGCCATGAACAGCGCCGCTCCGATGCCCTTGTCGCACACGTCGGCGATGGCGAAGCCGAGGAAGCTGCCGTTGATGATGTCGTAGGCGTCGTAGAAGTCGCCGCTGACCTCCCGCGCCGGCTCGAAGTACGCCGCGATGTCCCAACCGCTGATGGTGGGCAGGCTCTCGGGCAGAAACCCGCGCTGTATCTCCCGTCCGATCTGCAGCTCCCGCTCGAACTCCCGCCGGTACGCGGCCTCGCGTATCTCATGGACGACCAGGCGGAGGTCCCGGTGCTGCCGCGAGGTGGCGAGCCGGCTGCGGACCAGATGCGGCCGGAACGGGCCCACCAGATAGTCCAGGCCCTCCTCGATGTGCGACGCGAGTTCGGCACAGTCGGCCTCGGCGAAGGACACGACCGCCGGTGGCCGGTCGGCGGTCGCGACGACGCGCTCGATGATCCCCCGGGTGGTCGCGATGTCCACCGCGGCGTCGACCAGCAGCACGTCGGGCACGGCGTCGACCGGCCACGGATCGGCCAGCATGGCGTCCGGTGTGCGCACCTGCGCGGTTACCCCATCCGACGCGAGTGCCTGCGAGAGGTCGCGGGCGGTCGGGCTGAATTCGCTAACGATCAACATCGTCTCGGCCATGGTCGATCTTTTCGTCCCCGTTTCGTCGTGCCCGCCACATCGCGACAGTGGTGCGATTGGCGCCACCGACGTATCTGTGGGATGCCGTGTCCACGGCATGTCGGGTCAGATACAAGCCGAGTGCGCCCGGCTCGCGGTCCTGCAGAGGTCGGTCCAGGCCGGTCGGATTCGGCGCCTGGAACGGATCGAACGGCGGCGCCGTGTCGATGAGCCGTATCCAGGCGCTCTCCTCCGACACGCCGCCTTCGATCACGACCTCACCGTCCGGCCGGTCCGGCCCGTATCCATGTTTGACGATGTTGATGAACAGCTCCTCGGTCGCCAGGCGCAGTTGATACGCCTCAGCCGAGGGGAGCCCTGCTTCGGCCGCCACGCGGTGCACGAGGGCGTTCACCGGCTCCAGGGATTCGACGATGGCCGGGACCTTGAGCGTCAGCACGCGTCGCACCTACTCCGGCATCTGGTCGCTGAACGTCACGCTCTGGTCGAAGCCGACCAGTCGGATCGTCTGCGTCACCCGGTCGTTGGCGCCCACCAGCACGACATGCACGCTGTCGTCCATCTTCTGCCGCGCGTACACCAGTTGCCGCAGGCCAGCCGAGGACAGATAGGCGAGCTTCGTCATGTCGAACACGAGTCGGTTCGGGTTGTGCTCGGCGGCACGCTCCACCTTCTCCTGGAGGATCGGGGCGGTGGCGGCGTCGAGGTCGCCATCCAACACGATGATCGCCGTCTCCTCCCGCATGCCGAGTGTTGCGTTGAGGGCCATGGTTGTCTCCTTTGGTTGACCGTTCGTCGGTGAACGCGGCGCTAACGCGCCTGCAGGACGGCGACGCCGTCCGACACGGTGTCCGCCACCTGAAAGAACCGCAGGAATCCGGTGGCGGACAGAATGGCGCGCAGTGGCACGGACACGCCGACCAAAGCGATCGGCGTACCCATGCGCTGCGCCTGCCGGTACACCATGAGCATGGTGCGCAGCCCAGCACTCGATACGTAACGCACTTCCGTCAGGTCCAGCAGCACCGGCGTCCTGTCGGGCAGAGCGCCGGAGAGCCGTTCCTGTGCGATGGGAGCGGTTCGGGCGTCCAGCTCGCCGTTCAAGCTGACGACAGTCACCGAATCGACCATTCGCCTGGTGATTTGCATCCCGTCCTTCCCGGGCGGCGCGCCGCAATGCTCGTCGGTTAGCCGACTCACTTTGTTGAGATAATCGACGCCCTTTCGACCAGAAGTCAGGCCCGTCATGGTCGCCCCTACCTTTTTGCAAACTGTGCGTGCTCACGCCGACCCGAGTGGTCGACCTTTGGGCTCTGACATGGGAGTCTGTTGGGTGGCAGGGTGAGCGTCAACGACGATTGTTGGCTGCATGCGGTCCCGCCGCAGTCGTCTGCTGGTTTTCGTCAAGTCCGGCACCGGCTCAGCCATATCCGCTGACATAACCGGGTCAGCTTACGAATTCGGCCACACCGGATATCTCTCTCGGATCGGCTGCCCGCGCCGGTCGGTGACGAGAAGGCCGGCCGGCTGAAAACGGGGCCGATTTCCGGTAACAGAAGCGGCGAGGTGCCGAAGTCGGCCCGCCTCGCGTCGCATGTCTTGACCGTCCGTCATCGGGCACCGCAGCCTTGGATTACCGCCGGTCCCGACACAGCGCCGCGGTGCTCACCGCGGCATGGCGACTCCGCTGATCCGCGCGCAGGCGGCCAGCAGCCCTTCCTGCACCTGCGCCTCGCCCGTCGGCGGTAGCAGCGGGATCAGGTTCATGTGCCGGAAGTACCGCCCGGTGACCTGGGCGGCATGCTCATCGCTGGCGCCCAGCCAGGCCTGCGTGGCCGCACCGGTGCGAACGTCGGTGGGAGCGTGCCGGCCGCCCATGCGGGTGCGAACCCAGCCGGGGCAGACGGCGTTGCTGTATACGTGCGGCTGGCGCCGGGCCATCGCGAGCGCGAGCGCGAGGTCGCACAGTTTGGAATCGCAGTACGCCGCCGTGCCGTCCCAACGGCGCCGTTCGCGCTGGAGGTCGTCGAGGTCGATGGCGCCGGACGACGCCATCCCGGAAGTCACGTAGATCAGGCGCCGCGGCAGCGGCATGAGCGCGGTCAGCAGGTACGGCGCCAGGACGTTGACCTGGAAGGTGCGTTCGAGCCCGTCCTCGGTCACCGTGCGCCGCCGCGAACCGGAGTCGGCGACCCCGGCGTTGTGTATGACGGCGTCGAACGGCCCGTGCTCGGCGACGGCCTTGGCCAGAGCGTGGGTCTGCTCCATCGAGGTGAGGTCGCCGGCGACAACCCCGGCCGCCGCAGGGACCGCCGTGGCGGCGACCGCGGCCCGTTCGTCGTTGCGTGCATGCAGGATCACCCGGTGGCCGGCCCCGGCCAGCATCTGCGCGGTCTGCCGACCGATCCCGTCGGTCGATCCGGTTACGAAAACGTTCGCCACGAGAGCCCCCATGATCTGGTTTCCGGGTTGCCGGCCGGTCTGCGGGTGCTCCCGCGAGCGCCTCGGCAATCCTACGTCGGGTCTGTTCGGGAACGATTACCTCGCGCGCGGCGAGCTGGGACCCTTCCGGACTCGACCAGCCAGCGGACCGTGTCAGCGATGGTCTTCCGGAACGGTGTGGGCTCAATGCCGAGTTCGGCTCGGGCGGCGGAGTCGTCGAACCGCGTGTTCCGGCGCAGCACCTCAACGCCTTCGCGGTCAGCCGGGTAGTGCCACCGTTCGGGCAGCCAACTGAGCCCGTGAACGCCCACTCGCGGGCAGCACTGGACCGGCGAGAACGGGCGGCCCGGCAGCCCGGATCAGCGACGGCGCTGACCCGGGCCCTTCCCCCGAGTCAGGGCACGTTGACCACGGTCTCGCAGCCACCGCCCACCGTGTCTGTGCCCGCTCCCCCGTCGGCATGGTCAGCCGGGCCCTGCGGTCCACCCAGCAGGTCGCACGCCAGGTGGTCGTTGCCGCCGCTGCCGAAGAGGAGGTCGCTACCGCCGTCTCCGATAAGCAGGTCCTTGCCCGGCCCCCCTTCCAGCCGGTCGTCACCGGGGCCGCCATCGATGAAGCCGTGGTCGCTGCCGGACAGTACCCGCAGCGTGTCGTTGTCGTCGTTGCCGTAGAAGCTGCCGTTGGTACCGGCGCCGAGGATGCGGATCTCGTCGTTGCCGAAGTTGCCGTAGACCGCGTCGGCCGAGTCGCCATCGGTGAGGATGTCGCCGTCGTTGCCGCCGAACGTCAGGTCCTTGCCCGGCCCGCCGAGCAGTTGGTCGCGGCCGTTGTCGCCGTCGAGAAGGTCGTCCCCGTTCTCGCCCCAGCCCACGTCGGCGCCGTCGCCGAGGAACAGGCGATCCTTACCGTCGCCAGCGAACACGAAGTCGCTGCCGGCGAGCGTGCAGATACTGTCGTCGCCACCGTTGCCGTTGACCGTGTCCGGACCGGCGGTCCCGACGATCACGTCCGCCCCGGGCGTGCCGTTGGTGGTCACGCCCGGCACGGCGACGATCGTCGCCGGCTTGCCGTCGCAGGTCGGCGTCGCGGCCGCGGCCGGCGCCGCGGGAAGCACGCCGACCAGGCAGGTCGCCGCGCCGAGGATAACGAGTGTGGGGCGCCGCATGATGTTTCCCCCTCACATTCAGGTGTACGGGGACTGTGGCGCGCCGCGCTGGACAAGTTCTGGGCAACCGCTGGGAAGCCGGTGATGTTAGGTGCGCGACAATAATCAGGACATCACCCGATTCGCCTGCTAGTTTGCGTGCCTGACCTGACTGGAGACATGGCATGCGGTTTCGCGTCCTCGGACCGCTCGAGGTCTGGGACAACAGCCGGCGGGTGACCGTAGGGGGACCCCAGCAGCGGGCGCTGCTCGCCGTCTTGCTGCTCAACGCGGGGCGGGTGGTGTCGACCGACCGGCTGGTGGACCACCTTTGGGGTGAGCAGCCGCCGCCGACCGTACGGGGCCTGCTCCAGGGTTGTGTGGCGCAGCTGCGGCGGGCGCTTCGCACCGGCGATCACCAGCCGCTGGTGACCCGGGCGCCGGGATACGTGCTGGAGACACGCCCCGGTGACCTGGATCTCGACCGCTTCGAGGACCTCGTCGCGCGGGCCGCCGGGGCGCCACTGGCAGAGGCTTCCAACCTGCTGCACGAGGCGTTGTCGCTGTGGCGGGGCCCGGTCCTCGACGATATTCCGCTGGACGCCTGCCGGGCGGACGTCACGCGCCTGGAGGAACGCCGGCTCGCCGTGCTCGAACAGCGCATCGACGCCGACCTGCAGTTGGGCCGCCACACCGGCCTGATCGCCGAGCTGCAGACCCATGTGCAGGCGTACCCGCTGCGCGAGCGGCTGTGGGCGCAGTACATGCTCGCGCTGTACGGTGCCGACCGACGGGCCGACGCGCTCGCCGCATACCGCGACGTCCACGCGACACTGGTCGAGCAGCTCGGTGTTGAGCCCGGCAGCGTGCTCCAGCGGGTCCAGCGGTCGATCCTGACCGGTGCCGACCCGTTCGAGGTGTACGGGCAGGGTCGCGGCCCGCATGAGCCGCACGACGGCCCAGCGGCGCCCACGGGCCATGACGCGCCGGCCGCGTGGACCGTCGCCTCCGGGCGGGCGGTGCCGGCTCAGCTACCACCGGCGGTGCCGGCGTTCACCGGCCGCGCCGACCACCTCAAGCAACTGGGCGAGATGCTCCCCGATGGCGACGCCCAGGCGGCCCCGATCGTCGTCTCGGCCATCGCGGGTACCGCTGGCGTCGGTAAGACCGCCCTCGCCGTGCACTGGGCGCACCAGGTGCGCGACCGCTTCGCCGATGGTCAACTTTACGTCAACCTGCGCGGTCACGCGCCGGCCCCGCCGATGCGCCCGATCGAGGCGCTCGCCGGGTTCCTGCACGCTCTCGGGGTGGCCGCCGACCAGGTGCCCGTCGAGCTGGACCAGGCCGCGGCGCTGTACCGCACGCTGTTGGCCGACCGTCGGATGCTGGTGCTGCTGGACAATGCCGCCAGCGCCGAGCAGGTCCGCCCGCTGCTCCCGGCGAGCCCCGGCTGCCTGGTCCTGGTCACCAGCCGCGACCGGCTGGGCGGGCTGGTCGCCCGCGACGGCGCCCGGCGGCTCACGCTCGACGTGCTATCCCCGGAGGAGGCGTACGCGCTGCTCGCGCGGATCCTGGGCGAGGACCGGGCCGCCACCGAGCCGGAAGCCGTGATCGACCTGGCCCGGCTGTGCGCCCACCTGCCGCTGGCCCTGCGCATCGCCGCCGCGAACCTGACCGACCACCCGCACCGCGGTATCGCCGCGTACTGCGCCTCGCTCGTGGCCGACGACCGCCTCGGCACCCTCGAGGTCGACGGAGACGAACAGACCGCGGTACGCGCCGCCTTCGACCTGTCCTACGCGGCGCTGGCTGCGGATGTACGCCGGGTCTTTCGCCTGTTGGGCCTGGTGCCGGGGCCGGACGTGACCGCGGAGGCCGCCGCCGCGCTGGCCGGCGTGGCGGCGCCGCAGGTGGCGCGGCTGCTCGATCGGCTGGCCGGGGCGCACCTGCTCGACCGCTCCGCCCGGCCGAGCGCCGGGCGGCCCGGGCCGGCCGGCCAGGACCGCTACGCGTTCCATGACCTGCTGCGGTTGTACGCGGCCGAACGGACCCGCGACGAGGACAGTCACACCGACCGCGCGGCGGCCCTGGGGGCGCTCTCCGACTGGTATCTGTCCACCGTGGACGCTGCCGCGCGGCTGCTCAACCCGGAGATGCTGCGGCTGCCGCTGGATCTCCCGGCGGTGGACCGCTTCGGCGGCTACGCGGAGGCGGTGGCGTGGCTGGACGCCGAGCGGGCCAACCTCCTGGCCGCCATCCAGCACGGACCGGCTCCCGCGTCCTGGCTGCTCGCTGACCGGCTGCGCGGGTATTTCTGGCTGCGGATGTACACGGTGGACTGGCTTGCGGTGGGGCACGCCGCGCTGACCGCGGCGACGACGGCCGGCGACCTGCGCGGTCAGGCCGCGGCCCGGCTCAGCCTGGGTGACGCGCACGCCTGCCAGAGCCGGTACGCCCCGGCGATCGAGCACTACCGCGCCGCGCTGGCCCTTACCCGGCAGGCCGGATGGCGCGAAGGCGAGTCGACGGTCCTGGGCAGCCTCGGCGGTGCGTACCGGTGGGTGGGCCGCCTGCCCGACGCGGTCGACCATCAGCGGCAGGCACTGGCACTGGCCCGCGAGATTGGACGCCTCGGCGGGCAGGCGGTCACGCTGGGCAACCTGGGGCTCGTGTACTGGGAGGCCGGCCGGCTGTCGGAAGCCGCCGACAGCCATGCCGAGGCGTTGGCGCTGCACCGGGGGCTCGGATCGCGTTACGGCGAGGCGCTCGGCCTGGTCAACCTCGGCGAGACGTACCACGCGCTGGGCCGCCTCGACGATGCGCTCGGCGCGCTGGAGGCGGGACTGGTCATGCACCGCAACGCCGGCGACCGCAGCGCCGAGGCGGAGACGCTGCGGATCCTGGCGGCGGTACACCGGGACGCGGGCCGGCTCGACGAGGCGTTGCGGCTGGCGGACTCGGCCACCGCCCTGTGCGCGGAGAACGGTGACCGCCGGCACCAGGCGGAGTCGGTGAACACGCTCGCCTCCGTGTGGTGCCGCCGTGGCGACACCGTGCGCGCCGCCGTGTTGCACGAGCGCGCGCTGCGCCTGGCCAGGGAGGCGGACGCGCGGTACCCCGAACTCGTGGCACTCATCGGTCTGGCGTCGGCTCTCGGCCCGGTGGACCAAGCCCGCGCGCTGGCCGCACAGGCCGCCGCCTTCGCCGGCCGGGCCGGGTATCGGCTACTGGAGGCCCATGCGCTGCTCGTGCTCGGCCGCGTCGTCGACGCCGGGCAGGCGGTCGGCCATTGGCAGGCGGCCCTGGCGCTGTTCACCGAGATCGGGGCGCCCGAAGCCGCCGAGGTCCGGTCTCTCCTCGCCGCGAGCGCGGCTCTCGCGACGCCCGGTGACGGCGTCGCCGCGGCCGGGGCGGAGGAACTCGGCCGCGGCCCCGCGGCTCGGCATCAGCCCCGATGATCCGCCGAGCACGACGATTGAGCGCGTAGGAACTGTCCAATAGTTTCTCGGTCCCTCGGGGCGCCGCGAATGCGGGAAAATCGGGTCGGTCGCCCGCCGACGTCGTCCCTCCTTGGCGCAGGTGAGGCCGTCCAATAGTTTGACGCTGGGAGCCGCTTTGAGGGGCTGCGCATTGTGGCTACGAGCACGAGGGTCCGACT
>WNFX01000656.1_pt1 | contig 48608 bp, 41 predicted proteins | sample 5400111 | NCBI WGS metagenome assembly WNFX01 (sample SAMN13153363, study PRJNA577476) | soil metagenome | isolation source: 40 cm soil or saprolite under grassland replicate 1 | place: USA:California | collected 2016-06-15
CGTCCCTGCACCGGGGTCACGCCGTAGAAGTTGCCCGCCACGATCAGATCGGTCTGTCCATCGCCGTCGAAGTCATCCGCCAGCGACGCGTACACGGGTGCGAACTGCGCTTCAACCGGCAGCGGCCGCAGATCGAACGAGCCGCCCCGGTTGATGGCGACCGCATTGGCGAACTGATCCGCCTCGAGCACGCGCGCCTTGCGCAGCTCCGAATCGCCGAAGATGTCCTCGACGCGACTTGCTCCAAACGCCGCGTACGAGGGGTAGCGGCTGCGCAACTGCGGCAGTAATCGCACCAGCTCATCGCGTCCGGCCAGGGGATAGCTGACGCCGTGTTTGTAAAAGGTGAGGATCTGCTCGGTCGTGCCATTCTGGAAAAAGTCGCGCACATAGAGCCGCGCCGGCTCATCGCGCGATGCGCGGATATACGAGTTCAGGCCGACGTTGCCCAGCACGAGGTCGGGACGTCCGTCGCCGTTGAGATCGGCGGCGCGGACCGTGTTCCACCAGCCGTTACTGCCGCTGAGCCCCGCTTCCTTGGTCCGATCGACGAAGCGGCCACTCTCCTGATGGAAGACTTGGACCGGCATCCACTCGCCCACGACGATCAGGTCCAGGTGCCCGTCGCCATCGTAATCGACCCACGTTGCCGACGTGACCATGCCTGCCTGCGCCAGCTGCGGCGCGATCTGTGCCGTGACGTCGCGGAAGTGGCCCGTGCCGTCGTTCTGGAGGAGAAAACTCTGTGGCGCGGCGCCGTACTGGCGCGATACGACGCGGCTGCCCACGAAGAGATCGACATGCCCATCGCCGTTGAAGTCACCGGGCACGACGCACGAGCCGTTGTGGAAGAACTCCGGCAGCGCATGCTCGGCGCGCGTCAGGTGTCCGTGGCCGTCATTCAGATAGAGCCGATCCCGCAGCGGCTCGGCGTTGTCCCAAAACTCGTTGCCGCCGCTTACGACGTAGAGGTCGAGCGCACCGTCGCCGTTGGCATCGAAGAAGGCCGCATCCACGTCTTCGTACATGACGTCCTTAGGCAGTTCGACATACCCAAAAGTCCCATCGCGCCGTTGTACGAAGAGCCTGCCGGGCTGAGCCTTGGCGCCGCCCACAAAGAAATCATCGAGGCCGTCGCCGTTCACGTCGCCGACCGCGAGCGGCGGTCCCTCGGTCGACAGCAGGTGCGGCATCAGCGGCTCGCGATCGTAATCGAAAAACGGATTCTCGTTGTGCTTGTAGTCGAGCGCGATGCGGTCGGTGACGTCGGAGAAAAGGGGCGGTTGGGCGGTTAGGCGGTTAGGCGGTTGGGTGTGGGCGTCGACCTGCGAAAGGGTTATCGATCGGTCTACCGCGACGTTTGTCAGCAACTGTGAGCGACGGTCGGGCCACACGACCGTGAGTGAGTCGACCTGAGTGGCGGAGCCCAGTCCGAAATGCAGCCGCGGGTCGACAGATGATTGGAAGCCGCGGGTCGGCATCTCCTCGAGCAGTTGATGGCGGCCATTACTCGCCGCCATCACCTTGGCGCCAATCCCGCCCGTATTCGCTCCGCCGCCCTTGAGCACGATCTCGAGATAATGCGCGCCGTTGTCACGGGCCCGGTTGCGATAAATCGACGCGGGTGCGTTCACATTGTTCACGACGAGATCGAGCGCGCCGTCATTGTCGAGGTCGACGTAGGCCGCGCCGTTGGAGAAGCCGGGCTGCGCCAGGCCCCATTCCTCGGCGCGGTCGGTGAACGTCAGGTCGCCGTTATTGTGGAACGCATACTTGGAGAGCGGGACCTGCGGCATCTTCTCCATCGCCACCCGGTCCGAAGCCCGCCGGGCTTCATTGGCGATGTAGTTGATGTAATCCAGATCGTTGGGCCGGCGATAGATCCCGTTCGTGATGAACAGGTCCTTGAAGCCGTCGTTGTCGAGATCGGCAAACAGCGGCGACCAGCTCCAGTCGGTCGCGGACACACCGGCGAGGTAGCCGATCTCGCTGAATTTCCCACGGCCGCGGTTCAGCTGCAGCGTGTTGCGGGCGTACTGCGCGTGATAGCCGGCCTTCGTCTTCAGATTGAAAACCACATAGCTCTCGGCATTCGCCGACGTCTTCAGGATCGCTTCGCGATCGGGCAGCATGTCGAGCACGGCGAGGTCGGGCCGTCCGTCGTTGTTGAAGTCGGCCGCGTCGACGCCCATGGAAAAGCGGCTGGTGTGGCCCGTGGCACGCTCGATCGACTCGGTGAACGTGCCGTTGCAGTTGTTCACGTACAAGAAGTCGTTTTCCGGGAAATCGTTGGCGACGTAAATGTCGGGACAGCCGTCGAGGTTGAAGTCGCTCGCCACGACGCCCAGGCCGAAGCCTTCGACGCCGCCGTAGATCCCGGCCGCGGCGCTGACGTCCACGAAATGATTGCCGTCGTTGCGATACAGGCGATCGCCGGCCTTGTCGCTGCGCACCAGGCGGCTGGTACTCGGCGCAATCGCGCGCTCGGTATGCGTGGAATGGTTCAGCATGTACATGTCGAGGTCGCCGTCGCCGTCGTAATCGAAGAACAGCGCCTGCGTGCCGTACCCGATATGGTCGAGGCCGTACTGTCGCGTGCGGTCGGTGAACGTGCCGTCGCCATTGTTGATGTACAGGACGTTGCGGCCGTGCATCGTGAGGTAGTCGACGCCGCTGACGTAGATGTCGAGCCGGCCGTCGCCGTTCACGTCGGCCATGGTGACGCCGGTCTTCCAGCCGATGGAATCTGCGACGCCCGCGGCGGCGGTGATGTCCGCGAAATGGAAGTTGCCGAGGTTCTTATAAAGGCGATTCGGGCCGAGGTTCGCCGTGAAGTAGAGGTCGGGCAGGCCGTCGCCGTCGACGTCACCCGCCGCGACGCCGCCGCCGTTGTAGTAGTACAGGTAGTTCATGATGTTGAAGCTCGAGTCTTCGGGCAGGCGATTGGCGAACGCCACGCCAGTGGACTCGGGCGCAAGCGCGGCGAAGAGCGTTGGGTGCGCCGGCGCGGCAGGAGCGCCGCTGCACGCGGTGAGGACGAGCAAGCACGAGATCGTGCGGAGGAGTTTCACACCCTGAAGGCTACCGACGCCGCCTCGAACTCGGCGCCGGCCGAATCCTGATCGCCTGTCCCCCACCCGACGCCAGTGCGAGGCGCAGATGCGATGCACGCGTGACGGTGCGGTGGGAAATCGTCACGGGCAGCGGATTGGTGAGCCAGTCGGCCTGCGGCCCGTCGGCGTAGATGTCGGCGATGTAGCTCTTGCCCGGATCGAGGAACGTGAGCGGCACGTCGAACGTGCGCGCCTGCTCGTCGGTAATTGCGCCGAGGAACCACTGCGGGCTGTTCTTCTGACGGCGCGCCACGATAACGTAATCCCCGATCTTCCCGTCGATCACGCGCGACGTGTCCCAGTCCACCGCGACATCCTTGATGAACTGGAAGGCTGGCTGGTGCTCGTAGTTCTCGGGCAGGTCGGCCGCCATCTGCAGCGGCGAGTAGATCACCACGTAGAGCGCGAGCTGCTTCGCGAGCGTGGTGCGGACGCGCGCGTCTTCGTTCGTGCGCGCCGGGCCGGTGTGCGTGCGGAGGATGTCGAAGATGCCGGGGGTGAAATCCATCGGGCCATCGAGCAGCCGCGTGAAGAACAGGATCGTCTCGTGCTCGGGCGGGTTGCCGCCCTCGCCGCCCCAGGCATTGTATTCCTGCCCACGCGCTCCCTCCCGGCTCATCATATTGGGATAGGTGCGGCGCTCGCCCGTGTCGTGAATCGGCTCGTGCACGTCGAGCATGATGTGGTACTGCGCCGCCTTCTCGATCACATGACGGTAATGCTGGACCATGCGCTGGCCCCAGTGCGAGTGCCCGCCCGTGATCGTGTCGGTCACGTATCCCGACTTGATGGCGTCGAGGCCCAGCGACTGGTAGAGCGCGAAGGCGCTGTCCATCTGCCGCTCATAATTCTCGATTCCGCCTGACGTCTCGTTGTGCACGATCAGCTTCACGCCCTTCGAGTGTGCGTAGCGGGCGAGCTCGACGAGATCGTAGTCGGGATAGGCTCTCGTGAAGGAGAACGCGTTGCGGTTCTGAATCCAGTCGCCGTCCCAGCCCACGTTCCACCCCTCGACGAGCACGCCGCCGAGGCCGTTCGCCGCCGCGAAGTCGATGTACTGCTTGGTATTCGCCGTTGTGGCGCCGTGCTTGGGTCCCGAGCTCCACGTCATCGTACCGATGTGCATGCCCCACCAGATGCCGACGTATTTCATCGGCTTGATCCAGTCGGTATTCGCGATGACGCTGGGCGGGTTCAAGTTCAGCCCGATGACCGAGGGCGACAGCTCCGTCACCTTGTCGGCGATCTGGATGGTGCGCCACGGCGTCACGAACGGCGTGTGCCCGCGCACCTTCACGCCGTCGGCGTACGGCGCGAGATCGGCGTGGAGCACGCGGTTGTCGAGGCGGGGGCCGCGGATGTTCATCTTGGCGTAGTCCACGAGATTCGCCTCGTGGATGACCACAAACGTCTTGCCGTTTCTGAATTCCATCGTGAGCGGTGTCTGCACGCTGTCGAGCGTGCTCACGGGGCCCGACGACCACAGCTGCTCGGAGCGGTCGAGCCGCGGCCGATTGGAGGCGATCCACCACGCCCGCGCGTTGTCTGCCATGGCGAACTCGGTCAGCTCGTCGGTGATCTCGAAGTCGCCCAGGCCCGCTTGCGCCGGGAACTCATAGCGGAAGGCGACGCCGTCGTTGAAGGCGCGGAAGGCCACCGTGAATTTCCGGTCCGGCGCCCCCGTCTCGGTGACCGATACCTTCAACTCGTTGTGATGGTCGCGGATGCGCGACACCTCGCCCCACGGCTGCGTCCACGTCTCGTCAAAGGTGCTGCGGCTCGAGTCCACGATGCGGAGCCCATCGCGCAGGGGCGGGGCACCGCGAAACTCGAATCCCAGCATTGACGGCGTGAGCAGCGGGCGCCCGTCGCGCTGCACCAGGTAGTACAGCTTCCCCTCGTGCGTATCGACCATGACGACGTTGCGTCCATCGGGAGACGCCACCCGCAATTGCGCGCCCGCGACCTGGGGCAGCAGCAGCAAAACGAGCGCAACGAGAAGCCGAGTCTTCATGGTTACTCCGCAGTGATGATGGCTGTATATTGCGATTTGAAACCACACTTCCCGGGGAGGCCAGTATGCGGTTGGCCGCCTACGTCGGTCTGCTAGCGCTGGCCGCGTGTTCGCATCAGAATCGCGCCGATCGGCCGCGTCCTGTCAATAACACCATCATCACCGCCGAAGACATCGACCGCTCGCCGGGATTGTCGCTCGAACAACTGCTCGTCACACGCATTCCCGGTCTCACTTTGACACGTGCCCCCGACGGCCACACGGTGATTCACATTCGCGGCACCACGACCGTCCTGGGCGATCAGGAGCCGCTGTTCGTCCTCAACGGCATCCCCCTCGACAATCCGATCACCGGCGCGCTCATCGCCCTCAGCCCGCGCGACATCGAGTACATCCAGGTGCTGCGCGACGCCACGAGCACCGCGGCGTACGGCAGCCGTGGCGCCAACGGCGTCATCGTCATCAAAACGAAGCAGTCGTAGCGACCGCGGTTTTCGTCCGGATCCGCTGTACGACGAGGTCCCCGACGTACCGGCCCTGGACTTGCCCCTGCTCGATCGCATGGCGGTAGTGGATCCCACCGTATAGCCGGCTGATCGCCGCTTCCGCGGCCGCCTGCTTGAACGAAGCGAAGGTGCGTGCCGGCAGGCCGTAGGCCTTCTCCACGTCGTCCGTAAACCCGAAGTTGTCGCCGAACTCGTCGGTCAACACGATCGATGCCGCCGTCGAGATGCCGCTGTGGCCGCTCGTGTACTCGGGGAACGGCGGAGTCTGAAGCAGCGGCTCCCACCGCTCGTCGATGTAGGCGTTGATGACGGTCTCGGGGCGAATCACGTTGCTGCGGTACTTCTCGTCCCACACCGCGATGAACCCTTCGTTCAGCGCGATGGCGGTGCGCGCGTACGCTTCTGCCGACCGCATGAAGTCCGCATGCGCCTGGCGCGCGGCGATTGCGACGATCCCCATCCAGTGGCCGCCCGGCGTGATCTTCTTGGTCGCAAACATGGTGTGCCCCTGCACGTGCATGACGTAGGGGTTGCAGTCCCAGAACGCGGCGATCGCCTTCTGCTCGTCGCTGAGGTTCCTGCCGACGTCGTACACCTCGCGCGCTTCCTTATAGAACTGGCTGCCGGGTTTCAGGTCAAAGCGATACGGGGCCTGCGGGCGGAACTGCGCCGCCGAGTCGAGCACGAAGGGACGAATCCTGTTCCAGTACGGCTCGACTGCGTCCATGTAGGCGGGCGGCGTCGGACGCCAACGGCCGGCTTCCGAGGTGACGGTGAACTTTGGGTAGCCGCGCGTCTGCAGATAGTTGTCTTTGGCGGCCCAGGCGAGGATGCGCTGCGCGACGGTGTCGCCGTACGCAATCGACCGGTCGAACGCCGCCCGTGACATGCGGCTGCGCAAGGGCTCCTCGAGCTTCACCCGCGCGCTGTCGAGGCGATCGTGCGAGAACGTCAGTGCGCGACCCACGACAAGAAAAGCGTGCGTGGCCGCCAGCGGATAGTTGTAGTCCGCGCCGGCTGCCGGTTCTGGTAGCGGCGCGAGGCCCCGCACCTGTCCGGCGAGCGTGCGCTGGCCGCGATGTGCCGGCCGCACCGCCTCATACGCCGCGATGCTCGCATACGCGTAGGCCCGGCTCGCCTGCGGCGGGCTGAGGATGTCGTACACGATCACGTCGGTCAGCTGCTGGACGGCGGCATGCAGCAGCTCGGGGGCGGCGTCGCCGCCCGGCTGGTACGTCGTCGCTGGACCGTTGCCGCACGCGCTGAGCAAAGCCATCAGGACGATTGATTGTCGCATATCCATCATCTCCTGGCCGCAATCAACTGGCGCTGAGGAGTGGCACGGAAGAAGAGCGGCCGGTCGTTATTGCGCGCGACGATGTAGAGATCGCCGGCGCGGGTTCTGAGCTTCTGAATGTCACGCACCTGCCCCGTCACGAAGAATCCGCTCTCCGCCGTCCGGACGGGCGTGAAATTTCCCGCGCCATCGCCGCGCAGGAACAGGCCGTAACTGGCGCTCATCCTGGCGAGGTCGGGCTTCACACCGTCGAAATTTCCGGCGAGCAACAGATCCAGCTTGCCATCCCCATCGAAGTCGGACGCCAGGATGCCGTAGACCGGCGCGATCTGCGCCGCGAGCGGCAGCGGCACGAGGGTGAACGAGCCATCGCCGTTATTGCGCGCCAACGAGGTCGCAAACGTCTCGGTCTTCTTGAAGACGGCGTCCTTGAGCTGCGATCCGAAGATATCCTGCGCCGTCCGGCCCGCGTAATTCGAATACTTGAGGAAGCGGCTCTTGAGGTAGGGCAGGGCCTTGATGAGATCATCGCGCAGCACCAGCGGCAGGCTTTCGCCGCCCGAGTAACAGGAGATGATCGGCTCGGTGACGCCGTTGTTGTCGAAGTCCTTCACGTACATCGTCGCGGGCTCGGCAGCGCTGGCGCGCAACCGGGTGTTGAGGCCGAGGTTGCCGATGACGAAGTCAGGGAGCCCGTCGCCCGTGAAGTCGGCGGCGATGATCCGGTTCCACCACCCGGCGCTGTGCTCCAGGCCCGGCGTGTTCAGGCGCTCGAGCTTCGTGCCCGTATTGTGGAAGATCGTGATCGGCATCCACTCGCCGACGACGACCAGATCCTCCCGGCCGTCGCGGTCCACGTCGATCCATAAGGCGTCGGTGACCATGCCGATGTGCGCCAGCTCGGGCGCGACCTCTGCCGTCACGTCGGTGAAGTGGCCGTGGCCGTCGTTGCGCAGCAGCGTGCTCTGCGGGTCGGTGCCGTAGCTGCCGGGCACCACGCGACCCCCCACGAACACAAAGTCTTTCGAGACGGCGACGCGCGATCCGCTCACCCACGAGGGCGGCAGCTGCCCGGTCGTCTTCCGAAACGTGCCGTGACCGTCGCCCTGATACAGCCGGTCCTCGAGCGCCGGCGCGGCGCCCGTGAACTCGTTGCCCCCAGTTACGACGTAGAGGTAGTCATCGAAGAATGCAGCGCCCAGGTCCTCGGACAAGCGATCCTGGTCGAGCAGGGCTTGATTCGAACGCGTGAAGCGGCCATCGCGGCCCTGGATGTACAGCGCGCTCGCGTGATCTTTCGCGCCGCCGATGAAGAAGTCGTCCAGCCCGTCGCCGTTCACGTCGCCGACGGTCACGAACGGCCCTTCCGTGGACACCATCTTGGGGATCAGCCGCTCGCGGTCGAAGTCGACGAAGTTGTTTTCCTGGTGGACGAAATCGAGCCCGACCTGCGAGCTCACGTCTCTGAACAGAGGCGGTTGGGCGGTTGGGCGGTTGGGTGCTCGAGCGTTCGCGTCCGTCTGGCGAAGCGTGAGCCGCTGATTCGTGGCAACGGGAGAGACGATGCTCGATCTTCCGTCGGGCCAATCGACGATCACCGACTCGAGGGTATCGATCCGCCCGACGCCGAACGTGAGGGTGTAGTCCACACTGGACTGGAATCCACGCGTCGGCTCGAGCTCCTGCGTGAAGAGCTTCCCGTCGCCCATCAGGGTGACCTTCGCCCCGATGGCCAGGCGGTTGTTTCCTGTCCCTTCGAGCCGCACCTGCAGGTAATGGTTATCGGGGAGCAGCGTACGGGCGTTGTTCTTGTACACGAACGCTTCGTCGTTGACGTTGTTCACGACCAGGTCGAGCGCGCCGTCGCCGTCCAGGTCGCCGTAGGCGGCGCCGTTGGAGAAGTTCGGCTCGTCCAGACCCCATGGCGTGCTCACCTTGGTGAAGGTGAGGTCGCCGTTGTTGTGGAACGCGTAGTCGGACAGCTTCGTCTGCGTCATCGCGTTGATGAGCTTGAGGAAATCGACGTGAAAGCCCGCCTGCGCTTCGCGCATCGTCTCGTCGTTGGCGAGAAACGCGACATAGTCCTGGGAGGTGACGTCGCGCGCCAGGCCGTTGGTGACGAAGATGTCCTTGTTGCCGTCGAGGTCGAGATCGGCGATCAACGCGCTCCAGCTCCAGTCGGTGCGCGCCACGCCGGCCAGTTGGCCGATGTCGCTGAACGTACCGTTGCCGTTGTTCAGCTGCAGCATGTTGCGCATGAACTGGTAGTGATATCCCTGATGCACCTTCGCCTGGTACAGGTCCCAGCCTTCGAACGACGACGTCGTCTTGAGGCGGCGGTCGTCCTCGGGGAGCATGTCGGTCGTGTAGATGTCGGGCCAGCCGTCGTTGTTGATGTCGGCGATGTCCAGGCCCATCGAGAAGTAGCTCGAGTATGGCATCTCCTTGTCGAGTACTTCTTCGAACGTGCCATTGTGCTTGTTGATGTACAGGTAGTCGCGCTCGAAGAAGTCGTTGGCGACGTAGATGTCGGGCCAGCCGTCGCGATTGACGTCGCCCACGGCGATCCCGAGCCCGAAGCCGGTCTCCGGACCGTAGATCCCGGCGTGCTCGCTCACGTTGACGAAATGTCCCCCATCGTTGCGATACAGCTCGTGGCCGCCGAGGGGGTCGCGGATGTTGCGGACGTTACGCGTGCCGAAGCTGGCGACGGGGCGCGGCGAATTGCGGATCAGGAAGAGATCGAGATCGCCGTCGTGGTCGTAGTCGAGGAACGCCGCCTGGGTCGAGTAGCCGGTATCGGCGACGCCGTAGGCTTTGGCCTCGTCGGTGAACGTCGGAATACCGGATGCGTTCAGGCCATGGTTGATGAACAGTGCGTTGGCGCGATCGGCACCGGTCCCGTAGCCGGCGTGGCAAACGTAGATGTCGAGCCGTCCGTCGCCGTTGACGTCGGCCAGCGTGACACCCGTCGTCCAGGGCCGTTTTTCCCCTAACCCAGCCTCATTCGTCACATCCCGAAAACGAAAGTGCCCTTCGTTGAGGTAGAGCCTGGGCCCGCCCTCGTTGGACGTGAGGACGATCTCTGGCAACCCATCGCCGGTGAGGTCGCCGATCGCCACGCCGCCGCCGTTATAGAAATTGCGGTAGGTGAAGACGTTGAAGTCGCGCGTCTCGGTCAGCTGATTGCGGAACGTGACGCCGGTCTCGGCGGAGGGGAGGCGCGTGAAGAGCGTGGGGCCCGACGGGCGCGGCGGAGCGCCGCCCGCGCCGGAGCACGCGGCGAGGATGGCAACGGCCGGCAAGAGACAGCGTAGGGGCGCAGCAGCCTGCGCCCCTACGCGAATGCTACATCCAACGCCCCAGCGCAAACGTCAACTCGTTCTACGTTACGGACACGCAGTGCCGCCGTACCCCGGATTCTGGCAGAGCAGCGGGTTGACATCGATCTCCGACTGCGGGATCGGCAGCAAGATACGGAAGTTCTCGGTGGCCGCATTGTGGCCGTTGATCGTGGCTTCCGTCCACGTCGTGTACTTGCCATGCCGGATCAGGTCCGAACGGCGCTTACCCTCACCCGTCATTTCGAACAGGCGCTCCTGCAGAATCCCGGCGCGGTCGATGGCACCGCGCGGGTTGGCCGGGCTGAACACCCGGGCGCGCAGCGTGTTGACGAGCCCCAATGCCGTCGCGCTACCGGGGGTCTGCTCGTTCAACGCCTCGGCCTTGATCAAATAGATCTCGCCGAGCCGGAAGAAGACGTAGTCGTTGGCGTTGTTCTCGGCCACGTGCGCGGGATCGATCGAGTACTTCATGATGCGCGCGCCCTCGTTCTCGTGGGCGTTGGTGGCGTCCCCGATCGTATCCGTGAAGACCAGCGGGCTGCCGCCGCGATCGTTGACAGGCACCGTGTCGCCGACGGCGAGCCGTTCGAGCTGATACTGCTGGCCCACCAGGAAGATCTGACGGCGTTGATCGGCGGAATCGAACGCCTGGTAGGCCTCGGCGACTGCCGAGAAGCCGTTCCACGGCGACGGCGTAAACTGGTTGTAATGCAGCGCGCGCATCGGGAAGTTCAGCCCCAGCCCGCTCTGGTTCAGATTGCGCGCGACAAAGATGTTCTCGAGCGAGTTCCTGTTGTCCGCCGTGAAGTTGGACCGCCAGTTCGCGGCCAGCGAGTACACGCCGGAGTTGAGGATGCTGTCGGAGTAGGCGATCGCCGCGGCGCAGGCATCGCTCGCCCCCGGGGCGGCGACGATCACGCCCGAGCACGAGTTGTACGCTGTCGCGCTGACGCCGGTGTTCTTGGTGTAGACGCCGGCATTGAGATAGATGCTGGCAAGGATCGCATCGGCGACCCCGCGGCGGATCCGACCCCATTCGTTGGCCGGCCGGGTGAGCGGCAGATCGGCGCGGACCGCGAGCAGCTCCGATTCGATGAATCTGAACAGCGAATCGCGCGTGACGCGCGCCCGCGGCATGATGGCCGCGTCGGTCGCCAACGGCACGCCACCAAAGTCGTCCAGCAACAGGTAATAGAAGAACGCGCGCAGCGTGCGGAGCTCGGCTTCGATCGGCGCCTGATTGGTAATCGTGACCGTCTTGAGGCGGTCAAGCAGGACGTTCGCGCGCGCAACGCCGGTAAAGCTGTCGCGGTAGATCCGCTCGATGTCGTCGAGTCCCGCGGGGCTGCCCGCCTGCCACGTCTGGCGGTGCAGCTCCAGCCAGCGGCCGTTGTCCTTCCAGTCCTGCCCGCGAGTCGGCACGATCATTTCATCGGTGCTGAGCTCGCTCATGTTGTAATAGCCCCACAGCGTGCCGTCGTTGCGCAGCAAGTTGTAGACGCCGGCGACGCCGCCCACCACCTCGGCTTCGGTGCGGAAGAAGCTGCCCGGGGTGATAAGGCTCTTGGGATTCTCGGTGAGGTCGGTGCACGCCTGCACAGGCAGCGCCAGCGCCACCACTACCGCCGAAAACCACCTGAAGCGTAGCGAGTTTTTCACAGGTTCTCTCCTCTTAGAACGCGACCCGCACACCGGCGGTCACGGTACGGGGACGCGGATACGACAGATAGTCGATGTTGCGTGAGACGAACCCTGCACTGGCGTAGACTTCGGGATCCAATCCCGAGTAACCGGTCAGCAGCAGCAGATTATCGCCCGAGAGGTACAGCCGGGCGGTCCGCGCGCTGCCGAGACCCTTCGGAATGTTAAATGTGAAACCGACCGTGACGTTCTGCAGCCGTACGAACGATCCATCCTCGATCCACCGCGAGGAGAACGTCGCCGGCTCGTTGATGCCGATGGGATCGGTCAATGCATCGCGCAGGAAATTCTTCTGCTGCTTGGCATTGCCTTTCGTCGAATAGGTGAGCGCGGTGTTGTTGAACACGTCCTGCCCGAAAGCACCGCGGACCAGCAGGCTCACGTCGAACCGCCCTTTCGTGAGCTCGCTGTGGAATCCCAGTGTCATGCTGGGGTTGGGATTCCCGATGACCGTGCGATCTGCGATGCTGACATTCGTCGTCACCCCGCCCACACAGCCCGTGCCAGAAGAGCAGACGAACAATTGCGTGCCGGCGCTATCCACGCCCACATACGTCGGACCGTAGAACGCGCCGAGGGGGTAGCCGGCAGCGAGCCGCTCCGCATTCTGGCCGGACTGTCCCTGGCCGCTCACCGTCCCAAAATCAATCGCGCCGCCGCCGATGTTCTCGGCTGTGCTGCGCTCGAACGACATGTTGATGCCGGCGCGCCACGTCATGGTCGCGCGCGAAATCGCCAGCGCGTCGAGCGTCAGCTCGACGCCGCGGTTCCGTACCGAGCCGATGTTCTCGAGCCGGTCGGCGACCGGGCTGGGCTGGATCACCTTGTGCCTGAGCAGCAGGTCATTGGTGTTCTTGACGTAGTACTCGACCGAGCCGGAGAGGCGGTTCTGCATCAGCCCGTAGTCGGCGCCGATGTCGACCTGCGAAGTCCGCTCGAACGTCAGGTCCGCGTTTTGGACGTTGTTGGGGGTGAACGCCGTGACGGGCGTCGTGCCGAAGACGTACTTCTCCGTTCCGAACGTCAGCAGTGACGAGTACGCCGGGGCGCCCGGATTGCCGACCACGCCGTACCCCACGCGAATCCGGAGGTCGGAGAATGGACTGTTCGCCATGAAGTTTTCCTGGCTCAAGTGCCAGGAGCCGGAGATGCCGGGGAACCAGCTCCATTGATGCCCGGCGGCGAAGGCTGAGCGGCCGTCGTAGCGCACCACGCCAGTGAGGTAGTACTTCTCCTTATAGCCGTAGTTGGCGCGGCTCAGGAACGAAATCCAGCGATCGCTACCGCCGCCGGAAACCGGAGGCACCTGCACCGTCCCCGAGCCCATGTTGTTGAAACTCAGCAAATCGGTGATGAAATCGTGGGCTTCGGCAATGACGGAGTCCCTGTCGAGCTGCGTCCATTCGTATGCGCCGACAATGTCGAAGCTATGCACGCCACCAAAGTCATGGCGGTAGGTGAGCTGCGCCTGCAGCGTCCGTGACTGATTGGTATAGGTACCCTGTTGGGCGAGCCCACCAAATTGCGCTCCCACCGGACTTAAGCGCGGCAGATAGATCTGCCGCAGGCCGTTGGAGCGATCGACGCCCACGTTGATGCGCGCCGTCAGCGCGGAGGTGAGATCGAAATCCGCGCTCAAGTTGCCGAGCGTGCGGTCCGTGGTGCCGAAGTCGGCGATCTGCTTTTCGAGCGCCACCGGGTTACGGACCGACTGCGAGCCCGCCCCGATCTCGTAGAAGTGCGTGCCGGTCGCATCGGTGAAGGTAACGGGACGCGTCGGATTGAACGTCGCGACGTTCTCGAATACCCCGCCTTCAAAGCCGCCGGTGTTCTCGAAAGCGATGTAATCGTCGTTGGTCTGTGAGGCCGTCACGTTCAAGCCAAGGCGGAGCCGGCTGTTGAAGGCCTGGTGGGTGGCGCTGAGACGACCCTGATAGCGTTTGAAGCCACTCGAGAGGGCGACACCCTGCTGATTCATGTAGTTCAACGACGCCATGTATCGCGTCACGTCGCTGCCGCCGGCGAAGCGCAGGTTCTGATTCTGGGTGACGCCAGTCTGCGTCGTGGCCTTGGCCCAGTCGGTATTCGCGGTCCCGAGTGCGGTGATGTAGGTCGAGTCGAGCCCCTGCGACGGATTCGTGTTGTGTATTGCGACCTGTTGTTGAACGAACGCGCGATACTCGTCCCCCGTAAGGACGTCGAGCCGCCGATAAGGCGTTGCGGCTGCGGCGTAGGCGTCATACTCGATCGACGAGCTGCCGACCGTGCCCTTCTTCGTTTCGATCAGGATGACGCCGTTCGCCCGTAATGGCCTCGCGACGAGTCGTGCCGTAACCGGTCACCACGACGGGGTCGAGGATCGACGCCTGGGGCGCCAGCGCGAACTGCGCTTCGGCCGACCCGCCCTCAGTTACCGTGACGGAGACCTGCTGCGGTCCGAAGCCGATGCGCGTCGCGCGCAGCACGATCGTGCCAGACGAGACGTCGGCGAACGAGTAGCTCCCGTCCGGTGCCGTCTGGGTCTCACGTTGTGTGCCTTGGATCCGGATGATGACGCCTGCGAGGGCCTGCTTGGTTACGCTGTCCCTTACCTCTCCTCTGATCGCGCCGTTGCCTTGCGCGGCAAGAGGGATGGCCGTGACGCACAGGAACGCGAGGATGGGAACTACATGTCGAACGAGACGCATCGATGTTACCTCCGCGGGCGGGGTCGCCTGACCAACGGAATGACGGTTGATAGCTTCCGAAATGCCGCCGGGTTTGGCCCTTGTCAAGGGTGGTCGGCGGGCGGAGTATCTAGGCCCATGCTTTGGGTTATGCTGCTCGCGATTCAAACTGCATCCCCGCGGGAAGCCCCTCCCGTGCTCGAATTCCCCACCCGCGGCCTCGATGATGCCGCAGCGTACGAAGGCTACACGGCGCGCGTGTACCGCGACTCGCGCGGCAACTCCGTCGAGATCTATCACGACGCGAAGACTGGCCGGGTAGTGCATCTGTGGGCCGACGCGCTGAATGAGAGCATTGGGTTCACGGTAAGGCCTTCTGGCGGTCAAGAGGCGACGGCGGCGGTCGGGGCGGTCGCGGCGGTCGCATTTGATGCAGGGCCGGCGCAGGTGTGGAGTAGCGGCGGTCGGCGCAGCTTACGCTACTGGCTGACGGTGCAGGCTGGGCGGTCAATTCAGATAGGCCAGCTCCTGCTCGGCTCGATGCGTGTCGAGCGCGACTTTGGGTATGCCGGTCGAGTCCGCGATGCGATTGACGCAGCGACGTTCGTGGTGCCCGAGATGGCGCAGCTCGCCGAGCGCCTGGGCCCACGGTACACCGAACGTCTCACGCCGAGTGTGCGACTCAGCAGTGATCCGCGAGGCTGGACGCTGCGGGCGTCGCAGCCCAGTCTCGATGGGAAGCACCACCTCGCGCTGACGCTGCGCGGCGACGGGCGCACCACTCGCGCCAGGCTCGCCAACGGTGTCCTGACGATCCGGCCCCTCGGGACGACAGCGGTGACGTTCAGCGCGGAGATCGTGACCGATGGCCCGGCGCTGAATCCTCTGACCCGCACGCAGATCTTCAATACCCAATTCCGCCGTTTCGCCGATTCCGCCAAATCACAGCGCCTGGAGCGCGAGCTCCGCGGCTTCGAGCTGCTCAGCTCCAAACAAAAGCTGATGGCCGGCCTGCCCACGTACGCGACCTACTTTGGCCGCGACATGCTGATGACGGCGCTGCTCATGGAGCCCGTCTGGTCCGACACGATGGCGGAGTTCGTGCTGGGCGCGGCGCTCGCCAAGCTCGCGCCCGATGGCGAAGTGAGTCATGAAGAAGCGCTGGGCGGTCAGGCGATTCGAGAGAATGGCGCCGAGTTTCTGCGCACGGGCGACACGACGCTGCTCCACAATCTTGACGCGACGCGCGAGAACTATTGGATGGTGGACGACGATTTCCAGCTGCCCGTCGTCGCCGGTCGCTATTTCGCCAACGCTCGAGTCTCCAACACACGCAAGCAGGCGTTCGTGCGACGGTGGGGCGCCGCGCTGCGCAAGAATCTCGCGTACGTGGCGGCGCAGGCCGCGCCCTACGCGCGCGATCCCGTCGCGACGAACCTCGTCAGCTTCAAGCGCGATGCGGATGGCTGGTGCCATCCGGGGAGCTGGCGCGATAGCCGGGTCGGCTATGCGGGCGGCTGCTTCGCGTTCGACGTCAACGTGGTGTGGGCGCCTGCCGCCTTGCGTGCGATTGGGACGATCGATAGCGCGCTGCGCGCGCTGAAAGAACCGGGCATCGACGGCGCGGAGCAGATAGCGGTTGCGGCCAACGTTTGGCGTGGAACGGCGCGGCACTTCGAAGTCGTGCTGTCGCCGGACGAGGCCGCCGCGCGGCTCGGCGTCAGAGTGGCGGCGCTCCCTGAGGCAGAGCGCGACCGATGGGCGGCTATGTTAGCCCGCAGTGGCGACGCGTTGCGAGATACGCTCCGCTTTCTCGCGGTTTCGCTCGACAGCGCGGGACTCCCCATTCCGGTCATGAGCACCGATCCCGCCATGTGGCTGCTGCTCGAAGACCTCGGCGCGGAGCGTGAGCGCGAGCTGTTGCGACCGTTCCTGTTGCCCTATCCGGTTGGTCTGTTCATCGATGGGTTGGGGCCGGTGACCGCGAACGATGCGTATGCGCCGCCGGACGTGTGGCAGATGTTCGAGCGCGACCTTTATCACTCACCCAAAGTCGTGTGGGGCCGCGACGTGAACATTCTGCTCGCGGCGCTCGCGCGGCGGAATCGCCCGGGCGCGATCGATTCGGTGCGTAGCGCAGTCGCCGCCTCCGGGTTGCAGTACGCCGAGTTGTGGAGTTACAAGATCGCAGCAGGAGCCCTGCGCCCCATGCGCTACGGCTCGAGCTCAGACGTGCAGCTGTGGACGCTCACGGATCTCGCTGTTCAATATCTCCTCAACTCTCCAAGGCCGGGGCCGACCCAATGAGCAACCTCCACGCGTTCGACGTGATGTTCATCGCGGTCTACTTCATCATTCTGTTCGGTATCGCGTGGTGGGCGGCGCTGCGCGAGAAGAACGTGAGCTCCGACTACTTCCTGGCGAGCCGGGACGTCGCGTGGTTCGCGGTCGGCGCCAGCCTGTTCGCCTCCAACATCGGCAGCGAGCACCTGGTCGGGTTGGCGGGCACCGGTGCGGGGAGCGGGCTCGCGGTCGGCCACTTCGAGTGGCTTGCCTGTCTCATTCTGATGCTGCTCGGCTGGCTCTTCGTTCCGTATTACCTGAAGAGCGGCGTCTACACGATGCCGGAGTTTCTGGAGAAGCGGTACAACTCGGCAGCGCGGACGTATTTCACCTGGGTGTCGGTCATCGGCTACGTCCTGACGAAGATCAGCGTGACGCTGTATGCGGGCGGCGTCGTGATACGCGCGGTCACGGGGTGGAATTTCTACACCGCGGCCATCGTCCTCATCGTCGTCACCGGACTGTACACCATCTTCGGCGGACTGCGCGCCGTGGTCTACACCGAGGTGCTGCAGGCGATCGTCCTGATCCTCGGCTCCATCACGCTCATGGCGATCGGGCTGTCACGCGTCGGCGGGTTCGCGGGGCTCGCAGCCAAGGTCCCCGCGGGATTCTTCTCGATGTGGAAGCCCTCGAGTCACCCCGACTTTCCCTGGACGGGAATCGTCTTCGGCGCGCCGATCCTCGGCATATGGTACTGGTGTACCGACCAGCACATCGTGCAGCGCGTGCTCGCCGCGAAGAACATCAAGGAGGCGCGCACGGGAACGATCTTCGCCGGGTATCTCAAGATTCTTCCCGTCTTCATTTTCGTGTTGCCCGGCATCGTGGCCCTGGCACTGTTCCCCGAAATCCACAACAACCCCGATTCCGCGTATCCCACGCTGGTGACGCGGCTCTTGCCGGACGGGATCAAAGGTCTGGTGCTCGCGGGAATGCTCGCGGCGCTGATGAGCTCGCTGGCCTCCGCCTTCAACGCGTGCTCCACGCTGCTGACGTGGGACGTCTATCGCAAAGTGCGCCCCGCGGCCACCGAGCGGCAGCTCGTGCAAGTGGGCCGCATTTCCGCGGGAGTCATGGTGCTGCTGGGCTTGGTGTGGATTCCGTTCATGAAGTACATCTCGTCGCAGATCTACATCTACTTGCAGAGTGTCCAGGCCTATATCGCACCGCCGATCGCGGCCTGCTTCCTGCTGGGCCTGTTTTACCGCCGCCTGAACGGCTCCGGGGCGATCGCATCGCTGATTACCGGACTCGTACTCGGTCTCTTGCGTCTCATCCTCGAGCTCACGAACAAAGCCTCGGGCGGTGGTCTCGAGCCCGGCACGCTGTGGCATTGGATCGCGACCATCAATTTCCTCCACTATGCCGTGCTGTTGTTCGTGATCTGTACGTTCGTGCTGTTCATCGTGAGCATGATGACGCCGCCGCCCCCCCTGGAGAAAACCGCGGGGCTCACCTATGTGGCCGGCGTTACGGAGGGTGAGACGAAGGACGAGAGGAAATTCGAGGTCGGGCTGTCGGTGCTGCTCGCGATCCTGCTCGGTGTGCTGTGGATTGTCTTTGCGTAACAAAGGCGGGGACATGCAAGAGCTAGACGCACCGACGCACCGCGGGTTTGAGTCATCCGTCAACGGGACCACCCTTGCGCGGGTTGTCCCGATGACCGTGGACGGTGCACCGCGGTGCGTCGGTGCGTCTAGTCTTTGCATTGCCGCGCTGTTGCTTTTGGGTGCTTGCAGGCCGGCGGGCCGTCCGGCCGTCCGACCGTCATACGACCCCGCCCACGACCTCGGATCGTTGTTCTCCGACGTCCAACTCGCCGGCATTTTTCCGGACTCAAAAGAATTCGTGGACGCTCGACCCCGCTCGGCTCCTGCCGCGATCGAGGCGCGCTACGATTCTGCTCGACGCACGAGCGGTTTCGTGCTGCGGGCGTTCGTCGATCAGAACTTCGTGCTGCCGCAGCCGGCGGGAAACGGATACCACAGTGTGGCGTCGCAGAGCATGGTCGACCACGTCAACGGGCTGTGGGCCGTGCTCACGAGACCGCCCGACAGCGTGGACGCGCGCTCGTCCCTGATCCCGCTGCCTCAGCCCTACGTCGTTCCCGGCGGCCGTTTCCGCGAGATCTATTACTGGGACACCTACTTCACGATGCAGGGGTTGGCGCACAGCGGGCGCACCGATCTCGTGAAGAACATGCTCGACAACTTCGCGCATCTCATCACGACCGTCGGTCACATCCCCAACGGCAACCGCAGCTACTATCTCACGCGCAGCCAGCCGCCGTATTTCGCCGCGATGGTCGGGCTGTACGCCGGCGCCACCGATACGACGCATGCCCTGGCCTACCTCGATGCGCTCGAGCAAGAGTACGCCTTCTGGATGGACGGCGCGGAACGCCTGCAGCCGGGGCAGGTCTACCGCCGCGCGGTGCGCATGCCCGAGGGGGTGGTGCTGAATCGCTACTGGGACGACTCGGAGGAGCCGCGGCCCGAATCGTTCCGGCCCGACGTCGAGATCGGCAAGACGGTGCCGGAATCGCTTCGCGCCGCCTTCTATCGCAATGCCCGGGCGACCGCCGAGAGCGGTTGGGACTTCTCGAGCCGCTGGATGCGTGACCCCAAGGACCTGCGCACGCTCGAGACGACGGAGCTGATTCCCGTGGATCTCAACAGCCTCCTCTATAATGCCGAGCGCACCATCGCCGCCTTGCGGTCGTTCCGACATGGCCCAGGGGATGATGCGGTTGCCCGCCGGTTCAATCGTCAGGCCGATGCCCGCCGGCAGGCGATCCTCGCGATGTACGAACCCAACGTGGGATTCTTCTTCGACCGGCGCTGGCGCACGGGCGACCTGGTCACCGATCGTCCAACTCTTGCAGCGGCCGCGCCGCTGTATTTCGGCATTGCCACGGCCGATCAGGGGAAGCACGTCGCCGACCGGCTGGAACAACAGTTTCTGAAGCCCGGCGGCTTCGTCACCACGAACTTCGCGTCGGGCCAGCAGTGGGACGCACCCAATGGCTGGCCGCCGCTCGAGTGGCTCACGATCGAGGGCGTGCGCCGCTATGGACGCGCCGATCTCGCCGACCAAGCGGCGAGCCGCTGGCTCAATCTGATCCAGCGCACGTATCGCGCGACGGGACGCATGATGGAGAAGTACGACGTCCTTAATCTCGGCAAAAAGGCGGGGGGCGGTGAATATCCCACACAGGACGGTTTTGGGTGGACTAACGGCGTCGTCCTAGCGCTCTGTGCAATGCCGGCACAAGCGCGGACATGCAACAACTAGGCAGGTTTTGGTTTTCGGGATTGTCCTCACGCCTCAAGACGGTGGCCCGCTGCTGCGTCGGTGCGTCTAGTTTTTGCATTTCCGCGCTTTTCTTGTCATGTACCGCTCCTCCCCAGCAACGCGATGTCGTGTTGGCGACCACGACCTCCCCGCGTGACGCAGGGTTGCTGGATTCCCTGCTGCCTCTGTTTGAGGCGAGGAGCGGCTACAAAGTGAGAGTTGTCGCGGCCGGGACAGGGCTGGCACTCGAGATGGCGCGCCGCGGCGACGCGGAGGTCGTGCTGGTCCACGCGCCGGAGCTCGAGCGTGCCCTCGTGGACTCCGGTATTTTCGTGAACCGGCGGCTGGTGATGCACGACGTTTTTCTACTGGTCGGGCCGGTGGATGATCCGGCGAAGGTCGGTGGGGGCCATGATGCGGTTGCCGCGATCCGCGCCATCGCGTCCGCGCACGCGCCATTTGTCTCGCGTGGGGATCGCTCGGGCACTCACCTCTTCGAGCTCAAACTGTGGCGGCTCGCGGGCATGACGCCCCCCCCCCTCTCTCCGGCACCCGGAGGTTGGTACATCGAGGCGGGGCAGGGCATGGGGGCGACGCTGCAAATGGCCGATCAAAAACAGGCCTACACGATCAGCGACCGGCCGACGTATCTCACCTGGCGGGACAAGCTCCAGCTCGCCCCGCTCGTCGAAGGGGATACGCTGTTCTACAACGTCTACCATGTGATGGAAGTCCCGCATGCGGCAGCGGGCGCACGAGCAGTCGCCGATTTCTTTGTGTCCCCGGACGCACAAACGTTGATTGGAAGGTTTGGGACAACCCGGTTTGGAGGCCCGCTGTTCATCCCTGATGCCGGAAAGGCCGATCGATGGTAAGAAAACGCGGGTATTTGCATGTCCGGGCCTTTCAAAACGCCTGATCCCACCTTTGCGACAACCGAATTGCTGAGCTAATCAAGCCTACCATACTGTAGGTCTGCACAAAGTTGCCCCACTGTTCTCTGGTTTTCGGATCGATGTGCTCAGCGAGTAGTCCATGCCGGTTGCGGCACGCCAGCACGTACTCGAACATGCGGCGCGCTTCATCGCGGTCGCCGATCGCCGTGAGCGCGTTGATGTACCAGAAGGTGCAGACCAGAAACGCGTTCGCCGGTGTGCCAAAATCGTCCGGCGTCGTGTAGCGGAACACGAAGTCGCCCCGCTTGAGCTGCTTCCCGATGGCGCGCACGGTTGCGACGAAGCGCGGATCGTCATCCGCGACGAAGAACAGCTCGTTCAACTGCAGCAGGCTGGCGTCGAGCGTATCGCCGTCGAACGTGGCGACGAATGTACCGAGCTTCGGGTTCCAGGCTCGCGCCCGAATGACCTCGTGCATGGCGCGCGCGCGATCACACCAGTACGCCGCGCGATCGGCAAGCCCCAGCTGCCTGGCAATGCGTCCCAGCCGCTCGCAGCCGACCCAGCACATCACCGCGGAAAACGTGTGTACCTGCGTGCGACCCCGCAGCTCCCACAGCCCGGCGTCCGGTTGGTCGAACAGCTTGGCGCAGCGCTCGCCCAGGGGCTCGAGGCGCCGGAACAGCGACTCGTCGCCCTGGTGGACGAGCCGGCGGTCGTAGAAGACGTGCGTGGCGGCGAGAATCGAAGAGCCGTACACGTCGTGCTGCGCCTGCTCGGACGCCTGATTGCCGACGCGCACCGGTCCGATGCCGCGGTAGCCCGGCAGTGACTCGATGAGGCGCTCGGGCGGCAGGTGCTGGCCGGTGAGCGTGTACACGGGAGCGAGCCGCCGGTCGGCGTCTTCCCCCTCGGCCACGACGTTGAGAATGAAGCTGAGGTAGCGCTCCATCGTCTGCGTGGCGCCGAGGCGGTTCAGCGCGTTCACGACGAAGTAGGCATCGCGCAGCCAGCAGTAGCGGTAGTCCCACGTGCGGTTCGAGTCCGCCGCTTCGGGGATCGACGTCGTCAGCGCGGCGATGATGGCACCGGTATCCTCGAACACGTTCAGCTTCAGCGTGATCCCCGCGCGAATCACGGCGTCCTGCCACTCGAACGGAATCGCGAGCGAGCGCACCCATTCCCGCCAGTACGCCGTCGTCTCGGACACGAAGCGCTTGCCGACGTCGTCCGCGCGATCCTGCAGCGTTTCGTCGGGGCCAAGCACCAGCGTGACGGCATCATCGAGAAAGAATGTGTTCTCCTCGAGCACCGCCGTGACGGCGGCGTCGGTCGTGAGGCGCAGCACGATGTTGTTGCCGACGTAGCGGACGTGATTGCTGCCGTGCGTGATCGCGCTGAGCGGTTGTCCGTGGTTCTGCGCCGGCCGGCAGCGCACGCGGATGCGCGGATGGCCCGCGAGCCGCTGCACGCGGCGCACGATCATCATCGGGCAGAAAATCCGGCCGTGGTGCTGGAAGCGCGGCGCGAAATCGGTGATCTCGACCGCGCCGCCCGCCGAGTCCGTCATGCGCGTGACGACGACCGGCGTGTTGTGCAGGTAGCGCTGCTCGGTTTTCACGACATCGAGCAGCTCCACCGCGAAGAATCCGACCTCGTCCGGCTGTCCCGTGCGCGCTTTGAGCAGCGAGCAGAACATCGGATCGCCGTCGAACCGCGGGAAACAGGCCCAGGTGATCTCGCCGGCGGGATCAACCAGGGCCCCGATGGTCCCGTTGCCGATCAGCGCGAGATCGAGCGTAGCCAGTGTTGCACCGCCTCCACGTTTTCGAGCCGCCACCGCGCCATCGTGTTCCCCGCTCCCACCTTGATCGAGTGTCCACCCAGCTGGTTGACGGTCACAAATCCGAATTCGTCGCTCGCGTCGTCGCCGACGAACACCGGCGTCCGGCCGGCAAAGGGCGGTTCGCGCATGAACTCGAGCACCGCGAGTCCCTTGTCTTTCCCGGCCGGCTTCAGCTCCACGACGCTCTTGCCGGTCTGCACGCAGTACTCCCCCCCGCTACCCACTTCGTGCATCAGCGCCTCCATCGTTTGGTACACGAAGCCCGCCAGCCCGGGGGTGCGGCGGTAATGCAAGGCGAGCGACAGCCCCTTGTCCTCGAGCAGCAGCCCCGGTTTATCAGCGATGGCCTCGGCCAGCCTCGCCCTCGCGGGTGCGAGGTCAGGGACGGGCTCGTGGCGCGAGGTCCGTCCCGCCGCGTCGCGCCGCTCCGCGCCGTGCTGGCCGGCGGCCGGCAACTGCACGCCGGGAAAGAAGCAGTCGATCTCGGCGATAGATCGCCCGCTCATGATGGCGAGCGCCCCCTCCGAGCATTGATAGAGGTCTTCGAGCAGCTGGAGCAGGGCTTCGGAGACCCGAACGGCGGCGGGCGTATCAGCGAAGTCGACGAGCGTGCCGTCCACGTCGAAGAAGTACGCCCAGTCACAGCGGGGTGCCGGGGGGAGGGGGGTCACCGCCGCCTGCCCGCGCTCGCCGCCACGCTGGGGCGCAGCTCGCCGGCCCGCGGGACCACGAATTCTGGCACACGGCCGCGCCGCCGTGTGCTGGCGGCATCCATGAGCATCCGGCCCGCCCACCGAAACACGTTGAAGTCCTGCAGCAGGCCGCGCATCAGTCGCATGCGCGTGCGTTGCTCCGTGCCGGGCATCGTGAGGGCGACCTGCAGCGCCGCGGCGCATTCGTCGGTGTCGTAGGGGTTGACGATCAGAGCCTCCGGCAGCTCGCGCGCGGCACCGGTAAAGCTGCTCAGGACCAGGACGCCGCGCCCATCATCGCGCGCGGCCACGAATTCCTTGGCGACCAGGTTCATGCCGTCGTGCAGGCTCGTGACCACGCAGACGTCGGCGCCGCGGTAGTACTCGAAGATCTCGTCGGGCTGGTGATGCTCGACCTTGAGGATGATGGGCGGATGGATCGCTTCCGGGAAGCGCTGGTTGATGCGGGTCGCGAGCTCGCGCACGCGCGCCTCGTAGGCGCGGTATTCGTCGATGCGCACGCGCGTGGGCGCCGCGATCTGGATGAACGAGAATCGGCCGATCCATTGGTCGTCGAGCTCGAGCAGCCGCTCCACGGCGCGCATCCGTTCCTCGATCCCCTTGGTGTAGTCCAACCGGTCCACCCCGATGCCGACCGCGTGCTCGGGCGGCAAGTTGTGGCGCTGGCGGATCTCGGTGCGACACTGCTCGACCGGCTTGGCGAGCAGCTCCGGCGACGGCGGCCATTCAATCGAGATGGGATAGCGCTTGACGGACGTCGCCTTGCCACGGTAGGACACGGAGAAGGTCTCGCGATCCACTCGCGCCTCGAGGAAGCGGTCGACGGTATCGACGAAATTGTTGACGTGGAATTGCGTGTGGAAGCCGAGGATCGTGCTGCCGAGCAGCCCGTCGAGCAGCTCCTCGCGCCAGGGGCAAATGGCGAAGGCCTCGGGATTGGGCCAGGGGATGTGCCAGAAGGAGATGATCGTGGCCGCGGGGAGCGCCTCGCGGATCATGCGCGGCAGCAGCGCGAGGTGATAGTCCTGCACCAGCACGATGGGATTGGGGGAGCTCGATTCGTGCTCGACGGTCTGCGCGAACTTGCCGTTCACGTTGACGTACTGCTCCCAGTCGCTCGTCCGAAAGATCGGGCGGACGTGCGCGATGTGGCACAGCGGCCAGATCCCCTCGTTGGCGAAGCCGTAGTAGTAGCCGGCTTCTTCCTCGGGCGTGAGCCACACGCGGCGGAGTTGGTACTGCGGGTCTTCCGGTGGTGGCGGCACGGCCACGTGATCGTGCGCATCCACGACTTGATGGTCCGCGTCGCCACTGCCATGCGCGATCCAGGTCCCGGAGCAGGCGCGCATGATCGGCTCCAGTGCGGCGACGAGGCCGCTCGCCGGACGCCACACCTCGACCAGGGATGCGCGCCGCATGTGGATGTAGGGTTCGCGGTTCGAGACGACGATCACTTCCTGGCCGCGGAGCTCACGGTGCAGGATCTGGCGTAACGTGGCGGGCGACCACGCGAGGCGCTCCTCATCGCGCGAGCGGTGATCGGCGTCGAGGTCCTCGATCAGCGCGCGCAGGTCGTGCGCGATGGGCCGCAGCTCGGGCGGCGGGCCGCCGAACCCACGCAGGCCGGCCCGGCCGGGCATGGCCAGCAGGCCCTCGCCCCGCAGCAGCGCGCGCAGGCCCTGCACCCAACCGCGCCACGATAGTTGCGCGATGACCACCGTGATGAGCGCGACGGTGAGGCCGAGCCCGACAAAGAAGAGAAAGAGGTATTCCCGTGTTTCCCGGCTGCGCCGGGCGATGAAGCTCATATCGTGCACCAGCACGAGCCGCGCGCCCCCCCTCCCCTCCCCAACGATCGGTCGCACCGACACGAAAACGGGACCGGTCGCGGTTTGCAGCAGATCGCCCGATGGTTGCGCAAAGCGGTCGAGGTCGGAGCAGCGGATCTCCGCCGGCAGGGTGGGAGTCGCGATAGCGTCGGCGTGATCGGCGGGGCAAAACGCCACGGCGAACAGCCGCTCGTCCTGGGTCAGCCGCATGAAGAACCGCTGTATGCGGGCCTGGTCGCCGCTCTGCATCAGGTCATGGAGCGGATCCGCGACCGTGGTGGCAATCAGGTTGGCGCGCACCTCGAGATCGCGGCTGAACCAGCGCAGCATCAGCTTGTCCACCAGCGGGATCGCCGCATACGCGAAGATGCCGAGGGCGACGAGCAGCGGAACGACGAAGCGGAGCGAAAGTCGCATCGACCCTCATACCCACGCTGAGGGATGGGTTCCCACATCTGGCGGGTCCGTGGTTCCGATGCCACCGTATGGCCCCATGCCGAATCCGCCGGTTCTCAAGCGCTCGCTCCGTCTGTTCGACGGACTCGCGATGGTGGTCGGCATCATGATCGGCTCGGGGATTTTCCGCACGCCGGGATTGGTCGCGCGGCAGCTGGGCCGGCCCTGGCTCACGTTCGTCGCCTGGCTGCTGGGCGGCGTGCTGGCGCTCGCCGGCGCATTGTGTTTCGCCGAGCTCGCCACACGCCATCCCAAGGCGGGCGGCAAGTACGTGTACGCGCGCGAGGCGTTCGGCCGGCGCATCGGGTTCGTGGTCGGCTGGTGCGAGGGGTTCGCGATGTACCCGGCCGCGATCGCCGCGCTCGGCGTGGTGACGGGCGAATTCATCGGCCGGCTGGCCGGCTGGCCGCACGGGGTGAGCAAGTGGATCGGCGTCGCCACGGTCGCGCTGCTGGTCGCCATCAACATGACCGGCGTCACGTCGGGACGGTGGGTCCAGAACGTGGCGACGAGCGCGAAGGTGCTCGCGTTGAGCGCCGTCGTCGTGATGGCATTCGCCGCCGGGCATGGCGAAGGGTGGCACGGGACGCTGGCCGGCGCGCCTCGGGGGGTGGCGCTGTTTGGGGCGCTGGCCGTCGCGTTTCAATCGGTGATTTGGTCGTACTACGGGTACGGCGACGCCGCCAAAATCGCCGAAGAGGTCGTGGATCCCGGCCGCACGCTGCCGCGCGTGTTCTTGTTCGGCATCGCGATCACGACGGGGTTGTATCTGCTGCTCAACGCCGCGTTCCTGCACGTCCTGCCCTTCAATCGTCTCGCCACATCGGTGCTGGTCGCCGGCGACGTCGGCGCCACGATCTTCGGTCCCCACGGCAATCTGGCGATCACCGTGCTGGCGCTGCTCGTCGTGCTGGCGTCGCTCAACGGCAACATCTTCGTCACGCCGCGAGTGATCTTCGGGCTGTCGCGTGAAGGACTGGGCCCGCGCGTGCTCGCCGACGTGAACGCGGGCGGGACGCCGTCGCAGGCGATGTTGTCGGTGGGAATCGTGGCGATGACGCTAGCCGCGACGGGCACGTTCGTGCAGCTGTTGGCGATGGCGATCGGGCTGGTGCTGATTCTGGACAGTGTCGCGATCGCGGCGCTGTTTCCGCTGCGGGCTCGCCAGCCCGACGCCCCGTTTCGCGTGCCGCTCTACCCGATCCCACCGGCGGCGCTCATTCTGGTGTACCTGGCGCTGCTCGCGGCAACGGCGATTACGCAGCCGGGGCTGATCGCGATCGCGGTGGGACTCCTTGCCGCGGCGTGGGGACTCAGCTGGCTGGTGATCCCTGCGACGGTAAAGGACGGTATGGGACGGTAATAACAGCGACGGTAAGGGCTTCTACCGTCGTCTTTTTACCGTCCTTTACCGTCGTATCTTTACCGTCATGTCTCTGGTTCGCATCGCCCTGTCCCAATTTCGACCCACGAAGGGCGAATACGCTCAGAACGTTGCTCGCATCGGCGCCGTCATCACGCAAGCCGCGCGGCTCGATCCCAAGCCCGACCTCGTCGTCTTTCCCGAGACCGCGACGTCGGGCTACTTCGTCGAGGGAGGCGTCAAAGAGCTCGCGGTCACCGCCGGCACGCTGGCGCGCGATCTCGCCGCCGGCTACCAGGGTCCTGCGATCGACGTCGTCGTCGGCTTCTACGAACGCTTTCAGAATCACATCTATAACTCGGCGCTCTACGTCACGCTCGACACGAAAAAGCAGCCCGCAGTCCGGCACGTGCATCGCAAGGTGTTCCTGCCGACGTACGGCGTGTTCGACGAAGAGCGTTTCGTGGACCGCGGCCAGGACGGCGTGCGCTCGTTCGAGACCGGTTGGGGCGGGACCGCCGCGATCCTGATCTGTGAGGACGCGTGGCATTCGCTCGCCGCCACGGTCGCCGCGCTCGAAGGTGCGCAGCTGCTCATCGTGCCGAGTGCCTCACCTGCGAGAGGACTGGGCGAGGATGAAGACTGCGAGGGCGTAACGCTGCCGGCATCGGTGGTCCGCTGGGAGCGGATCGTGCGGGGTATCGCCGAGGAGCATGGCGTGTTCGTCGCCCTCGCGAACCTCGTGGGGTTCGAGGGCGGCAAGGGATTTCCCGGCGCGTCGGCGGTGATCGACCCGACGGGACGCATCATCGCGCGCGGCCCGCTGTTCGAAGAAGCGCTGCTCACCGCGGACATCGATCTCGATGCGCTGACGACGGCGCGGTCCGATTCGCCGTTGCTGGCGGACTTGCAGAGCGCGCTCCCGGTCCTGACGAAGAGCCTGAGCGGGCAGAAGCAGAATGAGAAAGTCAGGTTCGATCCAGCCACGAACGGGATACCCACGCACCACGCACCACGCACGACGCACGTCGACGTGGTCTCGAAGCAGACGCCGGTTGATGACCCCCTCGCCATCGATCCCGAGCTCACCCGGCGGTGGTTGGTGAGTTTTTTGAAGGACGAGGTCGTGCGCCGGCGAGATTTCCAGAAGGGCATCGTCGGCCTGTCCGGCGGCGTGGATTCCGCGCTCACGGCGTTCCTGGCGGCGGAGGCACTCGGCAAAGAGAACGTGATCGGCGTGCGCCTGCCCTATCGCACGTCCAGCCCCGAGAGCCTCGAGCACGCGCAGCTGGTCATCGACAAGCTGGGCATCCCCGCGCTCACGATCGACATCTCCGACGCCGTCGATGGCTACCTGAGGCAGGTCGGCGACGCCGATCCGCACCGGCTCGGCAACGTGATGGCGCGCGAGCGGATGATCGTGCTGTTCGATCTTTCAGCCAAGCACAAGGCGCTGCCGCTCGGCACGAGCAACAAATCGGAGCGGCTGCTCGGCTACTTCACCTGGCACGGCGACGACGCGCCTCCTGTTAACCCGCTGGGCGATCTCTTCAAGACCCAGGTCTGGGCGCTCGCGCGGCATGTCGGAGTACCTGAGGAGATCGTCGGCAAACCGGCGACCGCCGACCTGATCAAGGGGCAGACGGACGAAGGAGACCTGGGGGTGTCTTATCTGAAGGCGGATAGGATCTTATTCCACTTGATCAGAGGAGAGGAGCCGAAGGGCTTTATTAAGGAAGAGGTGGAGATCGTGCGGAAGCGTCTCGATTCGACGCACTGGAAGCGCAGGCTCCCCACGGTCGCCGTGCTGTCCCAGACCGCCATCGGCGAGTTCTACCTCAGACCGGTGGATTACTGATGACGAAGGGCCCCCCCCCCCGCCCCCCGGGCGCCCCCGGCCGTCATCCCCGCGAGTCGGAATCCGTCCTCACCGAGCTGATGATGCCGCATCACGCGAACATCATGGGCAACGTGTTCGGCGGGCACATTCTCGCGCTGGTGGACCGCGTCGCCGCGGTCGCCGCGATCCGCCACGCGCACCGCGAATGCGTCACGGTGTCGGTGGACAAGGTCGATTTCCGCGAACCGATTCACGTCGGCGAGCTGGTGACGGCGTTGGCGCGGGTGAATTTCGCGGGCCACACCTCCATGGAGGTCGGCGTCAAAGTCCTTGCCGAAAATGTGCTGACCGGGGAGAAGCGTCACACCAATTCGTGTTACGTCACCTACGTCGCGCTCGACAAGAACGGCCGGCCGACGGAAGTCGCGCCGATCGTGCCGGAGACGCCGGATGAAAAGCGGCGCTACGACCGCGCCGCGAAGCGCCGCGCCAACCGGGTGATGGAACGGCGCTACGACCAAGGGCGGGGTGAGTAAGGTCGTTCTGGTCCTGTCGGGCGGCGGCGCCAAGGCGCTGGCGCACGCCGGTGCGTTTCGGGCGCTGGAGCAGGCGAATCTCGTTCCCAGCCACATCATCGCCACGTCCATGGGCGCCGTCGTCGGCGCCGCCCTCGCGGCGGGGATGCCGTTCGACCAGATCCGGCGCCGGGCGATGGGTATCAGGCGCAAGGACGTCGCGCCGTTCGATCCGCTGGTGCTCGTCATGGGTCTGTTCGCCCGCAGCCTCTTTCCGGCTGCCGCGCTGCGCCGGGCCATCGCCCGCCTCGTGCCCAAGACACACTTCGAGTACCTGAAGATTCCGCTCACGGTCACTGCCACCGATCTCGATAGCGGTGAGCTGCTGTTACTGGGCGGACCGGAGCGCCGCGACATCGAGCTGGCCGATGCGCTCTATGCCTCGTGCGCGCTGCCGCTCTATTTTCCGCCGCTGGAAGCGGACGGCCGGCGGCTCGGCGATGGAGGCCTGCGTGCCGTGTTGCCGCTCGGTCCCGCGCGTGCGGTCGTCACGGACGCCGATCTGTTCGTCGCGGTGCACGTCGGGCCGGGCTTCGATGAGCGAGGGCCCATGACCAATGGCGATCAACCGCAGCCGTCCTCCCCCGACGCGCCCGTACCCGCGCGCATTCCGCGAGTCGTGCGAACGCACGGCGAGGCGATGCGCATCATGATGGCGGAACAGGCGGAGCGGTCACTGGCGGATTGGCCCAAAGACGGGCCGAGGCTCGTGTACGTGCGGCCGGTTGCCGAGCGGGAGGCCACGTTCGCCGTCGAACGCGTTCAGGAGTACGTCGAGATGGGTTACCAGGCGACCAAAAAGGCTTTAGGATAGGCCCATGCGCGCGTCGGAAGTGATGATCGCGGATCCGGTGATCGCGGCGGCGGGGGCAACGTCCTCTGAGGTCGCGGCGCTCATGCGGGTCAAGAACATCTCGGTCGTCCCCGTGGTCGACAATCCGAAAGATCGGCATTACATGGGCACGATATCAGATCGTGATATCGTCGCGCGCTGTGTCGGTGCGGGACACGATCCGACCGACTGCTCGGCTGTAGATCACGCGCGCACCGATACTCCCGTGGTGAAGCCTGAGACGGAGATGAAGGGCTTCAAGCTGGCGAAACAGCTGGATCCAAACGACCATCATGTACGATCCACGATCGTCGTTGTGAACGGTGACAAGAAGGTCGTCGGGTTCATACCGCACCCGGAAGAGATTCAAGGCGTTGTGGTGGGATAGAGACGTGCCGCACAAGTTCTTCACGCTCGCCGAAGCCAACCGCACTCTGCCCCTCGTGCGCCGCGTCGTGCAGGACATCATGGCCGCTCATCCCGAGTGGAAGGATCTCGTCTCCCGCTACGAGCTCGTTGCCTCCCGGGCCCGCCCGGATTGGGGCCAATCGAAAGAGCAGCTCGACCTCAAGTCGCAGATCGACACGGTCGCGGGGAAGATCAACGACTACCTGCGGGAGCTGGAGGAGATCGGCTGTGAATTCAAGGATTTCGAGAAGGGGCTGGTGGATTTCCACGGCCGCCTCGAGGGGCGTGAGATCCTGTGGTGCTGGAAGTCGGGTGAAGACCGCATCGCCCACTGGCACGAGCTGGAGGCGGGATTTGCGGGCCGCCAACCGCTCCCCGAAGTGCTTAGCCGCACATGAGGGGCTTCTGGCTGTTCGTCCACATGATCGGCTTCGTCGCATGGCTCGGCGGCGGGCTCGCCGTGATGCTCAGCGGCATCACGGCCAAGTATTTTCCACCCGGCCACCGGCTGGCCGTGTACCGCGTGATGAGCGTGCTGTCGCGCAATCTGATCGGCCCCGGCGCGGTCCTGGTCGTGGTGAGCGGGTTCGTCCTGTCCGTCCCCTTCTTCAAGAGCGCTACGGTTCCCACCTGGCTGCTGGCGATGCAGGCGCTGGGCTTGCTCGGGGCCATCGTGGTCATCGGGGTCGTGACGCCCACGGCGGCGCGGCTGGGCCGGCTGGAGCTGGACCCCCGGGGAGAGCTGCCGGAAGCCTTTGCCGGGCTGCGCCGCCGGCAAGCGATGTTCGCGACATTGGCGGGCCTTTTCGCCCTTCTGGCCCTTATCGCGGGCACGCTCTTCAAGTAGTCTCACTCTGTGACCATCCGCACATACTGCGGGTCGTTCTGGGAGTGCGTGGCTTGGTTCTGTTCGACTTCGGCGGAACGCTAGACGCGGACGGCTGCCGCTGGAGCGTCCGTTTTCATTCCGCGTACCGTGCGGCAGGGGGCAAGCAGACATTCGCGGCGTTCGACAGAGCGTTTCGCGAATCGGACCGGGCCCTCGAGCGGCTCTCGGGGATAGAGAGGCTGGGATTCCGCGCGATGGTTGACGCTCAAACCGCATTGTTGTTGCCGCGTCTTCCCGACGGCGCCGGCCTTTCGAAGCAAGCCATCGCGGACGAATTCCACGCCTCGACCTGCGCGGTCGTACATCGCAACGAGGCGCTGCTCGCCCGGTTGTTCCAATCCTATCACCTGGGCGTCGTTTCGAACTTCACCGGCAACCTCGAGCTCTGCCTGCACGAACTCGGCGTGATGCAGTACTTCACCGTCGTCGCCGATTCCGGCCGTGTCGGCATCACGAAGCCGGACCTGCGGCTCTTCAAGCACGCGCTCGACTGGCCGGGTGTCGCGGCGACACCGGGTTGGATGGTGGGCGACAACTTCGAATCGGACATCAGGCCCGCCGCCGCACTCGGGCTCTCGACCGCATGGCTCGCCCCGCCGACGGAGAAATCTCCCGAAAGCGGCCTGCCGACCGTTCGCCTGGCGACGCTGCCGGACCTCACCAAAGTGCTCGGTCTGTGATGCAAGGCCTGATTCTCGCCGGGGGACGCGGCTCTCGTCTGGCGGCGGACGGGGTCGACACTCCGAAGGCGCTCGTCGAAGTCGCCGGGCGGCCGCAGATCGTGAATCTGATTGAGACCTTCAGAGAGCTCGGCTGCGAGACGATCACCTGCATGGTCCGCGACGGAATCCGGGTCGACGTGTCGCCCCCCGCCGTGGTGCAGACGTGCCGCACGCCGTCGTCGTTGCACACGCTGGTCGCCGGTCTCGCCCTCGCGCCGCCGGGGCCGGTGTTCTGCGCGATGGTGGACACGGTGATGCCCGCCGCCGACTGGCGCCGCGTGCATCAAGGCGTGACCGAGCGGCTCGCGGCCGGAGCACTTGCCGTCCTCGCCGTCACGCCGTTCGTGGACGACGAATTACCGCTCTACGTCACGCGCAATAGCGATGGTTTGGCCACGGGGATCTGCGACACACCTCCCCAGGCTCCACTGCTCGTCACGGGCGGCGTCTACGGTCTGAGCCCGCAGGCTCGACGTCTCGCCGCGGTCGCCGTCGCGTCGCTGCATCGCATGCGTGCATTCCTGCGGCTGCTCGTCGAGCTGCGCGTCCCCGTCGCGACCGTCGAAGTGCCGCGCATCATCGATCTCGACCACAAGCGCGATCTCGACGCCGCGGAACGCTGGCTCACGGCGGGCGTGGATCCATGAAACGCCTGGTGGCGCTGTACCGCAGCCCGACGTATTCGCCGGCAGTGCATCGCGGCAACGACACGGCGATTCTCGACGCGACGGTCGCAGGACTCGAGGGACGCGGCTGGCATGTGTCACGCAGCTCAGAAGGCGACGTCGCCGCCGGCCGGCTGCCGGCGGCCGACCTGTATGTGAACATGTGCCAGGGACCCGCCGCGTCGGAGCGTTTGCTCACGCTCGTTCCCAGGCAGGCGCTGGCGGTCAACCCGCCGGAGAGCGTTCTCAATTGTCATCGCCACCGCCTGGTGGTGCGGATGGCGGCGGCGGGGCTGCCGTTTCCGCGCACGCTCATCGTGCCGACCGACGAGCCGCAGGCCGCGATGCCGCTCGTCCACCAGCTCAACGGCGACGGACGGCCCGTATGGGTGAAGCGCGGTGATGTGCACGCCGAAACGAGTGCCGACGTGGTGGCGGCCAGGGAAGCGGGCGTGCAAGACGCGATCGCCGCGTTCGCGCGCCGCGGCGTGGCGCGCGTCGCGCTGCAGGCGCATGTCGGCGGCCCGATCGTGAAGTTCTACGCCGTCGCCGACGGCCGGTTCTTCTTCTGGTACGCCGCCGATGCGATCCCCCGGCCCCGCCCGATCGAGATCTCTGAAGATCGCTTGCGCGAGCTGGTGTTTTTGGCGGCGCGCGCCGTGGGACTCGAAGTGTTCGGCGGCGACGTCGCATTCCCGCAGCCCGATGCACCGGTGCTGATCGACCTCAACGACTGGCCGAGCTTCGCTCCGGTGCGCGTGGAAGCCGCGGCGGCGATCGCCGGCTACATCGATGACAAAGCCTCCAACGGACACCAGGGATGATCGATCTCGCGACACAATCGCAATCGCGGCGCGTCTTCGACCTCGAGGCGCAGTACCTGGCGCCGGGCACGCAGAGTGTCGCGCTGTTCAGCAAGCTGTGCATGGACCGCGGCGAAGGCGCGATCCTGTGGGACGTCGACGGCAATCGCTACGTCGACCTGCTCGCCGGCGTCGGCGTCGCGAGCCTCGGCTACGCGCATCCCCGCTACGTCGCCGAGATGACGAAACAGCTCGAGCGGGTGCACGTCGGCAGCTTCACGTCGGAGCATCGCGCCGCTCTCGTCAAGCTGATCGCCGAGCTCGCGCCCGGCGATCTCAACCGCACCCAGCTCTACTCGAGCGGCGCGGAAGCGGTGGAAGCGGCGGTGCGGCTCGCGAAAGCGGCCACCGGCCGGCACGAGATCATGGGGTTCTGGGGCGGCTTTCACGGCAAGACGGGCGGCGTGCTGCCGCTCTTATCGGGTGGCTTCAAGCACGGCCTGGGTCCGCTGGCGCCCGGAGCCTATTCGAGCCCCTACGCATCCTGCGCGCGCTGCGCATTCGGCAAGACGTTCCCGTCGTGCGAGTGGCATTGCGTGGACTTCTTGCGATCCAAGATCGCGCTCGAAACCACCAACGACATCGCCGCGATCATCGTGGAGCCGGTGCAGGGCACCGCCGGCAACGTCATCCCGCCACCCGGGTACCTGCGCGAGCTGCGCGCGCTCGCGACCGACATCGGCGCGTTGCTGATCTGCGACGAGATGATCACCGGCTTCGGACGCACGGGCAAAATGTTCGCCGTCGAGCACGATGCCGTCGTGCCCGACGTCCTGCTCGTCGGCAAGGGCTTCGGCGGCGGATTCCCGGTGAGCGGCATCGTGATTCGCGAGCCGATCGCGTTCTCCAAGCCGTGGGCGAATCCGAGCGGCAGCTCGTCGAGCTACGGCGGCAACCCGCTCGCCGCCGCCGCCGCCCACATCACGATCCGCACGATCGTGGACGACGACCTGGTCGAGCATAGCCGCCGCCTGGGTGCGACGCTGCTTGCCGAAATGCAATCGTGGGAAGACGAAATCCCGATCGTCAGCGACGTCCGCGGGCGCGGCCTCATGCTGGGCATGGACCTCGTCGTCCCCGGCACTCGCCGGCTGCTCGACAAGAAAATCACGCGCTGGATCTTCGACACGCTGCTCGAGCGCGGCGTGATCGCGATGATCTACAATCCCGAGGTGCGCATCAACCCGCCGCTCGTCATCACGGAAGAACAGGCGCTGGAAGCGCTGGCGAGCATGAAGGCCGTGCTCGAGGAGGCCAGCGCCCGTGTACGCGAGTAAGGGCCCCGCCGTCGAGGAGTGGGCGGATCGCCGCTTCTTCAGACCGGCGGGATGGCGCTTGGCCACCGCGCTGATGCCCACACGCATCTCACCCGACGCGATCACGCTTGCGAGTCTCCTGCTCGGGGTCCTCGCCGGACATCTGTTCTGGTACCGGAGCCCGTGGGTCAATGCGACGGGTGTCCTGCTCTTCATTATCTCCGACGTGCTCGACAGCGCCGATGGGCAGCTCGCGCGCTTGCGCGGCACGTCCACCCGCATGGGCAGGATTCTCGATGGCCTCGCCGATTCGGGGCGCTTCGTCAGCCTGTACGGCCACCTCGGCGCACGGCTGTATGTCGGCCAGGGGTGGCCCGGGGCGGTGCTCGCGTTCGCCGCGCTGGTATCGCACACCTACCAGGCGGCCGCCGCCGATTTCATTCGGCAAGCGTACCTCCACTTTGCGGTGGGCGAAGGCGGCGAGTTCGACGTTGCGGGGCCGCCGGCGATGGACGGAGGCTCGCTCTGGTCGCGCATCTCGAGCTGGGTGTACGGCGATTACCTGCGCCGCCAGGCGTGGCTGTTTCCACGTACTACGGCGCTGGCGCGGGCGCTTTCCGGACGTGCCGTCCCCGCGTCGCTGCGGCGCGCGTGGGTCGAGCGGCAGCGCTGGATCGTGCGCGATTGCGCGTGGATCGCGCAAAACATCCGCTTTCTGCTGCTGGCGGTAACGGTTGTGCCCGGTTGGCCGGCGGCCTACTGCTGGATCGTCGTGGGCCCGCTCAATCTCGTGCTCGTCGGTCTCATCCTGGCGCATGAGCGCGAGCCGAAATTCCATGCCCAGCTTGCCTGACAGCCGGGTCTATCGCGGCGTGCTGCTCGGTCTGGGCGGCATCGCGCGCTCGGCGCATATGCCCGCCTTTCTGCACGCCCCGCACGTCTCGGGTCGGCTCCAGATCGTCGGCATCGTCGATGACGCTCCCGCAGCGCCGGCATCGTTCCACGGTATTCCTCTATTATCGAGCCCCGCTCAGCTCCTTGCCCTGGGTCCGATCGATTTCGTGGACATCTGTACGCCCACCTCCTCGCACCTGGACCTCTCGCTCTGGGCGCTGTCGCAGGGCTATCACGTCTTGTGCGAGAAACCCGTCGCCGTGACTCGGGCGGAGGCCGTCGCGCTCGCGACCGCCGCCCATCGGGCGGGTCGCGTCGTCATGCCGTGTCACCAGTATCGCTTCAACCCGGTGTGGCGGCGGGTGAAGCGGTGGCTCGACGAGGGCGTGATCGGGCGGTGGTATCTGGCCGAGTTCCGCGTCTACCGGCTTGCGGCCGACCAGGGTGCATCGAGCGACGCGGTGCCGTGGCGCGGGCGCCGGGCCGGCGGGCGCGGCGGCGTCCTGTTGGATCACGGCACGCATCTCGTCTACGAGCTGCTCGACGTCGCTGGGCCGCCGCAGGCGGTGCGCGCCTGGACCGGCAGGCTGCGCCACGGTGGTTACGACGTCGAAGACACGGCGCAGATCCTGTTCGACTATCCCGATCGCATGGCAACGATGTTTCTCACCTGGGCCGCGCGGCGGCGCGAGACCGAAATCCGCTTCATCGGCGAGCGGGGCAGCATCACCTGGAGCGGTGGCACGCTCACGCTCGAGCGCGACGGGAACGGACCCGCGGAGTCGTTCGATCACAGCGCCGAGCTGGACAAGGCGTCGTATGCGACGTGGTTTGCCGACCTGTTCTGCGATTTTGCGAGGGCACTCGATTCGGGTGACGGCGCGCCGCACATCGCCGATATCGCTCAGGTCGCCGCCGTCCTGGAAGATGCCTACGCCGGCGCAGCCACTGCCGAGCTCCAGCTCGCATGAGCCGGAAATGGCACGCCGGGCTGTTCGTGCTCGGCGCCGCGGTGTTCGCCTATCTCGTCGCGCGCATCGGCGTGGGCCGGCTCATCTCCGATGCCGGCCGCACCGGCTTGATGTTCGTGCCGATCGTGCTGCTCTACGCACTGGTCTACGCCTGCAGCGCGCGGGCCTGGCAGCTCACGATGGCCGCGGATCGCCACCGGCCGGCGTTTTGGCGCTGTTATGCGGTGATCGTCGCGGCGGGCGCGCTCAATTTCCTCACCCCGATCATCAATGCGGGGGGCGAGCCGTATCGCGTCGCCGCCATGGCACCACTGCTCGGCAGGCGACGGGCTGCAGGCTCCGTAATCCTGCATCGGATGCTGCATTCGTTTGCCTACGTACTCGTGTGGCTCACGGCCGTCGTGCTGGCGTTGGCGCTCTTGCCGCGCGATACGCCCACCGCGGCGTTCGTCGTATTGGGTACCGCCGGCGGGCTACTGCTCGGCATCATCGCGTTGTTCGTGTCGGTGCACCGCAGCGGCTTGCTGGAGCGGATCCTCGATGGGATGCAGCGCGTGCCGGTCGTGCGGAGGCTGGCCGCTCTCCTCGAGCCGCGGCGGACTCTGCTGATCGAGCTGGATCGGCAGATCACCGACTTCTATCACCGCCATCCTCGCCGCTTCGCCCGGGCGATGCTGTTCGAGTACCTGAGCCGCTGCATCTTCATGCTCGAGCTGGTTCTCATCGTCGCCAGCCTGGGCTACCGCATCACCTACTTCCGTGCCTTCGCGATCGGCGGGCTCGAGGCGATCGCGGGTAACGTGCTCTTCTTCGTGCCGTTCGAGCTGGGGGCGCGCGAGGGCGCGTTCTACATGCTCTTCGGCCTGTTCGGGTTGGATCCGCGGCTGGGTCTGTACACCTCGATCGTCGGCCGTGTGCGCGACTTCGCCTGGATCGCGGCGGGGTTGCTGCTGATCTGGGCGGCTCCTGGTGCGCCTGCTGCGTCTGCGGCGTCTGCTGTGTCATGACCATCGTTACCCATGCGCTGGCCACGACGCTGGGCGTGCGAGTGCTGAAGCTCACGGGGAGCGACGCCGTGCTGGCCTATGTCTTCGGTGTCGGCGTCGACATCGATCACGTCATCAAGGCTCCTTTCTATCTTCGCACGGTAGGCAGGCGGCGGCAGTTGGGTTACTACTGGCGAACGTCCCTGCAGGAGCCCGTCGCGTTGCTCTGGATCATCCCACTGTGTTTTTTTCTGGGGACCTGGGTGCCCGCCGTGTTCTTCCTCATCCATCTGGCGATGGATTACAGCGTCGGCTACGAGAAGATGCCGTGGTATCCATACTCGCCGCTCGTGACGCAAGGGTTCCTCGTCGGTGTGTCCGACAAAACCAAAGAAGCGCTGCTGATCGTGGTGCTCCTATGTATGAATTTGCTCCTGGTCTTGGCTCCGCTTTAGACCGCGGCATCCGCCCGGTCCTGCGATTCGTGCACGTCACGCTGGGGCTCTCGCCCAATCAGGTGACGTGGGCGTCGTTTTGGGTCAGCGCTGCGGCGGGCGTCGCGTTCGCAACCGGTCGTGTCGTCCCCGGCCTGCTGCTGATGGGCGCCGGACAGGTTCTCGACGGGCTCGACGGCGGCATCGCGCGGCAATTCGGCCTCGTCTCCGCCGCAGGCCAGCGGCTCGACACGTGGCTCGATCGCGCATCGGAGATCACGATCTTCCTCGGCTGTGCGCTGGGCGGGCTCGTCTCACTGAAGCTGGCGCTGCTCGCCTCCGTCGCCGTGCTGCTCCTCACGACGATCGTCGACCGCTCGCGGCTCGACCCCGGCGTCAAGCGCTTCGCGCTGTACTTCGGCCTGTGGGCGCCGTACCCGTTGATTTTCTCCGTGATTTTTGTCGTAAATCTCGCCGCCTATGTCGTGGGATTGCTGGTCATCGACTGTCGCTTTCAACGCAACATGGACGCATTGGGTGGCGATCTGAACACGGTCGCCTCGCGCGCGGCGCGCGCGGCCCGGCTCGAGACTCCGTAGTGCTGGCGTTGCAGCATCCGTACGTCGTCGTCGCGCCGGCCGAAACGGTGCACGTCGAAGTATGGACGGGAAGCGGCAAGCCGGTCGCCATCGTGCCCGGGCTGTTCGGTGGCGCGTTCACGTTCCGGAAAGTCGTCCCGCTCCTGGCGGCTCAGGGGTTCCGGCCCATCGTCATCGAGCCGCTGGGCACCGGCCTCTCGAGCCGCCCCGAGAAGGCCGACTACTCCCTCACCGCGCAGTCGCATCGCCTGGCGGCCGTGCTCGATTCGTTGAACGCCGGACCGTCGCTGGTGCTCGCCCACTCGCTGGGCGCGGCGATGGCGTTCCGGCTCGCGCTCGACAGACCCGATCTCGTGCGCGGCATCGTGTCGATCGAGGGCGGGCCCACCGAAGACGCGACGACGCCGACCTTCCGCAGCGCGATGCGCTATCTGCCGTGGGTCAAGCTGCTCGGCGGGATCAAGCTCGTGCGCCGCAAGATCCGCGGCATGCTGCTCGATGCGTCGGGTGACCGATCGTGGGTCACGGACGGCATCGTGCTGGCCTACACGCTGGGCGAGGCGCGCGACTTCGACGCGACGCTCAAGACGTTTCTCGCGATGTCGCGCGCCCGCGAGCCGGCAAAACTGGTCCCCAGGCTGGGCGACATCGCCTGCCCGGTCACGCTGATGGTGGGCACCGCACGCCACGATGGCGACGTCCCACCACAAGAGGTCGCGCTCATGACTCACTCCATCCTGTCGTTCGAGGCGGACAGTGAGCGGGGCGCCGGGCATTACCTGCAGGAAGAGCGGCCCGCGGCAGTCGTGTCGGCACTCCAGCGGCTGGAACAGAGAGCACGATGACACCGCTGCGCATCGCCTTGATCGCGGAGGATTATTATCCGCAGCTGGGCGGTGTGCCGGAGCACGTCCACCATCTCGCGCGGGAGTTGGAGGCGCTGGGGCATCACGCCATCATCGTGACCTCGCATATGCGCATGAACGGCACTGTTGATGCGCCGTATGTGCGCCGTGTCGGCACGAGCCTGGTGATCTATGCCAATGGCGGCGTCGCGAGAATCACCGTCGGGTGGCGCCTCACCAGGCGACTGGAGGAGCTGTTTCGCGCGGAGCGGTTTGACATCGTGCATGTGCACGGCGGCCTGAATCCCACGCTCGGCATCGTGGCGCCCCGTGCGGCCTGGCGAGCCGGTATTCCGGTCGTGGCCACCTTTCACACCTGGTTCCCCCGCTCGATCGGTCTGCGCATCCTGCGCCGGCCGTTGCAACGCATGCTCGATCGCCACGCAGCCGCAATCGCGGTTAGCAACGCCGCGCGCGACGCGATGGCGCGCTACTTCACGGCACCGTGGGAGATCATTCCCAACGGGGTGGACACGACGTTGTTCCGTCCCGGCCTGAGCTCTGACGCCGGATGCGAGCGGCGCGGGCCGAGGCTCTTGTGGCTCGGGCGGATCGAGCCGCGCAACGACCTCGCGACCGTGCTCGCGGCGATGCCCGACATCCTCGAGCGCCATCCCGGCGCCCAGCTGACGGTGGTGGGCGACGGCCCATGGCGCCCGCGGATGGAGCGCGCCGCCCGGCGGCTCGGGCCGTGCGTGCAGTTTGCCGGCTACGTAAACGGCGGCCGGCCCGGCTACTATCGCGCTGCCGACGTTTACCTGTGCCCGACGACGCGGGCGTCGTTCGGTGTGACGCTGCTCGAGGCGATGGCGTGCGGCACGCCGCTCGTCGTCTCCGATATCCCCGCGTTCCGCGACCTCGCGACGGCGTCCGGTGCCGTGTTCGCGCCGCCCGGCGACGCTGCGACGTGGGCCCGCGCCGTGAACGGTCTCATCGATGATCCCGCGCGGCGTGCGATCATGATGGGGGAGGGACGCGTAGTGGCCGAGCGGCATGCCTGGCCGCTCGTCGCGCAGCGCGTGCTTGCCGTGTACCGGCGGGTGACGGGATGATGGGGTTCGACTTGATCTTCGGGCCATCGGTCGAGCGCGGCCCGCGCTTACGACGCATTTATCTCACGTTCGACGACGGCCCGAACGAACATGCGACACCGGCGATCCTCGAAACGCTGGCGGCTGAGCGCGTGCCGGCGGCGTTCTTCATGGTCGGCGATCACGTGCACCGGTTCCCGGATATCGCGCGGGAAGTTGTGCGCGAACAGCACATGGTCGGCAATCACACCTATAATCACGTCAAGCTGCTCTTCGCAGGTGCCCAAAAAATTCGGACGCAACTCAAAAAAACGCATGAGACGATCGCAGCGGTGACGGGCGTATCGCCGAGGGCATTTCGCGCACCGCACGGGTACCGTAGCCCGTTTCTTATTTCAAGAATTCTTGAAATGAACTATACGGTGTTCGGTTGGACATTCGGCGTATTCGACACGGCGAGACCCGGTGCGGAGGAAATTCGCCGGCGCGTTCGCAAACGGCTGCGACCAGGGGCGATCGTGCTACTGCATGACGGCGACGGCTACGATCCCGTTGGCGATCGCATGCAGACCGCCGACGCAGTCCCGGGTATCATCGCGGACGCGCGGTCGGCCGGTTACGACTTCGGCTCGCTGGCCGAGCTAATCGCTTGAACAGCTTGCAGTCGCCGTTGACCGGGCAAATCTCACAGCGCGGTTTTCTCGCCGTGCAAACCAGTGCGCCCAGTTCCATCAACGCTTGATTGAAACGCCAGGCACGCTTGCCGTCTCTCGGCGTCACCTTTTCCGCTAATTCCCAAACATCGTCAGGCTCGAAGGCTCTCGACAATACTCGTTTGACGTTCGTATCAACCGCCGGCACCGCTTTCTCATACGCGAAGCAGGCCACGGCTCCCGCTGTGTACGGTCCGACACCGGGTAGTGTCCGTAATTCCTCAGGATCATCCGGTATCCGGTTTCCGGTTTTCGCCACTTGTTTGGCGAGGGCGTGGAGATTAGCGGCGCGGGCATAGTAACCCATGCCTTCCCAAGCTTCGCGGACGGTCTTGGGATGCGCTCGGGCCAGCGTCTCGATAGTTGGAAATCGCTTCAGAAACCGCGGGTAGTAGTCCAGAACTCTGCTGACCTGCGTCTGCTGCAGCATGAATTCGGAGACGAGGACGGCATAGGGGTTGCGAGTTTCCCGCCACGGCAGGCTGCGAGCCGCTTTCTTGTACCAAATCAACAACTTACGGACAAACACCCTAGATTGATCTCCCATGTCAATACAAGATACAGAGCCATGAGAGCATTCACTGCCGCCATCGACCTGCGGCGATACGTGGGGCGGTGGTCGCTGCGCAGCGCCAGCCACGCGGGGCGCTTCTTTTTTATGCTCCTCGACCTGGTGCGCGGCGTCCTGGAATGGCGCGTCTGGGTCCCGCGCACCTTCCAACAGACGATCGCCGTGGGCTACGGCAGCCTGTTCATCGTGCTGCTCGTGGCCGGCTTCGCCGGAGCAGTGACCAGCCTCCAGACGGGCTACCAGTTCACCGGGCAGCTGCCGCTGTATGTCGCCGGCGGCGTCATTGTCGAGTCGATGATTCTGGAGCTGGGCCCCGTTTTAACGGGGCTCATCCTGGCCGGGCGGATCGGCGCGCGCTACGCCGCGGAGCTGGGCAGCATGCGGGTGACCGAGCAGATCGACGCGCTCGAGAGCCTGGGGCGCTCGCCGGTCACGCATCTGCTCTTGCCCCGGATCCTTGCGGGCGTGATCGCGATTCCCGCCCTCGTGATGCTCGCGAACGCCTTCGGAGTCGTCGTGGGATACATCACGGCCCAGTCATCGCTCGGCCTGACGTACGCGGACTTCGAGTTCGGCGCCCGGTACTTCTTCAAGCCGCTCGACTTGTGGTACTCGCTGATCAAGTCGTACGCCTTCGCCGGCGCCGTCACGATCATTCCCTGCTACATCGGCTTCAACACCAAGCAGGGTGCCGAGGGGGTCGGCCGGTCGACCACGCAGGCCGTGGTGGCGTCGTCGGTCACGATTCTGCTGCTCGACACGATTCTCACGAAGCTCATCCTGGGAACGGCGAAGTGAGCATCGAGCTGAAGAAGGTCTCCAAGCGCTTCGTGGACAACGTCGTGCTCGACGGTGTGGACTTCTTCGTCGCCGAGGGCGAAACGGTCGCGCTGCTCGGTCCCTCCGGCGTCGGCAAGAGCGTGCTGCTCAAGCACATCATCGGCCTGATCAAGCCCGATTCGGGCGAGGTGTGGGTCGATGGGCAGCTCGTGCCGCTGCTGGGCCGCAAGGAGCTGGCGGCGTTGCGCAGCCGCATCGGCTACGTCTTCCAGAACGGCGCGCTGTTCGACTCGATGGATGTGTTCGAGAACATTCGCCTCGGCATCACCGATGAGCAGCAGTCCGCCGACAAGGACTACTGCATGGACCGCGTCAGGGAATGCCTGCGGCTCGTGAACCTCCAGGAGGATGTGGGCGGCAAGTATCCCTCGGAGCTGTCGGGCGGGATGCGCAAGCGCGTGGGCATCGCGCGGGCGATTGCGGGGAAACCGGTGTACTTGCTGTACGACGAGCCGACCTCGGGCCTCGATCCGGTGAACGCCGACGTCATCGATTCGCTGATCGAGCGGCTGCAGCAGGAGATCGGCGTGACGAGCGTAGTCGTGACGCACGACGTGCGCGGCGCGTTTCGCGTCGCCGACCGGATCGCGCTGCTCGCGCAGGCGAAGATCCGGGCCGTCGGCACCGCCGAAGAGATCATCGCGTCCAAGGATCCTGTCGTGCAGCAGTTCCTCGAGCGTGATCTCGAGATGGCGGTCATCCAGGCAAACGAGGGGATGGGGGAAGGGGGAAGGGGGACGGGTGGACCTCACCTATAAGCAAGAGGTCGGCGTCGGGGCGATGGTGCTGGTCGGCGTCGCGGTGTTCCTCGCCGGCATGTTCTGGCTGACGGGGCGGTCGCTGCGCACCAGCGGCATCGCCGTGGACGTGATGTTCGAGAGTGTCGCGGGGCTCAAGCAAGGTGATCCGGTGCTCGTCTCCGGCGTGAAGAAGGGCAGGGTTGCGCGCGTCGCGCTCGAGCGGGTGAAGAGCGTGCGCGTGACGTTGGAGCTGCAGCACGACGTCGCCCCGCACATCGACGCCAGCGCCGCCGTCGCCGCGCTGGACCTGTTCGGCGCCAAGTTCATCGACTACAACCCCGGCGCGCGCGAGGAGATGCTGGCGCGGGGTCGCGTGATTACGGGGTCGAACCAGCCCGACATCACCGATGTTGCGCAGGGCGTCGCCAACCGCGCCAACGAGCTGATGGAGAATGCGGCGAACATCGTCTCCGACCGTCTCGGCGAAGACATCCACAACACCCTGATCGTCACGCAACGGGCGATGAACACGCTCGCCAACGCGCCCGAAGGCCCGTTCATCAAGCAGACGACGCGCACCTTGCAGGCCACGGAGCGCGTGATGTCTCGCGTGGACTCGATGCTCGCTTCGGGCACCGGCCGGAACATCGATTCGATTTCCACCAATCTGACCAGACTGACGAACAACCTGACGCGTACCACGGCGTCGATCGATACGCTGCTCGAGCGAATCAATCGGGGCCAGGGGACTCTGGGTCGCATGGCGGCGGATACGGCGATGTACGCGAACCTGCGCGATCTCTCGGTAGCGCTCACGGCGCTGCTGACGGATCTCAAAGAGCACCCGGACAAGTACATGAAACCGGGACTCGTCAGGGTGAAGCTGTGCTGCTGACGGATCTCAAAGAGCACCCGGACAAGTACATGAAGCCGGGACTCGTCAGGGTGAAGCTGTTCTAACCGTCACCTTCCTCGGTACGTCAGCCGCCAGGCCGACCGTCGAAAGAAACGTGTCCGGCCTCGCGATCCACCGCGAAGGCGAGACGCTGCTCTTCGAATGCGGCGAAGGCACGCAGCGCCAGATGATGCGTTACGGCGTGAGCTTCGCCCTGTCCGAGATCTTCTTCACGCACTTTCACGCCGATCATTTCCTCGGCGTCATCGGATTGATCCGAACCCTCGGACTGCAGGGGCGGCCGGAGCCGCTGTTTCTCTACGGCCCCAAGGGGGCGAAGAAGGTCCTCGCGAGTGCCATGCAACTGGGTGTCGAAAGAGTGCCCTTCCCAGTCGAAATCCACGAGGTGAAGGCAGGAGATACGGTCGGGAAAAGGGACGGGTACGACATCTGCGCGTTCCCCACGGAGCACGGCGGCGGGCCCTCGCTGGGCTATGTGCTGCAGGAGCACGTGCGCCGCGGGCGCTTCGACGTGGAGAAGGCCAAGGCGGCCGGCATTCCCGAGGGGCCGCTGTGGGGCAAGCTGGCAAAGGGCGAGCCGATCGAGCTTGCTGACGGCAGACGGCTGACGGCAGAAGGCTTCGTCGGTACTGCGAGACCAGGGCGGCTCGTCGTCATCACCGGCGATACGCGCCCCTGTGCCGCGACGGTCGACGCGGCGCAGGGAGCCGATCTCCTGATTCACGAGGCGACCTTCGGCGAGGAGGAGCGCGAGCGCGCCCGCGACACCGGCCACTCGACGGCGAAGGAAGCGGCGCAGGTGGCGCTCGCGGCAAAAGCCAAGCGATTGGTCCTCTCCCATGTTTCAGCTCGGTACTCGATCAGCGCGGATGAATTGGTGCGCGAAGCGCGCGAGGTCTTCCCCAACGTGAGCGTTGCGAAAGACGGACTCGAGGTGGACGTCCCGTTTGCCGAGTGAAACACGAGCGGTGACTGGGGAGCACACCGCCCCGTGGGCGGGGGGGCGGGGGGAGTTATATTCTCCCGCCCATGGGACCGGTCTCGTTCACGTACTCCGCCAGCGTGCCAGCAGCAATCGACAACGTCTTTGCGCTCATTTCCGATCCGCTGCGGATGCCGGAATGGTTGCCGCGCTGCGTCGCGGTGCAGGCCACCACCAACCACAAGTTCCCCGGCAAGGGCGCGCGCTACAAACTCACCTTCCAGCGCGAGTCGCATCGACACGAAGCGGTCATCGAGATCATCGACTTTCAGGCGCCGCACACATTCGGTTGGGTCGAGATTTATCACCGGGCGGGATCAAAAACCTTTTTCGCGTTGGGATTCGCGGGCGGCTCCACGAAAGTCTCACTCAAGCACATTTGGGTGCCGACGGGGTTCCGGTCCTGGCTCAACGGCCAATTTTACCGCCGCCGCAACGCACACCGGATGTTCGATGGCTTGATCAACAATCTGAGAAAAGCGCTGATCCGCTAGACTGGCCGGTCTAGAGCGTGGGCAGTAACATGCCCTATGCTAAATGGTCTGAGCGCTCCCTTCACCACGAAACTCATCGCCGTCGTTCTCTCGGTTGCCGCACTTGCGTTGGGCCGAGAGTTCTTCATGCCAATCGCGTTGGCACTGTGCTTTCAGGCGCTGCTGACCCCGGTCGTGCGTGGGCTGGGACGGCTGCGGATCCCCGCGCCGGCTGGCGCCGCGATTGTGGTTCTGGGCGCGCTCGCCGTGTTGGTCGTCGGTGGCTGGGTGCTGTCGGGGCCGTTCAGCGAGTGGGTGGATCAGGCGCCATCGAACATCGCGATCGCGCGGAGAAAGCTGCGCGAGCTCGGCCGTCCGCTCGACAGGTTGAGCGACGCGGCATCGGGAACGACAGCGGCCAATCAGCCTCCCCAGCCTCCGGCACCGCCAGCCCAGGCCGCGCCGGGTCCCGCGGTGCCGTCACTCTTCGCGCAGTTGCTGGGACGCGCCACCAGCGTTGTCGCGGGGCTGCTCGAGGTCATCGTGTTGGTCTATCTGATGCTCGCGGCAGGGAACATGCTGTTTCGCAAGTTGGTGAAGCTGTTGCCGGCGCCCGACGACCTGCGGACGGCGACCGACATCTTGAACAAAACCGAGTCGATTGTGGCGCGGTATCTGACCGTCACGGCGCTCATCAACGTGGGGCAAGGCATCGCCGTTGGCCTCGCCATGTGGGCGATCGGCGTGCCCGATCCATTCATCTGGGGCCTCGCGACGTTTGTGCTCGAGTTCATTCCCTATTTAGGGGGCGTGATCATGGTCGGGCTACTCCTGATCGACGGCTTTTCGGCTTACTCAGGATGGGGGCAGGTGCTGCTCGCGCCGGCCATCTATCTCGCGATCAGCACGCTCCAAAACAACGTGGTCTCGCCGTACGCGTACGGCAATCGCCTCAAGCTGAATCCGCTCGCGGTGATGATCTTCGTGTTGTTCTGGTGGTTCATCTGGGGAATCCCGGGTGTATTTCTGGCGATCCCGATCGCCGCGACGCTGAAGGTGTTGGGCGATCAGGTGCCCCAGATGTCCGCCCTGGGCGAGCTGCTCGGCGAATAGCTCTATTTCATCACCACCGACACACCGAAGCCGATCACGATGCCCACCAGCGCGTTGTAGTCATCGTCCAGCGGCGCGATGATGTGCAGCGCCGGCCGCACCTGACCGGTCGTGAACCCGGCGGAGGCGCCGACCTGGTTGATCGTGCGCTCGGCCACGCCGCCAAGATCCTCGGTGATGAACGTCCAGCCGCCAAAGCCGACGCTCGCCCATACCTGCGGGCCGCGATATCCCGCCGACATGTGATGATGCAGAATCAGCTCGGCGGTGCCGCCCCTCGTCGGGAAGAGCGCGGACGGCCCGCCGCCGGCGTCGAACGTGAATCCGTTGTCGCCCTGATAGCGGTAGCGGGCACGCGCGGAGACGGTGGCCGTGTTCGGCAGGAACGCCTCATAGCGCGTGATGTCGCTGAACTCGCCGATTTGAACCGCGAACTCGCTCTCGGAGGCCAGCGGGCCACGCACGCCCATTTCGAATGCCGTCCCCGTTGCACCGCCGGTCTCGACGCCGACGTACGGATTCCCGAGTGATGAGCTCGAGCCGCCAAAATCAGTCGACCCGCGGGCGAACGGCAGCTCGAATCGGATCGCCGCCTTGTCGCCCATCGGGAAGCGGCCTGACAGAAACGCGGCGAAGCTGATGAGCGACGTCCCGCCGCCCTGGAACTTGGGCCGCAGGAAGTCGAGCGCGAAGCCGCGGCGCGGGACGTTGGCGGTCCACGGCACTTGTGCTGTGAGAGGGGACGCGACAAAAAGGATTGGGACCAACATGCGGAGACGCATCGGTTCTCCTTGCCGTTGTCAAGCTACCGTCGAGCAGTTTACCTTGAAAGCCTCTTTGGGGGCTGTAGCTCAGCTGGGAGAGCGCCTGGATCGCACCCAGGAGGTCAGGGGTTCGAGCCCCCTCAGCTCCATCGAGTTTCTGCAACAGTGCTGCCCCTTGGTGTAACTGGCAACACGCCTGACTCTGGATCAGGAGAGTCCTGGTTCGATCCCAGGAGGGGCAA